>Ga0304729_1002752_pt1 | contig 10277 bp, 10 predicted proteins | sample C_131016_MF_Meta_FD_190475 | JGI IMG/M metagenome (GOLD analysis project Ga0304729, IMG submission 190475) | Freshwater microbial communities from Lake Croche, Canada to study carbon cycling - C_131016_MF_MetaG (v2) (version 2) | ecosystem: Environmental > Aquatic > Freshwater > Lake | place...
CACACTAAAGATAACACAACTGCAGAGGAAAAGGTTGAAAGTGAATGGACTGTACATGTGCCAATAACACAAACAATCAATAAGAACATTTTCCAAGTTGATATTAAATTATGATCCCAAAAAGAGCTGGATCAGCACCATCACCATTGAATGATTTGCCCACGTTGCCACCAATACCAGAACCACCGGTTGAGGGTGCGGCTGAATATACAATGCAACCAAGCAATGAGCCAGTTACACCTGTTACATTAACAAATGGCCCAGCAATCATACTAAACTCATTAAGCAAATTTGTTAAGGTAACTAAGAATCATTTAGTACCAAAAGATACGTTTGATTCATTGGTTAACAAAGGACTTATTGTCACCTATGGTGATTTTGCAGTAGTTAGTAACAAAGGTTTGATATATCTTGTTGATTTTGGAATAGTTACATGATTATTACATGGAAAACACCTGTGTTATTCGCCAAAGCATTATGGCGCTCAACCAAATCATTGTTCAGCAATGAAGATGTATTTGTCACGTCTCAAGAAGCAGATAGACGCACTAGCCGTTGCTATACATGTGACTTCCATCAAGATGGGCAATGTACTAAATGCACATGCTATATACATGTAAAAGCACTTTTACGGGCAGAAAATTGCCCAATAGGACGTTGGCCTAAAGTCTAACTCTTTGGTATATTACACGATATGGCTTCTACAGCACCTCAAGACACAACCTTACCTCCAAACAAGTATCCCAATGTTTCGGGTGTTGTAACGATTGAGGCACCTCCAGTAAGTGGCCAAAGACCCAATCTAAAGCTAGATTTGGAGGCAAGGAGTATCCGTACCACGGATCAAGCATGGAACCTCTGTAAATCAACAGAATCGGCCAACAAAACGAGATCACAACGTGCCACAATGATGGAGTTAGAGTACTCAGGACAGGCACCATTCTCACAGTCTGATCAGATAGAGAAAGCCAATAGCTGGCAGTCCAATACCAATACGGGTATACTTGCAGGTATAGTAGATCGCAAGACGCTTAGGTTTGTTAATGCAATAACATCACAGATTTACTTAACACGCTCATCACTTCCAACCACATGGCCTGACTGGAAGAAGAAAAGTGATTTATTTGATATACACACAACTCGCATGATACAGGGTTGGAAGAAGTATTCAACATTTGTACCAGCACTGGCTCGTGAAACCGTACTGCATGGTTATGCTTTCTCAAACTTTTTAGATCCTTATACATGGACCCCTCGCATGTTTAAACAGGATGTGGCATATGTACCTGATGAGGCCACACAGTATGCTGATGAGCTACAATTTCATGTAATTAAACAAGATTTCTTGCTGCACGAGTTCATTGACATGATCAAGGACGAAAAAGAAGCAGAAGAAATGGGTTTTAACATGCAGAACTGTATTGAGGCATGTAACATGTCAGAGGTTAAGAACCCACGTGAGGACATGATGGTAACAGAGTTCCGCAAATTTGCTGAATTCATTAGTGATGGTGTACTTGGTCTGACTTATTCAGTATCTGGCCCACGTGTCATTAAAACGTATTTGTTATGGAATAGAGAGTATGATGGTAAGGTGTCATTTTGGATATTATTAAGAGATAATGGTAAGTTGTTAAGATTCTCTGAGAAGATATACCCAAACATGAACGAGGTTGTGACCTTGTTTAGTTTCCAACCTGGCAACGGACACTTGCACTCCAGCAAGGGTATTGGTCGTATGATCATAGGTTCAGTGCGTATTGCTGAACGTATCCGCAACAAGATGGTGGACAACATCCACATGTCATCTTTGGTCATCCTTAAGGCAGATTCTGCTGCACGTAACAAGTTGCAGCCAGTAGTGCATGCACCATTTGTTGTTATTGATAAGAGTATTGAGGTTGATCAGCAAAGATTCTCTGCAGATGGTGAGATGTACGCTGCACTTGACCAGCGTTTGACCAACTACATGGAACAGGCAGCAGGTTCCTATATTACACCTAATGCAGGTGCAGGTGGTCAACCAATCACGGCAACTGAGGCATCACAAGATTCACAGCGTGAGCAAGAAAACATGGACATAACTGAAACACGTTGGAGAGATCAATTCTCACAACTGGTACAAACCATGCAAATGCGTGCATTTTCGGACGATAATATCGATGCAGCTAAGAGATACTTTCAAGAATTAACTACACAGTTCGTAAATCAAGACAACCTTGAGCCATCAGATGTAGAAAAGACGATTAACAAATTAATCGGCAATAATGATGAGTCCAATATGCCAGTGCGCACATTGGTTAACATGCTTATTGATGGTTTATCAATAACAGAAATTAAAACACTACGTGCTGCACCATCATCAGGCTATGCGCATACAGATGATGCAATAGTAGCTCAAGGTGTATTAGCAGTTGGCAAGATGTACCAAGGTAACCCTAACATTAACCAAACAGAGCTTATTAAACGTAATGTTGAGGCTCTTGCTGGTCCTGATGTGGCTAAAGCCTTGATTATTGACATGCCAGATCAAACAATTACTGCAGAAGCTACACGCATGCAGTTAGGTGAAATAAGCATAATGAAGACATTGCAGCTTCCTGTGCCAATTTCGCCAAGAGATAACCACATGGCACATGCTACAGTCTGTATGCAAGCTCTTATGCAAGCAGGACAGGCTCTTAGTAACATGGCTACAATGGAACAAGCATTTAAGCCTACTGAATTACTGGTTAATCACTTTGGTGAGCACTTAGAAGCTTATTTAGCTCAAGGTAATCCAAGTCAGAACCCACAATTCAAGCAAATGAATGACTTCTACAAGACATTCAAGGCACAATTTGCTCAAGCAATTCAGATACATGCACAACAGGCAATGGCTGCACAAGCAGTGCAAGCTGGTGCATCACCTGAAGACGTGCATTCAATACAATCTGCTTCTACACCTCCATTGCCACCAAATGTAGCACAAGGTGTTAGTGCTCCACCTAAAGGTATGCATGGTGGTGAAAAAGTAGGTGGTCCTGATGTACAGTCAATACAGGCTGGTTTAGCACAACAGGCTGGACAACATGCTCCAAATGAGATTGAAGATAGGCAAAAGAGAGCCTACTACAGACCACCAGGAGTTGAATAATGAGCAACAAATACGTTCTTAATGATGGCTTCAAAATGGAAGTCATCAAAATGCTTGATACATTACCTTTTAAAGAACTACTTTCTGTAGTTAAAGCCAGAACACCTGAATATGCAGGTAGTACTGCTGATATGCATACAATAGCAGCACAGGCTAAAATGCGTGAGGGGTATGAATTGGCTATAGATCACTTATTAAATGTTGTACATGAAGAGAGTTATGAACAAAAACTCGATCCAGAGCGCATATTATTGTCTCCTGAAGACTAAAATATGCTTGACGTTCTAATGAAGTGATTGGATTGTTTGTTCATATAATTTATGGACACTCAAGATGTTGAAAAAGAGCCATTGGTTGAAAATGAAATAGTACAACAAGAAGCTCCAGTTGAGCAAAGTGAGCATGCTACACCAGAAGAGCTTGGTGTAGGCAAAATACAGTCAAATGAACCATTTAGTCCTATTGATTGGGACAGTAACATTGACAAAATACATAATGACATTGTTGCTAAAAAGGCAACAGATGAGGTAGCTGCTGAGAACGCTAAAGAAGAAGCAGGAATTAAAGATGATGAAAAAGAAGAAAAACCTGCAGATGAACCAAAGCCAGAATCCAAAGCAGAAGCCCCAAAAGAGGAAAAGGTTGAAGCATCCAAGGATGCAGAAAAAGAACCAACAAAGTCAGAAGAAATTGCAGAAATTGCAGAGCTTGAAAAGAAGATCGATCCCCATTCTTCCCCTAAAACCAAAAAGCTTTTTAACGAGGTTAAAGGAATTGCTGCTAAAGAAAGAATTGAACGTGAAAAGGTTTCTAATGAACTTAAATCCGCACGTGAGGAGCTAGAAAGAATTAAAAGCAATGCAGTACCAAAAGAACTGCAAGATGAGTTACAACAATTACGTGACAAGATACGTCAATTTGATGCTAATGCTGATCCAGCAATCATTAGTAAATATGACAATGTAATTACAGGTAATAATGATAGCATTATTAAAACACTTACTGATGCAGGATTGCCACAAGAGCATGCTGATCGCTTAAAGAAAAGTGGTGTAACATTATCCAATCTAAAACCATACCTTGATACACTAGAAAGTGGCAAAGGTGCTGATGGTAAGCAGTATGATGCAGATCCTGATACAGCTGAAGCTATACGTGAACGTTTACGTGAGAATATGCGCCTTAGTAAAGATAAGGAACGTGAGATCACAGATTGGCGCAATAATTATGAACAACGTAATAAGGCTCAAGAAGAACAACAAAAAGCATCAGTTTCTGAAGCAGAAAAGCGTCTTGCAACAGAATTTCAAAATCATGTTAACAAATGGGATTTCTTAAAGAAACCAGCTGAAGTGCTTGATACTGATGCACCAGCAATACGCAAACAAAAGGAAGCAGTAATAAAAGAGTTCAATGATGTAGCACTAAAGTTTGCAGATACAATTAAGAAAGAAACATCTTCACCACTAGATGCACAAATAGCTGCACGCACTGGTATTTTATACCGTGATCATATTGCACCTAAGTTAGCAATGAACTTGCAGAATGCTAATAAGGAAATTGAGACACTAAGAGCACAGATTAATAACATGAAAAAAGCTGGCTCAGTATCAAAAACAATTGGAACATCAAAACCAGCAGCAGCACCTAAGAAAGAAATTAACATGGGTGATGGCTTTGAAGACCTAATTGATGCAGCAGCAGCAGAAGCATTTAACAATAAAGGTTAATGAGTCTAGACATTAAAAAAGCAGTAAACGATTTCGTAAACAAATACGGAATCGAAGAATCAGGTAGAATAACAGGCAAAAGCACTAGTCTTGTAACGAGTTGGGTACAAAGCAAAAGTATTCAATTTGATGCAATACAGGCTATGGTTGAAAAAGATCCTGATATGTTCTTTGGACATTCAGTTCAAGAAGCTGAAACATTAGCTCCTTATGCTTTTCCTGCTGGTAAACGTGTGGCAATATTAATGCCATCAATTCGACCAATACACATAGGTGTACTAAAAGCTGTAACTGCATTATATGAAAAAGATAAGATGCAATTTTACACTGTAGCAGATAATTCCTATGTGCGTTCAAGAAACAACTGCGCACAATGGTTTCTTGATAGTGGTTGTGATTATGCTTTTTGGTTAGATGATGACACTATTCTTCCACATGGTGATGTGAATTATTATCGCACATTAGCTGATAATCCAACCTTCCCTGTTAATTACATTAACATTAATCCAATAGCACGTTTAATGCAGACCAATAGAACATTGGTTGGTGGTTGTTATTTTGGTAGAAGTTCAACAGGTATTGCACAATTCAAAGAAGCATATGCATCAAACATTGCTAATGATGCTGCACATTCAGGACCAAGAAATGTTGTGAACCCAACAGACTGGGTTGGCTTTGGTTGCACATTGGTACATAAGAAAGTGTTTACTGACATTATTGAGAAAATACCAAATATAGCTGTTACCAATGCTGCATATGCACAGAGGTTTGGTTATAAGTACAATTTCTTTAACCATATTGATGATGAGCATTCAGAAGATACATCATTTTGTTATAAAGCAAAACAAGCAGGTCACCAAGCATATGTGGATATGGCAGTAATGCCACTTCATATGGGACCAATAGGATTTACATATCATAATACTAATAAGAAAAAAACATTTATTCCATCATTCCAATGACAAACAAAAAGCCAGCACGTAAACTCTTAATAGTTATTAATTATTGGGAAGGTGATAGATTAATGGCAAAGACTCTAGCAGAACTAATTGCTGATCTTGAACCAAAGCGTAATGAGAAAGCAGATATTTTGTTCTTTAGACGTTATGATGCTGAACAAATGCCAAATCTGTTAATTGATAAAATGACAGATAAGTTTGTTAAGTGCAAACAGCTTAAGTGCAGACGCATGAATGCAGTTGGTTATCCATATGGTCCTAATGAAATGTTCTATGATTTATTGGAACGTATGAACAATATGGAATGGCAATCTGAGTATTATGCGTTCCTTAACATGGAAGCAGATTGTGTTCCTTTGGCACCAGGGTGGATTGACAAGCTCATTGAGGAGTTTGGTGCAGCATATGATGAAGGTAAATTTGCTATTGGTCATGTGGTGCAACACAACCCTGGGACCCACCTGAATGGTTCTGCTCTGTATTCTAATGATTTCTGGCAACGTGCTGGTGGTATGAACATGATTGGTGGTCCAGCTGCATCAGCTTATGACATTTATCATGCTAATAGAATTTTACCAATAGCTAAAGATAGTTCAGCCATGTTAATGGATTTTAACCGTAAGACCATTAATGAAAGTGATCTTGATAATGTGCGTAAGAATGGTGAGAAGCCTGTATACTTACATGGTGTAAAAGATATGTCTGCGTTGGTTGGTATCCGCAATAAATACATTAAAGGTGGTCAGGTAGATTTACCAACAAAGCTAAAAACTATCATGACTTACTTTGATGTAGATCCTGATAATAATCCAAATGTACAAAATCAAATACTTGAACTTTGGAAAAAGACATGGACACGTTTTGGCTATAACCCAATTGTATTAACAGAATGGGATGCAACAAAGCACCATGAGTATCAAAACATTAAAAATATCTTAAAGAGCCTTAAGACCGAAAGTAATCGTAAGACACAAATGGCTAAGTTTTACAGATGGTTAGCATTTGATTATTCAGGTGCAGGTTTAATGACTGAATATGATGTTATGCCAAATTCTCAATTTACAACCGATGATTTGCCAAAGCATGAAGCAATTCACTTACTAGAAAATAATGAAGTAAGTGCAGTTACAGCTGATCGTGAAGGATTAAAGTTCCTAATAGAAGCTATAAGAGATCATGACTACAGCACCACTTTAAAGATGCCAACAGATAAGGAAATCATCCTTAAAGATCCTAATGCATTCTGGTTAAGAAAAACTAACCTTGTTGCACCATGGAGCATTGGTCGTTGGGCAGAGAGCCATATGGTACATTTTTCTTATAAAGCATGTAAGAATGTATCAGGAACTGTTAATAAAGTACCAATCATTGAGCAGTACTTAAAGACAGTTAGCTGTTAAGCATTGCTTCAATCTGCTGCCTGTATTCAGGTGTTACACCACGCCTTGACCAAAAGTACCTGATAGGGTTGATCAAATCAGCCTTAACAGGATTAGTGTCCATATCATAAAGACATGTGTAAGGACGTTCACCAATAGGTTCAAAGCGATCATTGCGTAACATTGGTTCAAGACCAAATTGACGCCATTTGGGATCTGCCCAGAAGGGACCAGGCGTTGGGGCTACGGTCACTATCCTATACTTATCAGCATCAAACTTAAGAACAAATGCACCCATATCAGGAAACTCTGAGAATGTTTGTGGGTACTCATTACGTTGTAACAATGTGTATGCGGTAAATGGGTAGCTGTGCAGGTCTTCAATATGGTTCCTAAACCTGCGGTACATATCAATTAAGTACACTGCTGGGTGTCTAACCATACATTCCCATTCACAATCAAAACCAAGGTTGTTTTGTATATTGGTGCGCCATTTAATACGATTAGTATGGTGCTTAAAATCATCAAAATGCTCTCTAACTAATAGTGGTTTACCATTATGAATGAATGTTTCCATGGTAAATGGTTCACCAAAGATACAATCAGAATCAATGTGCATGACTGCTTCAGTACCCTTTGGACACCATAAATCAGCTTCACATTTGGCTATCATATGGTGTAAAAACTCTTTACCAGCCATAGGCAAGTAATGACGTAAAGTACATCCGTATTTTTCAGCTAAAACGGCAAATAACTCACGGTCACCATATTCGACAACTAAAGTTATTCCACTATAGCCACTTCCAAACTTTTTAACTGTACGTAAGGTATACTCAGCAAACTCATAATCCTTGCGATAAGTAACCATCATTATTTCGACACGCATGTACCATAAGTCTATCTATCTTAATAGGATTGCGCCACCGTTAACTTAACCGTATTATAAAAACATGGACAATAATTGTATAATCCCACCGACAGTTGCATACCTATTTAAGGGTGTTGTGGGTGCTACAGGTGTATCAGGTCCCCAAGGGCCAATAGGTCCAAATGGTGGCCCATCAGGTCCAAGTGGCCCCACTGGCCCTAAAGGACCAACAGGAGCCACTGGTGCAGGTTCTACCGGCCCTACAGGGTCAACTGGAGCCACAGGCTTACAGGGATCAATTGGTATTACAGGTGCATCGGGTCCAATGGGACCATCCGGACCAATTGGTCCAACAGGTGCTGATGGTGCTACAGGTGCATCAGGCAGTCTTGGACCACAGGGTCCAGTTGGTGCTACCGGTGTAAAGGGTGCTACAGGAGTACAAGGTCCAACAGGACCAGCTAATGGCCCAACAGGAGCAACAGGGGTCATGGGTCCAACAGGTCAAACTGGCCCAGTGCCAACCATTCTTGGTCAAGCAAATCAAGTAAATGTAACTGCTACAGGGTCAACATATACCATTGGATTAGCAACTAACATTACTGGCCCATTATCATATTCTGCCAACATATTCTCAAATAGCGTAAAGACATTAACTTACGGAAGTACTACAAACATTGATTTCAGCCAAGGTGATATGCAACAGGTGCAATTAACAGGTGATACTACATTTACCACATCAAATATTCGCCAAGGACAATCGTTGTTAATCAGGGTTACATCTGATGCATCAATTCGCAATTTAACATTCCCATCAAGTTGGACATGGTATCCATCAAGTACTGGTGCACCAACAACTATTGCAGCATCAACATCATGCTTACTTGCACTAACAGCATGGACTACAACTGATCTAGGTATCTCAGCAGCTTGGGCATATTAAATGAAACATTTCAACACAGCATTTGTGGGAACACTTGATGCAGCATTAACTGCTACATTGGATACCAATACAGCTTTTGGTGATGTTATCATTTACCATGGTTCAACTGCATGTGTTAGTAATCAGGTATCAGTAACAGCTAATGGCGGTACAACACCATATACATACACATGGTCATTTGTATCAGGTTCAACAACGCCATCAATTAGTCATACATCACCAAATTTTGCTATATGGTCAGCCTCATCAAGTATGCCAACCACAATGAATGCAGGCTGGGATTGCACGGTCACTGATGCGCATGGTAAAACCGCCACAACACCAAACATATCAGTACAATTAATCTTTGAATCTAATAGTTAAACTTTGGAAATTTATAGTACGCATGGCAACACCAGTAATCAACACCGTCACCCAACCAATCACCAATACGGCTACAAGCACACTTGGTGCCACAGGTGCGACTGGTCCAGCAGGTCCACAAGGTCCAGCAGGTCCAGCTGGTGCTAATGGTAGTGGTGGTGGCAGTGGTGGTATAACTGGTGCTAGTGGTCCAACTGGTCCAACAGGTCCAGCTGGATTTGGTGCATCAGGTCCAACAGGACCCACGGGTCCATTAGGTCATACGGGAGCAACTGGCCCAGCTGGTGCCACCGGTGCCCCTGGCCCTGCCAGCACACAAGGTGCCACTGGTAGTACTGGTGTACAAGGTCCAGCCGGTGCAACTGGTATTGGCGCATCAGGGCCAACAGGTCCCTCAGGTTCATTAGGTCAAACTGGCCCAGTTGGTCAAACCGGCCCAACAGGAGTTACTGGTATACAAGGGCCAAGTGGATCAATATGGTACACAGGTTCAGGTTACCCAAACCCAACAGGTGTTAATGGTGATTTTTATCTTAACAAGGTTAATGGTGATGTTTTTCAAAAGTCAGCAGGTGTATGGGGTGCAACAGCTGTTGCCAATATATTAGGGCCATCAGGACCACAGGGTCCAACTGGCATGACAGGACCAGCTGGTACAACAGGTCAATCAGGTGCTACAGGTCCAACTGGTGACAAAGGACCAACAGGCGACAAGGGACCTACTGGTGATAAAGGTCCAACAGGTGATAAGGGTCCAACTGGCAATCAAGGTATAAGCGGTCCACAAGGTCCAAGCGGACCACAGGGACCAAGTGGCCCACAAGGTATTAGTGGTCCACAAGGACCAAGTGGTCCTATAGGTCAAACTGGAGCTATTGGTCAAACAGGTGCAACTGGTG
>Ga0304729_1002753_pt1 | contig 10275 bp, 14 predicted proteins | sample C_131016_MF_Meta_FD_190475 | JGI IMG/M metagenome (GOLD analysis project Ga0304729, IMG submission 190475) | Freshwater microbial communities from Lake Croche, Canada to study carbon cycling - C_131016_MF_MetaG (v2) (version 2) | ecosystem: Environmental > Aquatic > Freshwater > Lake | place...
AAGTTCTTTGGCTCTAGCGTTCCATAGCGGATATTACCTGTGGTTAGATATCCACTTGTTGCTAAATTCGTGGTTGATTGGATTGCAATGCCATTACTGCCAGATGTTGTAAATGCTATTTGATTTGAAGTTCCAACAAAATCAACACTTGTTGCATAGCCAGTAACACCATCAAGGTATGTATCTGTAGCATAGGCAAACCGTAAGGTATCTATCTCATTGTCAAGATTGATTCTATACAAACCAGCATACCCATTGATGCTTCCAGTTACCCATACAAATGAATCTCTGAATGCAAAATCAAGTCCAGTATTATCTGCTTCAATGTTAAGAGGACCGTAGGTTAAATCTCCATTAGTGTCTGATATTGATGCTATACGAACACCTTTATTTGTTCCGATTACTAAGTATCCTAGATATGATTCAATCTTGTTTACATACTCACCAATAGGTAATTGTGCTGCAATGATTCCTGATGTTAGGGTTGGCATTACACCTGCAGTTGATAGTACAAACTTGTAGATTGCTGAAGTTGCACCAAGATACCCAGCAGCATAAATGGCTGAGCCACCTTCTGAGATAGAGGTCCAAGTCCAAGCATCATTAGGGTGAGTATATGTAGCAGTTGGCAATGCACGTGAACTTCCCTTTGAACCAGTTAACTCATATATAGAAGCACCAATACCAGCAACAAGGCGTTGTTTAACCCAACCAAGTGTCACTCGTTCACTGCCAGTTGCATAATATTCTGTATAACCAGCAGCAGGTGTAGAAATCTCACCCGTGTAAATATGGTCATTGTCTGCTATAAATAGATGAGCGCCATCGGTTGCAACAGCAAGTGTAGCAGTATCTAATCCAGCAGTTACTACACTAGAATAAGTCACGGCTGTGCCATCAGATGTAAAGTTTTTAATTGTTGTATTTGCTGGAGTCCAAGCAACAACTTTATTGGTTGAGCCATCAACAGCAGATATAAGTTTATATATACCAGTTGTTACACCAGTCATATTTGCTGTTTCTTTTAACAAGGTAACTTGTCCTTGTGTCCATACATCTACATTGCTACTGTCTGCGTAACGAGTATATCTTGTATCAGCAGCAGAAAAAGAACGTTGTGTATCAAAAAATTTAATGCCAGTACCAGAGTGGAATGATGATTGACTACGAATCCACCAACCAGTCAGAGACTGCTCACCTGGCTCTGAACCATTATCAAACTGGTCTTTCTTAAATGGTGCTGTCTGACGAAGGTATGGGCGTGCATCATTGATTGCGTAGAAGAATGGGAGTCCACCTATTGCTACGTCGTAAGACATATCGGTGTTCTGCCAGATTGCTGTAGATGAAACTACACCAACATCAACTGCGATAGAGCGCGTGGCTCTACCTTCGGTTATGTCGCGACCAGCCACGTTACTCCTTAGATAGAAAGATTAAATTATGCAGATAAAGTTACTTCAACCCAAGATAGGGTTGGTTCATCCCAGTTGTAAGGCTTGCCATCTGTTGGCATAGGAGTTGGTGCTTCCCATAAATAGGAAGTTGAATTAAGGCTCCAAGATGGATATGGTTGAGGTGCAGCAAATCCCACACCATCAAATGTATATCCAATTCCTGCATAGTTTTTATGGATAGGAAGTTTTCCACCTGAATGAACTCCACCTACAGTGTTATATGAAGTTTGCACCCATTCTCCACCTAAGTTCTTTTCACACCAATCTGGTCCATCTGCCACAATTACCTGTGTAACAATACCATTTTCTACTTTTGCGTAGTGACCCATTACTTTTCCTTTTCTTCTCCATAAAGTGTTGCTGTGTTAAGTAATTTAACTTCACGCTTAGTTACTATGCCACCTTTTTCGTCAAGTTGAGCCTTAGCAGTTGTCTCATCATCTGCGATGATATGTACTAGCATTGTTACTTCGTAACTAAAGCACTGAGTTGGCTTGGTTTCTTTAATTGGGGTTACGTTGTCTTTTGTCATTTAATATCCTTTGTTAGACTGGGTATCTTACAATAATAATACCTGAACCACCATTGCCACCAATAGCATTTCCACCTGAACCACCACCTGCTCCACCACCAGTATTAGTTGTACCGTTTGTTCCGAAAGAAGGACCAGTTACATCAGAACCGCCACGTCCACCGCCGCCATTACCGCCTGCGCCGTAGGCAGAACTACCCTGAACACCACCACCACCGCCACCTGCGTAGTAATAATTAGAGGATACTAATTGACCAGTTCCTGTTGCTGCACCCATAGCGTTAATAAGAGCAGAAGTTAAACCGACTCCACCTGCACCACCATTGGGGTTGGTTGCATTGCCTCCAACTGCGCCAGCACCTCCGCCGCCTGCGGCAGAAGTTGTATAACCATTTAGACCGTTACCACCTGCGTAACCTTGTCCTGAAGTTCCTGAGCCACCTGTTGTATTGCCACGTCCACCGCCGCCACCAGAGCCGCCAGCGCCACCATTGGTGTCATAACGTCCACCACCGCCACCACCAACAGATGCTGTAAGAACGCCAAATTGTGAGTTACCACCAGTGCCACCAACTGTTCCAGTTCCGTTCCAGCCACCAGTGCCACCAGCACCTACTGTGCAGGTATAACCAATGACTGCAAGAGATTGTGAAGTGTAGGTAAGTAATCCACCTCCACCAGCACCTCCACCAAGTTCTTGACCACCACCACCAGCAGCAACAACTAATACATCAGCAGTTAATAATGATGTTGGCGTAAATGTTCCTGATGAAAGGAATGTATGGTAGAAATAATTTGCATCGCGGCTAATCAAACCGCCAGTTGCTTTGGCTGTTGCCATTGAAGTATAAAAAGTGCTTGAAGATGTGAATGCGTGATATGTGTAGCCACCAGTTGTTGTCGCAGTTCCACCGATTGCTTTTTGAGAACCTGAATAACGCAATAGAACTAGACCACTTCCGCCGTTGTATCCAGACTGACCTAAACCAGCACCGCCGCCACCTGAACCTGTTGATACAGTTCCAGCGCTTCCATTTGTAGCAGGTGGGTTTCCATTAGAACTTCCATTTCCACCACCACCTGAACCGCCAGTTCCACCAGGGTTACTTTGATAATTTGGAGCACCGCCACCACCACCGCCTGCAAGATAACCTGCAACACCAAGACCTGTTGCGGTTAATGCAGTAGAGAAACTTCCCCAACCTGTTTTAGTGTTAAGACCATCGCCGCCATTGCCACCAGCGCCACCGCTATTTGCACTTCCAGCAGAACCCGCACCACCGCCACCTCCACCAGCATAAGGACTAGCCCATTGACCTGTGCCACCATTGTTGCCTTGTCCAGATGTTCCTAAACCATAGTTTGCGTTGGCATTACCGCCACCGCCACCTCCACCAGAACCACCATCACCTGCTGTGTTATCGCCTGGTGTGCCACCAATACCACCACCAATAGAAGCAGTTAAAGAACCAAATTGTGAATCACTACCATTACTAGAACCACCACCATCACCACCAGCACCTACTGTTACTGAATATGAACTTGCAAGATTAAGTGATTGCGAACCAAATGCTTGTAAACCGCCTGCTCCACCGCCACCTGGATAACGACCGCCACCACCACCTGCAACTACAAGAATATCAGCAATAAGATTTAAGTGTCCTGACATTTGTGATGCCATAATTCCAAGAATAGGCATTATGCAATATCTCCCACTACTAACCAATTGTTTGCTGATAATTTAATTGCAGTTGCTGCTGAATTAACCACACGAAGTTTAGGGGTAACTGCTGTAGCAGCATTAGAAAGAATAGTTGTTGTTCCTGGTGTGCTTGCACCAATAGTTGGCTGACCAGCACCAGTAATCCATACAAAGTGAATCTCTGTACCAATTGCAAAGTTGAATGTAGCATCTGTTGGGATATTGAACTGCTGCGTTGCAGCATTATTCATTGAGAACAAGTAACCTTCATCACCGCTTGCTACTGTGTAGGCAGCAGTTTTAGCAGTATAGCCAATAGCAATTTTTGGTGTTGTAATAACAGGTGAAGTTAGAGTTTTGTTAGTTAAAGTATTTGTAGAAGATATTGTTGGAACAACAACTCCTTCTACAGCCAAGATGCCTGCTGCTGAACGAGATAGTGTTGTATCAGTAGCGTGTCCAAGTTCAACACTTCCTACACCTAGAGCAGTAGAAGTTGATGCAGTAATACCACTAACTGGTAGTCCAGTTCCATTGGTTAATGTTACTGAAGTTGGAGTGCCAAGTACTGGAGTTGTTAATGTTGGTGATGTAGCAAATACCAATGAACCTGAACCAGTCTCATCAGAGATAACTCCAGCAAGTTCTGCAGATGTTGTAGCAGCAAGAGTAGACAGTTTATCTGTTGTTACAACTAAAGTCTTAGTTGATGGAATTGTTGTTCCATTGATAGATGTAGCAGTAGCCACACCAAGTACAGGAGTGACAAGCGTTGGACTTGTATCTACTACAAACTTAGTACCAGTACCTGTTTGAGAGGCTATAGAGGTTGCTGAGCCAACAGATGTAATAGGACCAGTAAGGTTGCTAGGTGCAAGACTTACACTATTAACATAAGCAGTAGTGGCAATTTTTGTACTATTGTCAGAAGATGATGGAGTAGGAGCAGTAGGAATTCCAGTTAGAGCAGGAGAAGCAAGAGGTGCCTTAGTCGCTAACGCTGTAGTAATTGTTGTTGAGTAACTTGCATCATTAGCAAGAGCAGCAGCCAACTCATTAAGAGTATCAAGTGCTCCTGGAGCACCACCGATAAGGTCAGTTAATTCTGTTTGAACATACGCTGTTGTAGCAATTTGAGTTGTATTGGTGTTTGCTGCAGCAGTTGGTGCTGTAGGGGTTCCAGTAAGTGCTGGGCTAGCCAAAGGTGCATATGTACTAGATGCTGTGGTTGTAGCCAATTTAGAATCTAGTTGAGTCTGAATTGCTGAAGTTACGCCATCTACATAACCAATCTCAGTTGATGAGACAGTTGATGAGATACCAAGTTTTGTCCAGTCAATTGCTGCTGCTGTATTAATCTTAGCATTAGTGATTGTATCGTTAGCAATATCAGTTGCAGTAATTGCACCAGTAAGTGCTAGTTTAGTCTTAGCAATAGCAGCAGATGCGTTAATGTCAGCATCTACAATAGTATCGTTGGCAATCATTGTGCCAGTTACTGTGCCTGTATCGCTAGTCTTAATCAAAGTTGCGCTTGTAGGAATAGTTGTACCGTTGATGCTTGTTGCTGTTGCTACGCCAAGAACTGGAGTTACAAGAGTAGGGCTAGTCGATAGGACTGTTGCACCTGAACCAGTTGATGTTGTTACACCAGTTCCGCCGTTGGCTACTGGAAGAGTTCCAGTTACACCAGTTGTAAGTGGGAGTCCAGTTGCATTGGTGAGCACACCTGATGCTGGAGTGCCAAGTGCTGGGGTTGTGAGTACTGGGCTAGTTAAAGTCTTGTTGGTCAGGGTCTGTGTGTTAGTTGTACCAACTACAGCACCAGTTGCACCGTGTCCTGTGGTTGCCTCAATGTGGGTATTGGCTTCGCGATAGTCTCTGCCTACAGCCATATGGCGTACTACTGCACCAGCAGAGTGAGCCTGTCCTGATGAGCCGTCAATGGCACGGGTGATGGTAAGTGTATTAGTACTTACCGCCGTGACATCTACAATTTCTTCAAGGGCTGTATCTGGGTCAATGACTACAGTAAAAGTTTCACCAGCAGAAACCGTTACACCACCGAGAAGTGCTGTACCTGATACCACAGTGGTTGATGTAGCAGATGAGGTAAGAGCACCTGACAGCGTTGTTTGCTGAGAGCGAGATGAATATTTTCTAGTTGTCATTGCTGGTCCTTATCGGCGGGAGTAGTGAATACGGGGTGGGAAATTGTTTTGTTGTGCATCAATCTCTTCTTTGAGGCGTTGGTTGAATAGTGCATACATTTGTTTTGTTGCTGTCTGTGATGCACCATAAGGACGTTTAGAGTCAGTCTCATCCGCCTGGGGGCTGACTTGTGCTGCACGTGCTGGGTCAAGATATGAAAGCAGACGATAGGCTGCGCCCAAGATGACAACATCTTTTGTTGATTCGGGAAGTCCAGTAGTTGTTGTGTAAACATCACTGTTGTTGGTAAATACATTAGGTGTAGTTGCATACATAACCTTGACTGTACGACCAGCGATAGGTGCCTCACCTAAGGTAATAGTCTGAACAGTATCTGTTCCTGTCACATATCCAAATGCTTCTGGGTATGCAGATGCATCAAAGTCATAACGTCGAATTGGAACCCATTCTTTAGATGGACCAATTGATTGCCAAGCAATAGTTAAAATATTTTTAATTGATTTGTTAGCAAGAGGATAAGTTGATACTGCTGCATTAAATGTAAAGTTGTAGTTTTGCACAGCATAAATGCTGGAACCAATTGAACGAATGGTGTCATTGATTGCACGTTTGACTACGTATCGTGGGAAGGTAGGTGAAATAGCAACCTTTGTTTCGGCAGAGTGGGTGGCTGCCGTTGTGCCGAGATAGCCACGTCCATATGGCGAGATGGTTGCAGTGTTTGCTACACGGTCAAAAGAATCTACCCATACAAGTTCTTCGTCAATTTCAAGGATGCCTTTACCTACTGAATCGGTGGACCCAAGGCTCAAGATAGTGGGTGCTGCAATAGTTGAGGTAGTTGTCGTAACAGCAGTAGTAAGATAAGTGCTACGGTCTTGCTGGAAAGTATACCCTGCAAGATTGATGAGTACCTCATTAGTCATATCTGCAAATGTTGTCATTAGACGTTTATGCTCCTTAAGGCTGCAGGGGCTGCAAGCCCAGTTGTACCAGCAAGTTCATTACAGACTCCATCGATATCCTTAAACTTATCTCTGGTGCGTGAAGAGGATGCTTTAATGTTTAAGGCGCCTACTACGCCAAGTCCAGTGGTACTAGCATAAGTATTAGCAGCGCCTTGGCTATCAAGCCCAGTAGTTCCTGCCAGCCTGTTAAGTTCTGTTGCAAGCGTACTGCCTGCTTTGCCTAGTGCCATTGGTTAACCTTCCTTAGCGTTTTGGTACAATTAAATTTGATTTCTTTTTCTCTTCTTTAACTCCACCAAAAAATGCATTGTAGTAGTGTTCGTCAAAAGAGAATCTTTTTATGTGTGGAGCAGTGGCTCCTGTATGTGCATAGACTGGTACATCTGCTTTATCGCATAGTGCAAAAAAGTAAATATCTTCACCTAGGAAACTCTTGCCGTGTCCAATATCTGAAAACAGTGGAGCGTCTGGCACAACCTTGCGTATAGTATCCACTACACTGCGGTGCATTAGGACAAATCCCATTCCTGCTGCGCCAATCTTAATAAGTTGATTGACTGGCATTGGGTGGATACGAACAACTCCCACTGTCTCATCACTTGCAACAAAATTAAATAATGTTGGTAGCGGAGTCATCAATGGTTCTTCAGGCTGGTCAGTTGTAAAGTAAACACCACTGACAATTGGACGCTCTTTAGCATCCTTGCTTTCCCATAGAAGGTTAAACGTATCTGGACTTACCACTACATCTGAGTCAACCCAAAAGAGCCAATCAGATTTATTGTTCTCATACCAGTAATTGATTACCTTATCACGCTGGCGGGCGATTTGATTACCTGCGCTTCGGATTGTTGTTGCAAACTCAACTCCTGATTTAAGCATAACGTCAGTGACGCCTTGCATAAACTTTCCATCTACCATTCCATTATCGCACCAGGCGATTGAAACCGTTTCTTGCATTGTCCCCTGCTTTCTTACTTTGTTGTTGGATACGCTGCTGGCTTTACATATGCATCTGCTGGTACACCCTTAGAACCTGGCTTATGCTTTGCATCTACCTGTGAGTAATCTTTAGCATCTTTACGAATTGGTTTTGTAATATTTACAATTGGCATATTATTTTCCCTTGTTTCTTTTAGATATTGCTGCTGCTTTCTTTTTAGCATCAGCCTTGGAACTTGCACCCCATGCTTGAAGCGATAGGAGTAGTCTTGTTGGCTCACCATTAGGCTTGCGTTCTGGTCCTGGAGCCCCACCCATGCGTGCTAGAAATGATGCACGACGTGGATTGTCTCCAGACTTAACTGGTGGCTTTAATGTTCCACCCTTGTATGATGCTCTGCCTTTAGCGTTCAATCCGCCTTTAGGGTTCTTGCCCTCTTTACGTGTCCAGGCTTCTGTCATTATTTTCCCTTTTTCTTACTTACGCCTGAAACTTTCTTCAAACGTGGGTTAGCCTTAATCGCTGCTGGGGAGGCTTTCCTCGCACCCGCAGCAAGAATTGCACCCGCACTCGCCATCGAGACACCTTGCTTTGCAGCAATCTTCTTTTGGCTTGCTTTGAATCCTGCGTGTGCTTTCATCAGTTGGTCCCATAGTTGGGCCATGAACCAGTCTTCTTAGCAACTGCTTCGCGCTTTTTCTGTAAATCTTTTAAAGCCTTATCCTGACGTTGTGCCTCAGTTGTTGACTGCATAGGAGCAACGCGAACCATTGGCTTAGGTGTGGGACTTGCTTTTACTGGTGGACGATATCCACCGCTCATCATCGCTGCCATATTACTTCTTCTTGCCCATCTTCTTCATAGGTGCAGCCTTCTTCATCATCATCTTCATTCCAACTTTAGTCTCACGAGCCTTCTCAGACTTAGACTCAGGCTTCTTCATTTCAGCCTTCTTGGTCTTTGCTGGTTCTTTCTTCTCATATGCTGCGTAAGCCTTGCTCATCTTTGCTGACATATTTGCCATTATATTTGCCCAATCTCTTTCATTACTTCAACGGATTTTTTGTTTATGTTTTCTGCCTTAGGCATCTTCTCAGAGTCATAAGGCTTGTTCAAAATCTCTGATGCCGTATACGCTGCTTTGATGTCTTTCATTCTTGTTCCTGCTGGTTTCATTCCTTGAGCAGTAGCATCCTTATAAGCTTTTAGTTCGGATGTCCACTTCTTATCAGGTATGCTTCTTGCCGCATCCCCAGTGTTGAGTTGAAGTCCTTTGGCTTTGCAGCCAAAACAATCTTCATCGCATTGGGTGTGGTCTATATCTATGTCTTCGTGTAGAAAAGGTTTTTCTGTAATGATGTCGCACAACACACAACCCCAAAGAGTTGCCTTAAAGTCGTGCTCTGGGGTAAAACCCCATTCAAGTACCTTGCTGATATGGCTATGCATTAAGTCCCCTATAGTGCAGTAAAGTTTGCCTCTGTTACTCCAACTCCACCAGCGATAAGTGCTGCCTTAGTTGCATCGTTAACAGTGCTTTCATATCCACCCCTATAGACTTCAGTAAGTCCATTGAGGTAAGAATCCTGTTGGTATCTAACCTGTTTGTATACACCACCATCTTTAACAATAGTAATACCCCTATGTAGTTTATAGAAGTAAAACAAACGATGATTTCCCGCAGGACCTTCATCGACTGTAGGTGTTGTAAATTTATAATTCGCCATTGTTCTCCTTAATGAACTTACTCTAGTACAGGGATGTTTCCACCCCTGCACCAGCGTCAACCAATTAAGATACGTTGATTGATGAACCTGATTCGATTCGGTATAGTGCTTCTTCACGGTAGCGTGCAAAGCCAAGTACGCCGTACCAACCCATTGGGCGGTGACGCATTAACTTGTCAACTACTGGTCCGATGACTACGTGTGGTTCTTCTGCAACTGCCTGTGCCATTGCTTGCTGTCCTGCAATGATGGTACGGAAGTTACGTGCAGATGAAGCACCGTCTGTTGCGTTGTAGAGACGAGCAGATTCTACGAAGTAAGCACCTTCGTATGTTCCGATTTCTCCTGCCCAGATGCGGTCCTGTGCGGAGCCGTACTGATTTGGAAGAAGCCATCCTGCTGAACCTGTCTCTGCACGAAGGTCGTGTGAAACTTCTGGGTGGATACCACACCAGTAGAGTGAACCCTTACGTGCGATTGTCTTACCAGCACGCAACTTAGCAACAGCACGACGAATGTTGGCTGATGAAAGTGTTGCTGCTGCTGTAACAGTTGCTGTAGAAGTTGCTGTTGAACCTGCATAGATTACGTTTGTTCCTTGACGCAATGTTTCCATTGCTACCTGGTCGATTGAATCTGCAAGGTTAAATGCAATGATGTTAGCGATTGCTGGGTCAACATCTGCAAGTGAGAACAATTCAAGTGCGCGTGTTACGAGAACTGAGTTACCGTATTCTGCAAGTGTAATTGTTGTAGTTGTAGGTGTTGATAGCG
>Ga0304729_1002754_pt1 | contig 10274 bp, 15 predicted proteins | sample C_131016_MF_Meta_FD_190475 | JGI IMG/M metagenome (GOLD analysis project Ga0304729, IMG submission 190475) | Freshwater microbial communities from Lake Croche, Canada to study carbon cycling - C_131016_MF_MetaG (v2) (version 2) | ecosystem: Environmental > Aquatic > Freshwater > Lake | place...
TGGCAACACCGCTGATAAATGGAGTAAATTATTCATGGGCAAACGTTAAACTTATTTTGTTTGGCGTTCCCGTGGTAGGTATTACTAAAATTTCGTACAAAACGAAACAGAAAAAAGAAAACCAATACGGAGCAGGTTACGAGCCAGTTTCAAGAGGTTACGGAAATAAAGAATATGAAGGAAGTATCGAACTTTACACCGATGAATTAAAACAAATTATTGCGTCTGCTCCAAATAGAGATTTGATGTCAATACCTCCGTTTAATATTCAAGTAGTATTTGAAGATGCAAACGGTGGATTTTTAACCCAGGATGATTTACTTTTTTGTGAATTTACTGAAGAAGGTTTGGAAGCATCGCAATCGGATACAAAATTATTAGTATCTTTGCCGTTAGTAATCGGAAAAATAACTAGATAATTATGGAAAAAGTAGAAGCAAAAGCGCAAGAATTAAGCACTAAATTAAATTGTACTGTATTGCCTATCGTGTTTCACGATGAGGACACAAACGAGGATATTGTAGGCTATATTAAAGAACCTTCAAGAGTAGTTAAATTAAGAGTTATGGATAAGGCAATGACATCGCCCGTAACTGCTGCTGCTGAATTGTTCGAGAGTATTTTTCTTACGGAAGAAAGCGACAAAAGAATTATGTCGGATGACAAATATTATTTAGGCGCAACAATGGAAGCTTTTAAAACAGTTGAAATGGCTGTAAACACGTTTAAAAAAAAATAGACGACTACACCATTAGTGAACAGAGTAGCGAAGAAACGAGAATGATTGCGTTACTTCGCTACTTTTCGCATTTTAGCGTTGACGTTGACAATTTAAGTGATGACGAATTTGCAAAAATGTGGGGGCAATTACAATACGCATTAGATAAAACAGGACACTACAACAATGGATAATCAAATTAGATATACGATAACGGCTAACGATATGCTTTCGGGCAAATTGCAACAAGCTGACGGACAAGCGGTAAAACTTGAAAGTACAATGGGCGGACTTAATAAAATTATGGGTACGCTTGGAATTGGTTTTGCAGTTTTTAAAGGATTGGATTTTATAAAGGGCGGAATTGAAAAGGTGGAAGAAATGCACCAAGCAACGGCACAGGTTCAAGCCGCTTTAACTTCAACGAATAATGCCGCAGGATTAAGCATGAAACAACTTGAAGAAAGCGCAAGTAGTTTAGCATCAAATACAAAATTTAGTTCAACGGATGTGTTTGGTATGCAATCGCTTTTACTTACGTTTACTTCTGTAAAAGATAAGATTTTTAACGAGGCGCAACCAGCTATTATGGATTTAGCTACTCGTATGGGAGGCGATTTAAAAGGCGCATCTATTCAAGTAGGTAAAGCGTTAAATGACCCAATACAAGGAATGTCGGCACTTCGTAGAGTTGGAGTTTCTTTTAGCGATAGCCAAAAAACAGTTATTAAACATTTACAAGAGACTGGAGATTTAGCAGGAGCACAAAAAATAATATTAAAAGAGTTATCTTCCGAGTTTGGTGGTTCGGCACAAGCGGCGTTTAATGCCGACCCATTAGCACAATTTAATAAAGCTATGGGAGGCTTTCAAAAATCCATAGGGTTAGGCGCTATGGCTTTACTAGAAAGTTTAAAACCTGCTTTAGATTTAATAGCTGAATCATTTAAAGGTTTAGGGAATGGGATAAAAAATACAATTGCATTTTTTGAAAAACATACTATTGTTGCCGAAGTTTTGAAAACATTTTTATTTTCAATTGTTGGAATTATTGTAATTTACAATGCACAACAAAAATTGTCTGCAATGTACACGGCATTTACTACGGCTTCCTTTATTGCTAATACTTTTGCTACTGCTGCAATGACAGCAGGAATGGCAGGAGCAAGTACTGGAGGGATGGTTTTAGCGGGTGTTATGGCTTTAATAAATGCAGTTAACCCGTTTGTGTGGATAGTTATTGCAATAGCCGCAGTAGTAACAGCGGTTATAGCTTGTTATAATCATTTTGAAACATTTAGAGGGATAGTTTGGGCTATTGGTGCAGTAATAAAAGAATATGTTAACATTTGGGTTGATATGTTTATGGGTTTTGGAAAAATGTTAAAAGGGGTATTTACCCTCGATCCTGGACTTATTAAAGAGGGTTTTAACCAGGCAACATCCGCTTTATTTAACGCTGGAAAAAATTTAGGTGATGCAGCCAAAAAAGGTTATAAAAATGGTATTACTGATTTTAACCATGATAAAATTTTAAATAGTGCTGGAGAAACTATAAAAAAATTAAATGAATTAAAAGAAAGCGGAAAAATAACTGATACAGCTTTCTCAAATGCTACAAAAAATTTAACAAATGATTTAAATTCAAGAGTTAGAAAAGGATTAATAACAAGCGAAGAAAAAGACGAAAAATTAAAAGGATTAAATTCATTAAAATCTTTTAACAAAGGGGGGGCAATTGGGGGAACATCAATAGGAGGCACTACAAGCGCAACAGCTAAACCAACCAAGGGCACGGCAGGAGTGCAAGGAAACAAAGCGGTAACAGTTAACATACAAATAGGCTCTTTAATACACGATTTTAGCATTAAAACAACGAATATTCAAGAAAGCGCAACAGCTATTAAAGAGAAAGTTGTAATGGCTTTAACAAGTGCAGTAAACGATTCACAATTAATAGCAGGGAACTAATGAATTTAAAAGAATTTGCAAATTTAGTAAATGTAAAAATACACGACGAAACTAAATCACCCTATGTAATAAATGCAGGAGTAACCCAAGATGCTACAGATTTTGTCAGCAAATTGGGAACTGCTGTTTATTCAAATGTAATTTTTAATAGTGGACAAGTTTTAAACGACTTCGGGTTTGCTGTTTCAAGTTGGGCGGATTTTAGAATTGACGATGTTATTTTACAAGTGTCGCAAGGTAAAAAAATCATTACAACAGAGATACAAGGAAGAAACGGAACGGTTAAGGAGTACATCGGAATGGATGATTTTCAAGTACAAATTAACGGGCGTTTAAATGGTGCTTATGGAGTTAACCCTAAAACAGAAACAAAGCAACTTAAAACTATTTTAGATGCAGGGCAATCCTTAGCAATTACAAGTTGGTGGTTACAAAATTTAGGCATAACCGACATAGTTGTTACGGGTTATTCATTTGCTCAAACAGAGGGGGAATATAGTACCCAATATTTTACAATTAACGCTATTTCAGATAAAATAGTAGAGGCAACAATAACGCAATAAGATTATGTTAAGACCTATAACAAATATTACTATAACAACAGCAACAAAAACGCTATTTTTTGATTTTGTTAATCATTGGGAATTTTCTAATAATTGGGAAGATTTAAGCGCACAGGGTAAGATTGTATTTCCGAAAAATATCTATGTCCGAGATACTACAACAAACAAACGTTATCCTTTATTTGGTAAAAATAAGGCAACTGGAGAGATGTTTAAAAAAGGGGATAAGGTAAAAATCCAAAGTCAATATGTATATTTTGATGAAAATTTAAACGAGAAACGAACGCCCTTGACAACTATTGTCGAGGGATTTATTTCAAATGTAAAAATTGAGATGCCCGTTACTTTGGAATTTGAGGATAATATGTATTTGCTTAAAAAAACGCCTATGATTAACAAAGCGTTTAACGGTAGTCAATCTATTGAAAGCATATTAAACGAAGCCTTACAAGTAACTAATAGCACTTTCGGAACGGATTTTAAATGTGAAACAACTACTCAAACTTTAATAAGTTGGGATAATTCATTATTGACGGCCGAAAACGAAACTTTGGCCACATTTTTAGCAAAGTTAAAAAAGGACGCTTTTATATTTACTTATTTCCGTGGTAATACTTTGAGAGTTGGCCGTTCAGTTTATATCGATGCGGAGGCACAAACAAAAACATTTGAGTTTCAAAACAATATTATTAGTTCCGATTTAAGTTTTAAACGAAAAGACGATATTGTAATGTCTGCTGTTGCTTCAAATCATATCCAAGAACAAACAGGAACGACAAAAGATGGCAAAGCTAAAGTTAAAAATTCACGAATTGAGGTACTCGTTACTTTGCAAAACGATAAAGTAATTAGTAAAGTTGTAAAGCAAGGGGATAAACCCGATCCGAATACGGACGGAGAACGTCGAACCTTTACATTTTTAGAGGCTAAAAGTGAAGCCGATTTAATTAGATTAGCTACCGAGGCACTTAAAAAATATTATTATAGTGGTTTAAAAGGGAAGTTTACAACTTTCGGAACGCCTTATGTTCAGTTTGGGGATCAATGCCAAATTATAAACAAACTTCTTCCAGAGCAAAACGGAACCTATAAAATAAAAGGTGTTGAATATAGCGGAGGTGTTGAGGGAATGCGTCAAATAATTGAACTAGACTACAAAATAAATATATGAGCGATTTTAATATAATATCCGTAATACAAAATTTAAGCGGTAATCAAAACGATGACAAGGTACGGCTTTTGCAATGCCATGTTAATAGTGTCGATTTAGGTAATAGAACGGCACATGTAACAACTATTACAGGACAAAGCACACTCGATTTTGATGTACAATTACAAGCAGGTATTGCAGACGGTTTAGTAATAGAGCCTTTAGTTGGTTCAATGGTTTATGTATTGATGTCTAAATATACGTTACCCTTTATCGTTCAATATTCCGATGTAGTATCTTTGTCTATAAATGGAAGTGAATTTGGTGGGCTAGTTAAAGTGATTGAATTAACTCAAAAATTAAATGCAATGGAAAATATCGTTAATGATTTAATTTTAAAGTTCAATACTCACACCCATATCGCAGCAGGAACACCGACAAGCATAGCAAGTGTTATTGAAACTAATAATTTAACTCCAACGCAACAAAGCGAAATCGAAAACACAGTTATAAAACATGGCAGTTAGAAAAGATTTTGGATTGATAAACAACGATTTGCATTTTAGCAATGGCGATTTCACGATAGTAGAAAGCGATCAACAACATATTGCCGACACTATTAACGCATACGTTGGATGGTGGAAAGAAAACCCTACCGATGGCGTTGGAATTGGGTATTATCAAAATTCAGCAGGTGGAGCGCAACAATTAGCGCGTAAAATCAAAATTGAACTTGAAAAAGACGGTTATAATGTAGATAATCCCGTTATTGAATTTGGAACCGACGGCAAACTAAATATTTATCCAAATGCTACAATCGTTTAAGCCAAGTATCGGAAGTACTATTTTAGATATTTGTTTAAATGTCTATTGCTCTTTGAATATGTTACCTAAATTCATAATGGATAATAATTTAAAAAGTTTAAATTTAGTTACAGGAATTGACGATGTATTTATTTACGATACGGATTTTGTTGTAGATGAATTTTTACAAAGAGATATTTTAAAGAATGATTATAAATTTGTAACGGGAGATTTACATATCCCGAATGCAAGTTTTACAAATGAAAACTATTTATTAATTCAAAGCGGAGCGATTTTACAAAGCGATGCAGGAGATTTATTTTTAATATGAGTACAAAAATTGACGAACTTCCTCCGTATGTCGGAACAACAAACCCAATAGGGGATATACCTATTTCAATAAATGGGGTAACTTATCGAATTACTCCACAATTATTAATGCAAACTTTACAAGAAGTTTTAGATAATAATCATGACTTAGTAAATGGTAATAATTTTCAAGGTAGTGACGCAGGTTTTGGAAACACAGGCGTTGATGTTAATGCTTTTGGAGTTGTTGCAGGTTATGGTAATACTGGAAATAGTGTAAATGCTTTTGGAAATCAATCAGGATTTGATAATACAGGAAGTCATGTAAATGCTTTTGGATATAATGCCGCATTATCTAATACAGGAAGTCATGTAAATGCCTTTGGAAAAGATGCGGGTAACGGAAACCAATTAAGCGGACAAACTATTTTTTCAAATACTAGTTTGCCAAGTTATGCAAATTATGCAGCCGCAGCAACAGATATAACTACAGCAAACGGAGCAACAGCAGGATGTAGCTATTTGTTTTATAATGTAGATAAACAACAATTAAACGCAATAAGATTATGATAATACAAAACTTTACAGATTGTTTAAAGGGTGACAGTTTCGGTGCAAAAACAATTAATATTTCAATTGATATTACTACTATTGCTATTCGTTGTCAATTTCGCCAAGGGTCAAAAACGGGTGATTTAATGAAAGAGGCTACAATTACAAAAACGGGTGCAAATCAATTTATAATAGGCGATTTTTTAGTTGATTGGGATGCCGATTATACTTATTATTATGATGTACAATTTGTTTATCTAAGCGGTAAAACAAAGACTTATTTTGGAGGCTCTTTTAATGTTATTCAAGACACAACACAACCAATAATCTAATGGCAGAAGAAATCATAAATATACAAATAGTAGAAGAAGTTGAAAATATTACAATTTCTATTCAAGAGCCTAGCAAAACTTCCGATTTAATTAACGACGGTGCGGATGGTGTACATCCGTTTATTACTTCATCTCAAACAATTAATGATGCGAGTTCAACCGTTAAGGGTATATTAAAACTTACTAATGATTTAGGTGGTACTGCTGATTTACCAACTGTACCAGCTTTAGCAAATAAAGTCGATAAAGTTACAGGGAAAGGACTTTCAACAAATGATTATACTACTGCTGAACAAACAAAATTAGCAGGAATTCAAACAGGTGCAACAGCAAATGATACCGATGCTAATTTAAAAAATAGAGCAAATCACACAGGCACACAATTAGCCGCTACAATTTCCGATTTTGCAACTGCAGTAGGTTTGTTAATTACAAATAAAGTTGATAAAGTTGTAGGTTATTCGCTTACAAAAAATGATTTAACCGATTTATTAAAAACGGCTTACGATAATGCAGTTAGTAGTTTAACTTCATTATTAGCGACAGGACAAAGACTAATTACAAGTTCTGAAATTACTAAATTATCAAATACAAGCGGAACTAATACAGGTGATCAAAATTTAACGGGTTTAGTTCCTTATACTGGTGCAAGTACTGATGTTGATTTAAACACTAAAAATTTAAAAGTTAATAATGTATTTGAGGGATTTACTTCGGTTGCTGCTTCTGCAACTTTAATAACTTTAACTGTTAATTCAACACCTTCTTATTTAGTTACTGGTAGTGGTGGGCAAACTATAAAATTACCAAATGCTACTACTTTACAAAATGGTGCAATTTATGATTTTAATAATAATCAATCAAGTGGTGCTATATCTGTAAATAACAACTCCAATACATTAGTTAAGTCAATACCTTCGGGCGGTTATTTAGTATTAACATTAATTGATAATTCAACGGCTGCTGGAAGTTGGGATGCGCATTTTCAAGCTCCATCAAATGTAAGTTGGAGTACTAATACTTTTGATGTTCCTGCTTCAATAACCTCTGCAACTTGGAACGGAGTAAGTATTGCGGACAATAGAATTGCAAGTGCAACTACTTGGAATGCAAAAGAGGATAGTAGTAATAAAGTAACTACATTTACAGGAAATGAAACAAGTACAACTAAATTTCCTGTAGTTAAAGCTATTTTAGATTATTTTACGGCTGCAAATATTAAAACTATTTTAGGAATTACAACTTTATCAGGCAGTAATACAGGAGACGAAACAAGTAGTACAATCGCTACAGCTTTAGGATATACACCCGCAAACGATACTACTGTAGTACATTTAGATGGTACGGAAACTATAACAGGACTTAAGACGTTTCAAGGAGCAACACAAACGGGAAGTTCTGCAAATGGAATATTAAACTTTTTACAAACTTGGAATACAACGGGGACGCTAACAGCTATTAAATTGAATATTACAGATACTGCTTCTAATGCTTCATCATTATTAATGGATTTACAAGTAGGTGGGACTTCAAAATTTTATGTTAAAAAAAGTGGGGAAGTTGTAGCGCAAAGTGTTGTTTACGCAAGGCAATATACAAATTTATCTGGAGCTAGTACCTTGTCTGCTGATTTTGATAGTGGAACTGCAACTATATATAATACTAGTGGAATTTTTAATGTATTTGGAATTGCAAAAACATTTTCACCAACGTCAGGAACAGCAACTTTTACTGGATTAAATTTTGCAACAACAATCAACCAAACTGGTGGTGCAAATGGTATAACGAGAGGTTTATACATAAACCCAACATTAACAAATGCAATCGATTTTAGAGCAATAGAAGTTACAGCAGGTAAAATAGTTTTTTCAGCGACTAATACTGCATCAGGAACAACTGGAGCTCAAACAATAAATAAAATTAGTGGTAAAGTAAATGCAGCTGCGGCAACAACATCATTAGTAGTTACAAATTCATTAGTAACTACTTCAAGTATAGTTATGTGTCAGTTAGGAACTAATGATGCAACTTGCGTTATTAAATCAGTTGTAGAAGCAAATGGGAGTTTCACGATATATTATACAGCACCAACAGCAGAAACAGTTATAAAATTTAAAGTAATAAACTAATGGGATTAATTATTAAAAGTGTTAATTTAACAGAAGAAACTAAAATTGTAAAAAGTATAAATTGGGAATATGGAACAGTTTCTGGATGTCAAGAGGTACCTGACCCAAACCCTAGCGAATTTATAGAGTTTGAAAAATTAACAAATGATATTGTAAAAGATTGGCTATTGAAAATAAAAGATTTTACAGGGTATGATGAAATTGCAGAAGTAGTTGAAATTGATAAAATAATAACATTATCAATATGATACAAAAAACTAATATTCAAGGCGTAATCGCTTTAATAATTATCGCAGTCGGTTTATATATTTTAGGCTGGACAGCTCCAGAAAATGATGTTAAAATCGCTGTAGTGGGTTTGATGGGTTCGGTTATTGGGTATTACTTTGGAAACTCTAAAAAACAAAGCAATGAATAGCCACGGACATAGTTTTTTAAGTATTTTTTTCGGTTCGGTATTGAGTATTTTTTCATATATTGCAGAAAATCCATTAATTCAAGACGCACAGCAATTGTTTAAAGTTATTATTTTTGGTATTTTAGGGGGTGCATTTGGTTATTTTGGTAAATTATTGGCTATTAAAATTCATAAACAATTTAAGAAATGAGAATAGGAGATTTTTATTATGATGAAATTTTAGGATATTGTGTTATTGTAGATATTTTTAAATTTAATAAAATAAAAATAAAATATAATAGCTTGAATTTACAAGGGTTTAACGAAAAAAAAACTAAAATAATTACACGATATGAAACTAAATTTAAAAAGACTGCATAAAACAGATAATTCTACAATCGGAGAACTTTATATTGATGGTAAATTCGAGGCTTACACACTTGAGGATATCGAAAGAGATACTAAAGTTTTTGGAAAAACAGCAATACCAAAAGGAACGTACGAAATAGTAATGACAATGAGTAACAGATTTAAAAAAATGATGCCTTTGTTATTAAATGTTGAGGGATTTGCAGGGGTTCGTATTCACAGCGGTAACGATGCAACTCAAACCGAAGGCTGCATACTTTTAGGAACTACAAGAAGTATTGATTTTATCGGTGGATCACGTGATGCAATCGCTAAATTTTACCCTAAATTAGAAGCAGGATTAAAAGTTGGTAAAGTAACCTTAACAATTGAATAGATGCCAAAGCCATCTTATAGATTGAAGCCATACGAAGCGACTGCGTTAGGGTTAAAAGTTAAAGATAGAACTACTAACGCTTATCCGAAATACTATTTAAACGAGAAAGAAGTACACGAACTTTTAAAACTCCGTAATTTACACAATTCAGAATTTAAAGAAGTTAAACGAACTTTAAATAAAGACGGTGAAGTAATTACAAAAGTTGAAAAATTAACCTCTAAGGAGTTAATAGAAATACCTTCTAACCATCAAATTAAACGAGTTAGTACAAATGTAGCAACTAACCAACAATGGGTTATAACTGAGCCTATAAAGATAGCGGACGTTGAAAAAGAAATTGATTTTTTAAGCATTTTCAAAGATAAAATAGAGCCTATTACGATAAAGCATAGGTCTAAAAATATAGCTAAATTCGATAGGGCGGTTTTTACCGATACTCATATTGGTATGGATGTTAACAAAGATGGATATAGTCTTTATGATGGCTTATGGAACGAGGACCAAATATTTTTAAGACTTGAAATATTTGTAAACGAAATAATCAAAAATAAAAAGTCAAATACTTTATTTTTAAATGATTTAGCAGACTTCCTGGACGGAT
>Ga0304729_1002757_pt1 | contig 10266 bp, 10 predicted proteins | sample C_131016_MF_Meta_FD_190475 | JGI IMG/M metagenome (GOLD analysis project Ga0304729, IMG submission 190475) | Freshwater microbial communities from Lake Croche, Canada to study carbon cycling - C_131016_MF_MetaG (v2) (version 2) | ecosystem: Environmental > Aquatic > Freshwater > Lake | place...
GCTGCCTGCGTCGGAGGTGATCATCAACACTTCGCCGAATGAAATAGCCGCACCGGCCTCACCCTCGAGCTTTTCAATCGTAATCTTGTCGTCAGCGGCAACTTTGTACTGCTTGCCGCCGGTCTTGATAACTGCGAACATCTTCTTGTCCTTGTGTTCTAACGACTCTGGACGCTTTTGAAAGCGACCGGCCGTCTTTTTGGCAGTGGCCCGGCAACCGTCCCGCCTGCCCCTCACGGACAGGCTTTGCGGCCTAAACGCATCTTCATTTTCAGAAAATGCACACACGCGCGGAACCGTAAGCCCCACGCGCGAGAAGGGCGTTCCTACTCTGCAGGCCGTTTTCTGTCAATCATCAGATGAGAAAGAGATATGCTTCGGACTTGTGAAACAGCAAACCACGTGCTATCTCGCCGCCCGACCATGGGTTTTACGGCCCATCCTACGGAGAGGTGGCAGAGTGGTCGAATGCACCGCACTCGAAATGCGGCATAGGGGCAACCCTATCGGGAGTTCGAATCTCCCCCTCTCCGCCATTTCAAGATGATTTTATCAATAATATCAATTACTTATAATTTTTCATAATTATTCAACCTACAAATTGACCTACAAGTTTGATGGCGGCGGATGATAAAAAGAGTGCTGCGGAGAGTGTGTTGGGCAAACGTGACGAATATAGAATTGGCGATCCAACAATCACAGTAGCAGCTGCGGCGAATTTCATAGCCGACTCCCTTTTTCCAGCCCGAGAGAGACGAGCGGTATACAGGCGCATCCATGATCGTATCGGCAACGCCCAATCTAATGGCACGCTTCCAAAATATCCCGCGATGCCTGCCGATGTTTTCTTTGGATGGGCAGTAAAACAAAAGGGGTTGTCTAAGCTTTTCGAAATTCCCGGAATTTCGATCTCAGTCTCTGTTGATTTAGTCGGGTTGGCAGCGGAAGCGCAGGTTGGGGCAGATGTTTCGGGCGTCCCAACATCGATTGATGTCAACGAGTTAACTGCCGCGCATATTCAAACGGTCCAAAGACTTGAAGCTGCCGAGCGCGAGATCGCGGCGTTAAAGGGACCTATCGCTGCCAAGCAGCAGAAGAAGGATGCTCTGAGTGCGGCACAGAGTGAGAATGGGAAAAAAGGCGGGAGGGGTAACGAAAAATAATTCTGTCAGATTTTCAGAAAGCATTTTTTCTGATCACCTGACAGTTCTCATAGGGAACCATCATCCACCAAGTTCCAAGGGGAACGGATTATGGTCCATAAGATTCTCAGACTTCCAGATGTTATCGAACGGGTCGGTTTCAGCCGCAGTTCAATTTATGCTTTTGTCGAAAACGGCACTTTTCCGAAGCCGCTAAAAATCAGTGTCCGCGCTATTGGTTGGCTTGATAGCGACGTTGATGACTGGATTTCAGAGCAAATTAAAATGAAACGTAGGCTGGACCATCCCCACGGCGGCCTTAAGTCTAGTGGCTTATCTGAAGGAGGATCGAAATGACCTCCTCACCCGATGATGTAACCGCCTGTCGCAAACTGCTTCTTGAAAATGGCTATATTCCTGTGGCGGTAACGTCCCCCGATCAAAATGATCGGCAGGCGGGTAAAAAGCCAGTAGGAAAAAACTGGGCAGATAATCAAGACGTTCAGAAATGCGATATCGATGCTTGGGCGTTAAGATACCCCAATGCTAAAAACACCGGCATTCTCTGCGGGAACGTCGTTGCGATTGATATTGATGTAGCCGATCCGGCCCTAGTTGAAAGGATCAAGGCTGCCGCCTTTAAAATGTTAGGTAAGCATGCGCCAGTCCGAGTGGGCCGTGATCCTCGATCAATAATTGTTTGCCGGACTGACACTCCATTTAAGAAGAAGAAGTCGAGTGAATTCATACTACCCTCTGGAGAGAAGGCAGAGGTCGAGATTTTAGCCGATGGGCAGCAGTTTGTTAGTTACGGTATTCATCCGCTGACAATGAGGCCTTATCGTTGGACCGACCAATCCCTAGAAGATGTTCCGTTCTCTGACTTGCCGATAGTGTCCGAAGGGCAGATTACACAGTTCTTACTCGACGTTGATCAAATTTTGCTCGATAGCGGATGCTTTCGAAGCTCAACCGTCAAAGAGTTCGAGGCGGAGGGCAAAAGGGTTGCAAAGTATCGCGATGGCCCTGTTGACCCCAACCTTGTAAAGGAAGCCCTTGTACATATACCGAACCATGACGTCGGTTATGACGATTGGCTCAGAATTGGTTTCGCATGCCACAACGCGCTTGGTGATGCTGGATTTGACCTTTGGGACGAGTGGTCTCAAACGTCATCGAAATATGATGGTGCATTTACGGCCAAGACATGGCGATATTTTAAGCCCGGTGGCGGTGTAACCGTTGGAAGCTTGTTCTATTTAGCCAAACAGAACGGATGGCGTCGTTCAAATGAAAGCGATGATCGCCCAGCAATACTGCTCGAAGGCGGCAATCTTCCTGAAATCATTGATAAGGCTGAAGAGGCTCTGATTGGGTCGGATATTGAGATATATCAGCGAGGTGGAGTCCTTGTGCGGCCAATTCGTTTATCTGAAACGGTTGGACTGGAAGTTCAGAACGGCCCCGTCAAATTTGTTCAGGTTACCGAAGATTGGATGCGTGAAAACTTCATGCGTGTCGCAGGGTTTCAAAAGGTTAACGGCAAAACGGGTGAATTGAGCCTAGTTGATTGCCCTAGTGCGGTTGCTAAAACCTATCTCGAGCGTGTTGGAAATTGGCGTCTGCTATTGGTAACGGCAATCATTCATGCTCCTGCACTTCGTTTGGATGGCAGCATTATTGACAAGCCGGGCTATGATAAAACTAGCGGAATATACGCAGCCTTCGAGCCGGACGAATTTTTGTCAATTGAGGGGTCACCGGATCGAGCAGATGCCATTGAAGCCGTACATATTTTGAAGTCTTTTATTCAAACGTTTCCGTTCGTAGAAGCGGCAGATCGTTCTGTAGCACTTGCTGCCATATTAACGGGGTTAGCTCGGCATTTGTTGCCAACGGCACCGATGTTTGGATTTTCAGCCCCTGTAGCAGGTTCTGGGAAGTCTCTGCTGGTTGATTTAATAAGTGTTATCATCAACGGCAGAAGAGCGGCGGTGCTTGCGCCGGGGAAAACAGAAGAAGAACTCGAAAAACGCCTCGGAGCCGCACTAATTCAGGGAGAGACTGTCGTGTCTCTTGATAACTGTAATGAAACACTCCAAGGAGCGTTTTTGTGTCAAATACTAACGCAGTCTAGGGTTCAAATTCGGATTCTTGGCCTATCAAAGAACGTTGAGGTTCCAACAAATTGTCTGATGCTTTCGAATGGTAACAATCTGACATTTGCGGAGGATATGACGCGACGTGTTCTTCTTTGCACCCTAAATCCCAAAGTCGAGCGTCCCGAAGAACGACAGTTTAAAAAGGATGCACTTGATGAAGCATCAGCTCACCGTGCCGAGTTGGTGGCTGCCGGGCTGACAATATTGAGAGCTTTCATTCTCGCAGGGCGACCTGAAAAATCAAAGTTGCTGGGTTCCTATGGCGAATGGTCAAAATTGATCCGATCGGCTCTCGTCTGGCTCGGCGAACCCGACCCCTGTGATACCATGGAGAAGGTTCGGGATAATGACCCTGTCCTCGCGAAGAACCTAGCCCTTCTTCACGAAATTGACTCTCACTTCAACAAACGTAAGTTTCTGGTTGCTGACCTAATCTCGCTGGCTAACGAGCGCGAACAGATGGGAAATGGAAGCTACAAATATCGTCATCATGAGTTGCATCAGTGTCTGTCTGAATTTTCAGGGGGTAAAGATGCGCTCAACTCCATATCAATCGGCAAGGCACTTGGAAGGCTGGCAGATCGCATGTTTGGGACAATGACACTTGTGAAAACCAAGGGGGGTGGAGGCAAAAATCTATGGCAGCTGCTTGGTGGCACGGCTCCTGATATCAATGACATACTTTGATACCAGCTTAAGATATGCCGCAGTTGCTGTTCAGGTTGGGTAGTTGGGGTAGTTGGGATAATTTCAACCGGTTTTATATGAATGAACAAACCTTTTTGAAATTAAATCTCCAACATTTGAAAACACCTCAACTAACCCGCCTACCTCACTCACCGCAACTGAAGTAGATTGCGTTGCGCTCACTTTGCAAAGGACAGAGATCAATTGATAAATCACAGTATCACAATACTCGAAAACGCCGCTCGATTGACCACTGCCATCTGCCCTTTCTACCTTCTGTGATTCTTCGGCAGATACCCATCCCGAATCATGAGTTCGATCTGCGTTTTGAGATCATACCAAATCTGCCGATTGGCGGCTGCCAGTTCTCTATCCTCCGCTAGCCGCTTCTTCGTGCGGTTACCGTGTTTGAACTTTCCAGCGGCTATCCTTGCTCGGCCTTCCTCGGTCCGTGGTCCAGTTGATCGACCACCATGGAGTTGGCAGCGGCTACGGCTCTTGATCGCTGGCTTCTGACACTCAGTTTCCCGACGCGTCTTAGCGAGGCACCGTCGCCCCGGCCAATTGTCACCAAACCGAGTTTCGAGGCCCAAGGTCCTCTGACAACTGCAATTGGCAGAGGTTGGTTTTTCTTCTTCACCGTTAGAAGGGTGTTCCGACATTTGCTGTTTCCAAGCTCACGTCCGACCAGCTTAACAGTGTTTGTTATGAAGTTCAAATTTGTTCTTTATAACAGATATTTAATCAGTGCCATGAAGTTTTGATTTAAATCAACTACAGCCCGATCATATCATATTCTATCAGAACTTCATGCAACGATGTCCACGCAGGCTCATTGATGAGTCTTCGCAGTGTCGGCCGTCTACCGCAAACGAAGGATGGGAAAGATGGGACGAATAGTCAAAACGGCTAGCCTCATGCTCACAGCCATGCTTCTGGCAGCTGGCGTTCAGGCTGCAACCCGCGAAGAAAACAGCGCCGAGCCGATCATCGGCCAAGAGGACGCGGTTGTCACCGATGCACCGAATGTCCCCCCGCCAATTAAGCGCGACCACGCGACAAAAGTGGTGATCCATCTTGAAATCAAAGAAGTCGAGGGACGGCTTGCCGACGGCGTAAGCTACATGTTCTGGACTTTTGGCGGAAAAGTTCCGGGTAAATTCATGCGGGTGCGCGAGGGTGATCTCGTCGAGATGCATCTCGATAATCACCCCGACAATAAAAATCCGCATAATATCGATTTACACGCCGTTAATGGCCCCGGTGGCGGCGCTGCTGCGTCTCTGACGGCACCAGGCCATAGCTCGGTTTTTTCCTTCAAAGCGCTTAATCCGGGGCTCTACGTGTATCATTGCGCCACAGCTCCGGTTGCAATGCATGTCGGCAATGGCATGTATGGCCTTATTCTGGTTGAGCCGAAGGGCGGATACCCCAGCGTTGATCACGAATATTATGTGATGCAGAGCGATTTTTACACTAAGGGTGCCAATGGCGAGCAGGGGTTGCAGCCATTCAGCATGCAGAAGGCCATTGATGAAAAGCCCGATTATATAGTATTCAACGGTGCCGTTGGTTCCACAACGGGCGATAAGGCACTCACCGCCAATACCGGCGAAACGGTACGCCTTTATGTCGGCGTCGGCGGCCCGAATGTGACCTCGTCTTTTCATGTGATTGGACAGATTTTCGACAATGTGTATGCCGAGGGTAATACGAGCGCCATTATGCATAACGTCCAGACCACATTTATTCCGGCGGGTGGCGCTGCAATTACCGAGTTCAAGGCCAGCGTGCCGGGAACCTTTATCCTCGTGGATCACTCGTTAACCCGCGCCTTCAACCGCGGTGCGCTTGCCCAATTCAAAGTAAGCGGACCAGAAGACAAAGTCGTCTATTCCGGCAAGATGAGCGACGAGGTTTATCTGCCCGAAGGATCAGGCATTCGGGTGGCTGAAGGGGTTGCCAAACCGTTACCAGCCGCTAAAAACCGCGCTGAGCGTATTAAAATTGGCGAAAGCATTTATGCAAATAATTGCCAAGCCTGCCATCAGGCAACCGGCGAAGGTATACCCGATGCCTTCCCGCCCCTTGCAAATTCTGACTATCTGAATGCCGACAAGGCAAGAGCGATCAAGACGATCACCGGCGGCCTTGAAGGCAAACTCATGGTCAACGGCAAATCCTTCAACAGCGTGATGCCCGCCTGGGAATTATCCGATGAGGAGATCGCTAACGTGATGACCTATCTTTATGGCAATTGGGGTAATTCCGATGTTGAGATTACGCCCGCCGACGTCAAGGCTAACCGCGTTGCCCGCGCGGAGTGATGGGCAGCGCCGTGCGCCGAATGCTTAACCTCGTCGCGGCGATCACGGGCAGCTTGTTTCCCGTATTCGCCGCGAATGCCCAAACGGACCAAGCTTGGCCTTTGATTTCGGCTGGAGCCTATGTAGCCTTTTTCTCGCCAAGCTCCAGCAAGGGCAAGGTACCACAATCAAAGCCCATCGTTGTTAAGGCCTTCGCCATGGCGCGCAACCAAGTGACCAACACCGACTTCCTTCGTTTTGTCGATCAGCACCCCGAATGGCGAAAAACGGAGGTAAAAGCGATCTTTGCCGAACGATCCTATCTTCAACAATGGCCAAGCGACCTCTCCTTTGGTGCAGTAGGCCTCGTACAAAATCCGGTAACAAACGTTTCCTACTTCGCCGCCGAAGCCTATTGCGAAGCCATCGACGCCCGCCTACCCTCGACCGATGAATGGGAATACGCGCTGGCCGATGCGGGGCGTAATCAGAAATCCGTTGCGCAAACCGCCCTAAACTGGTTGGCCGAGCCAAATCATGCCTCGCTTGCCGATGTCGGCACGGCCACGCCCAATTTCTATGGCGTTAGCGGTCTTGTTGGTCTGATTTGGGAATGGACGAGTGATTTTGACAGCTTCGTTACCAGTACGGAATTACGCGCGACAGACGGCAAGGATAGCGCGCAATTTTGCGGCAATGGCGGAACTGGCGTCAAAGATACCGCCGACTATCCAGCCTTTATGCGCTTCTCGATGCGCGCCAGTCTCAAGGCCAATTACACCCTATCCAATTTGGGCTTCCGATGTGTGAGAGATTTATGACGCGCCTGAATAAAATGCTGGCGGCGATGGCGGTGTCCTTTCTCATGATAGCGGGGGCTGCTTTCTCGCATGATCATACGTTGCCTGCGATGGAAAGCGGGGGTGCCCTGCCCGGTACTTCGATTTATAATCTCACTTCTGTCTGGACATCGTCTGATGGGAAGGCCGTGTCACTCAAAGAACTCGCCGGTAAGCCCGTTGTTATCGCGATGGCCTATACGAGCTGCAAGGATATCTGCCCCCTGATCGTAGCCGATATGATGGCGATCGAGGATCAGATTGCAAAACAAAACATCCATGATGTCCAGTTTGCGTTTGCCTCTATCGATCCCGAGCATGACACGCCGGAGCGTCTTGCGACCTACGCCAAGGAGCATGGCCTTGATGCAGCCCATTGGATGCTTATGACCGGAGATGCTAAAGCCGTACGCCTTCTCGCTGCGGCGCTGGGTGTCCGCTATCGCCGCGTGGATGCAACCACGATTGATCATTCGACGATCATCACCTTAATCGACCAACAAGGCAGCATCCGCTTTCGACGGCTCGGCAGCGGCGATGATCTTGTGGGCTTTATCAGCCATCTCGCAGACGTCGCCCGAGCCCTTCCTTAAGCCTTCCACTGTCTAAAAAGGAGACACACCATGGACACGAAAAGCCAGCCAAACCTCACCCGCCGCGACACGTTAAAAAGCGCCGCCCTTGTCGCCGGTACCCTTCCGCTTGTCCTGTTCGCAAGCGCACCGGCACAGGCCAAAATAGCTCAAACAACCGTTGGCTACCAGCCCGAGGCAAAAGATGGGCATTACTGTTCGAATTGCAGCCTGTTCGAGGCTCCCTCATCGTGCAAAACGGTTGACGGAACCGTATCAGCCGACGGCTGGTGCAAAGTCTGGGCGAAGAAGGCAGGGTAATGCCTAAAAGCCGTCAGGGCTCATTTTTTAACAAAATGAGCCCTGACGGCAGATCAAAGATTGGCAGTCAATCGTCTTTCAACAGGCGCGCCGCACACTTCGAAGCACTCGTTGCAATTAACGCATAGGCGCGTAGCGCGGAGCACCATGCTGAAGGGAACGGCAGCAAGCACGATGGGTAGCATTGCTTAAGCGCCTGCTTTTAGGGATTGAGCAGGCAAAATCATGAGGCGCGGCCCAATTAGGTACTAGCATCAACGAAACATTCCCGGACATCGTGGGGTGTCGCTCTGGTTGAGGCGCCATACCTGAATTTACCATCTTAAAAAATCATTTTTCCGGGTTAGGCCAATTCCCAACGATCGCGCCAGTCACGGGCAACGTAATTCACGATCAATGATTTTCGGATGCCATTGATGATGCGACTGCTGAAGCCGTGCCAGGTGTCCGAAGCGGGTACAAAAATCAAACCGCCATTGAAGCCATAGGGTGCCGTATAAACAAGGTGATGTTCAGGCGAAGCGTCATAAACATCGGTGCCACAATTAGCTAGCGCGGGATCGTCAGACAGATAGATCAGCATCGTGAATTTTTTCACCGATATGTCGGTATGGGGCTCGAGCCAGAAGCTGCCAGTGTCTTGGCAATATTCGACCCGTAGCAGAGCATCATCAAGTTCCGCCCCTGTTTCGCGTTGCAGCGTTGCCCGCATATCGGGGTGATTGAAGGCTTCGACAAAGGCCGCGCAGATGGGGAATTTCTGCTGGTTTTCCGGCATAAAATAAATTCGCTTGGCATTGTTGGTTTCGCGTCTGCCGTCATGTTCCATCACATCTGGGGCAGGAAAAGGCAGGGTGGCAATTTGGCGTGCGGTCGCTTCGGGTAGCGTATTACTGAGAAGCCAATTAGGATAGGGATAGGTGGACCGGTTGGCATCGATCAGCGCCTTAATGAAGATTTCCTTGATCATTCGATCCTCGTCTTCCGCGTTATCGTTTATAGAAAAAAGGAACCATTTTTTTGATGAAGGATGACAGCCGATGCCGTCCCTCATGGCTTTTCAGCGCTTCTTTCGAGCGTATCCAGTTAAACATGATGTAGCGCCGTTCCCCGACAAACCGCGTGTGGCCATGCCATGAGGATGGGGTAACCCGAAAGGCCGCAAAACTGCCGCCGCTGGCCGGAATTTCAGCTGCATAATTCTCGATATTTTGGCCATCTTTCAGCATCCGCAAACGACCGCCGGCGACATCCCATGCTTCGTTGAGATATAGAAGGCAGGTGACCACTTTGTCCTTACTATCACAATGGATGCGACCATCTTTTTGCTGGGCATGACCGCGAACAGTGACCATCAAAGGTAGTCCGGTCAGATCAATGTCGAATTTTTTACCCAAAATTTCGCTCAGCTGAGCAGATTTTACTTCGGCGATCAATTTAGCAAATGCCCCGCCATATATGAGCGATCCTATCGGATAAATGCCCGGCTTCTCGATGTTCGGAAAGTCATGGCGGATGGCCTCCAAACTTCCCGATCTCAAAACATTGTCGATAGCAAAAAAATCGAAAGGATCATGGGTAACAACAGTAGCTTCGATAGCTGGGAGATTAATTAAACCGGACATTGGCAAAGGGCTCACTGTGACAATCCGACCTTAGTAGATGTCGGGCGCAAGACTTTGACTTGGATCAAGAAAGATGGCTTCCGCTAAAATTAGAAGAGGGAAGACTGCTTTATAAAACCCAGCCTCGGCGACGGCTCGCGGCATGTCCCATACCGCCGACGTACTCTGATCCTGCGCCAATACCTGACTGAACCGCCCCGGATTCTTCGGAGGCTTGTTGTTTTAAGTTAAGCTGCCAATTCGATTTCGTCCAGTTGTGTGTAGTATAGCTCCTCGGCTTCTGCGGGCGGGATATTGCCTATTGGTTTGAGCAGCCTTCGATGATTAAACTAGTCGACCCATTTCAACGTTTCATATTCTACAGCCTCTATGCTGTGCCACGGCCCTAGGCACACTCCCCGTGCATTTTTATTTCCCCAGCCCCCTCCCGGTACCTTGCAGCAAATCCCTGAAAAAGGGGGTCGACTAGATTTTCCCACCTTACTCACGGCCCATGGAAAACCGGGTCTAAAGGGGTCGATCCTAGAACGACACCCCCCAAATCCGGGGTACGGGGTCGGAAGGCGTTGTCGGCAAGGGATTTGGAAATTGCCAAAGGGACCCGTGAATTGT
>Ga0304729_1002770_pt1 | contig 10233 bp, 8 predicted proteins | sample C_131016_MF_Meta_FD_190475 | JGI IMG/M metagenome (GOLD analysis project Ga0304729, IMG submission 190475) | Freshwater microbial communities from Lake Croche, Canada to study carbon cycling - C_131016_MF_MetaG (v2) (version 2) | ecosystem: Environmental > Aquatic > Freshwater > Lake | place...
TCAAAAGTGTTCAGCCGCGAGCCTTGGAATCCTTGTTGGCTCGGTTTATAAAAACCAACAGTTCTTGAAGCAGCTCGTTGATGCGGCCAGTTCGATGAAGGTCGGTTGGGGTCATCAATCTGACGCTACGGTTGGCCCAATCATTGAAGCACCGAGCGACAAGTTGCGTCGAGCATTGACCTCGCTCGAAAGAGGCGAGAAGTGGTTGCTTGAACCAAAGCAACTCGATTCAAGCGGCCGCCTATGGTCGCCGGGCATCAAAATCGGTGTTCGACCTGGCAGCTTTTTTCACATGAATGAAGCGTTTGGTCCGGTGCTCGGCCTCATGCGCGCAAAGAGCGTGAAACATGCTTTGACTCTTCAAAATGCCACGGATTACGGTCTAACGGCCGGTCTGCACAGCTTAAGAGCTGACGAAATCAAAGTTTGGTTAGACCAGATCGTCGCTGGCAATCTATATGTCAATCGCGGCATCACCGGCGCGATTGTTGAACGCCAGCCGTTCGGCGGTCTAAAGCGTTCGACCGTTGGTTTTGGCCTTAAGGCCGGTGGTGTCAACTATGTCTTGCAGTTTGGTGCTTGGTCGAGAACCGCTCGATTGCCTAGGCAAAAGTTGATGCCAAGTCAGCCGGTCATCAGCTTCGTCGAGCAACAGGTTGGCCGCATATCTGGCAATGAACTCGAGTGGCTAACCGTTGCCGCCGGTAACGACAAGTTCTGGCTCGACACCTTGTTTGCACCAGCGAACCTTGACGGTGGTGACCTGCGGGCTGAAGGCAACTATCACCGATATCTGCCGGCAACCAATTTGCATGTGCGAGTAGCCGAAGACGCAACCATAGCGCCGATTGCTCGCCTGATTGTTGCAGCGATGGCAACTGGAACGAACCCTAGGTTCTCGGTGAGCCCAGATTTTCTGCGCCGCTCTGGTCTCAAAAACAGCGACCTCAAGAGGCTCTTCGCAGGTTTTCAGTTTGTCATTGAGGCCGAGCAACAGTTCAGCCCGGTTTCACGCCCTTCGTCTAGGCTCTTGCTCGTCGGGTCACGCGAAAGCCGCATAGTTCAATTGATGGCGGATCCAGACCTGTTTGTCTTTAGCGGCGAGATTCTGGCTAGCGGACGTCTGACTCTTTTGGCGTTCTTGCGGGAACAGTCTGTATCAATTACGCAACATCGCTTCGGTGCGATGCAATCTGAGCTGGTTGGCATACTTCAGGCGCACTAGTCTGTTTCAATGAGCGCACCCCTGCTGACCAAAACTTTCAACGATAGCCACGGCGTCGAGATCACCTATTACGTTTGGCCGGTAGCCAACCCGCGTGCGGTTGTGCAAATAGCGCACGGATTAGGCGATCACGCCAGACGCTATGACGAGCTGGCCGAGGCGCTGAATCACGCAGGCTATAGCGTCTATGCCGACGATCACCGCGGCCACGGTGTGACCGGCAAAAACCAGGTGGCCTCAGGCTCAACTAAAACCATGGGCAACCTTGGCAAGGGCGGCATCAAGGCAGCTTTCGAACAGGTGCATGAGTTCACGAATTTGATTAAGTCAGATAACCCCGGCAGCAAGGTTATTTTGCTTGGCCACAGCTATGGTTCGTTTATCTCGCAAAAGTTGGCCAACCAATACAGCGACGAATACGCCGCTCTGATTTTGAGTGGATCTTCACTTCTGTTGCCGCACACTCTTGGTGCGGGCGGTTTTAATAAGCGCTGGGATGGCCCGTCGGCCACGGGTTATGAGTGGCTATCTCGTGATGCGAAAGTCGGCGCTGAATTCGCAGCCGATGAACTCACCTTTTTTGCTGCTGCCGCAAAGGTGCTCGGCATCGCCAACGGCTTGCGCTTGTTTTTCACGCCGAGCAGCAAAATGCGCAAAGACCTACCGATTTATATCCTTGCCGGCTCGGTTGACCCAATCGGTGGCCAGCGCGGCAACGAGGCTTTGGCCAACACCTATCGGCACAAAGTAGGCATTAAAGATTTGACCATGGTGATTTACCACGAGGGTCGTCACGAGATGTTTAACGAAACAAACAAGCACGAGGTAATCGCCGATCTGCTCGCTTGGTTGCGCGAACGCTTCGGCTAAAAAGGGCGCTTAGCTCGCGACTAGGTCTTGGTCTTCTGGGTGGCGACGCAAATAAACCGGAATGTATGGGCAGCTCGGCACAATCTGATACTGGCCCTTGGCCCGAATATCGTTGAGCGCCTCTTTGACTAAAAACGCGCCAAGGTTCTGGCCCTGATATTCATCGCGCACACCGGTGTGCACTAGATCCAGAACGCCGTCACCAATCACATAGGTGAGTTCACCAATTTTCTTGTCGCCGTCGAACAACTCGTATTCGTGATTCTCGGCGTTGTGCACGACTTTAAAGTCCATGATGTTAATCTCTTTCTATGCCCGCAAAACAAAAACCGAATCAGGTATTTAATGCAGATAACCTGACTGTTTTGCAGTCTATTGCCGACAACACTGTGCAGCTGATTTATGTTGATCCACCTTTCAATACGGGTCGCAAACAGACTCGAGGCAAAACTGTGACGAGCCGCAACGAATCGAGCAACCGCGTTGGTTTCAAGGGCGTGCGATATGACATCATTCGCGAGACGGTGCTCAGCTATGACGATGAGTTCGCTGACTATTGGCAGTTTTTAGAGCCGAGGCTCGAGGCCGCTTGGCGCATCCTTGCTGAATCGGGCACTCTGTATTTGCACCTTGACTATCGCGAGGCGCACTATGCCAAAGTTTTGCTCGATGCGCTTTTTGGTCGCGAATGTTTTTTGAACGAGATCATCTGGGCCTATGACTATGGCGCGAAGTCGAAATCGCGCTGGCCGGCAAAGCACGACACGATCTTGGTTTATGTAAAAGACCCGGCCAAATATTATTTTGATTCGAGCGCTGTCGATCGTGAACCATATATGGCGCCAGGATTAGTGACTCGAGAAAAAGCCGAGCTAGGCAAACTGCCCACCGACGTTTGGTGGCACACCATCGTTTCACCAACGGGCAAAGAAAAGACGGGTTACCCAACCCAAAAGCCGCTTGGCATTTTGCGTCGAATCATTCAGGCCTCATCGCAGCCGGGCGACACCGTGCTCGATTTCTTTGCCGGTTCTGGCACCACTGGGGCCGCAGCGTTCGAGTTAGATCGCCGATTCATTTTGGTCGATAAAAACCCTGAGGCACTCGAGGTCATGCGCTCACGCTTCGCGACGGTTAATGCCCCCGTTGAGTTTTTGAGTCTCTAGAAACCAACAGCACTGTCACGATTGTCAGTGTGACGAGCATTGCTGCAATCGCTAGTGCCATTTGGTAGTTTTGGCCACCGGGCCTAGATATCAGTTGATAGAGCAAAACGGTCAGCGTCGATTGATCGCCAAAGCTCAACAGGCTCGCTGCACCGAATTCACCGAGCGAAACTAAGGCGGCGAAAGCTATGGCTGTTCTGACGGCTGAGGCAATTACTCGCAAGTCGATTTGACTGAAAATTTGCCAAGGGCCGGCACCTTCGGTTTGCGCATGGGCATGCACTGTGTCTTCGATCGCCATCAACGCGGGGTAAACAATGCGCACAACCAGTGGTGTGGCTAAGAGCGCCTGCACGAGAGGTACCACCAGCCAACTTGAGCGCAGCGGCAGCCAGCAATCACCAAAGGTAATTAGGTAGCCAAGCGCCAACACCACCGATGAGACGCCGATTGGCAACATAAATAGGCTGTCAACTAGCGCGCCGAACGGGTCGGTCTTTGAAGCCTTTGCCGAGCGAGCCCGAGCCCGAGCGGCCATCATAAAGCTGATAAACAAGCCCATCGGCGCTGAAATAGCCGTTGCGATCAACAGATTGCGAAGGCTATTCAAGGCGGCATCTGAAACCGACAGGTCAAGCAGGTTTCTGGTGCCCAGAGAATTTAACAGACCAAAGTTAGCGAGCGAAAAATGGCCGTCAACCATGAATGCGCGGGCCAAGAGCAAAACCATCGGCAACAAAATTAGACCGCCAACAACCAGAACCATTAGTGCAACGGCAGGTGAGTCTCTGCGATCTAGCTTCACGCTAGAACGCATATCGCTGCCGGCCATGCTGAGACTCGTGTCGTTTCTCGATCGAGACGCCAAGAACGCGCCCAGGCACAAAACTATTTGCAAAAGCGAGAGCGCTGCCGCGCGAGGAATATCCAGGTGTTGTAAAGCCGCATTACCAATCTCGGTTTCAATCGTGTTGACGTTGCCCCCAGCCAACGCAAGAACGATGCCATAACTCGAAAAGCAATAGAGCATCGTGATTGCCGCCGACGAGAATATTGATGCACGAAGTTGCGGCAAGCTAATTGACCAGGCGGTGCGAAAGCGCCCAGCCCCACTCATCGTGCCTGCCTCTTCGCTCGAGTGATCTATCGTTTGCCACTGGGATCCGACAGACCTAACCACCAACGAATAGTTGCTGAACACATTTGCTGCGATGATTGCGGCAATCGGATTGATGCCGCCAACTGCGTTGCCGAGCAGCGCAAACATCATGGCGGTCACAATGCTGGGCAACATAAATGGCACAGTGATAACCGATCGCAGAAAGATTGCCCCTCTGAAGCTTCTTCGATACAGCACATAAGCGCCAGGCACCCCGAGCAACAGACAAATCGCTGTTGACACTGCCGCCTGAAAAATAGTGAAGGCAAAGATCGGCCAAAGCCCCGGTACCAAGGCTGCCCACAAACCTGCAATACCCTCTTGTGCACCCAGCGATAGCACGTTGAAAATTGGCAGATAAAACAAAACACCCACAAAAATCACTGGGATGGCTATCGGCGCGAATGGCCTTTTAGCGAAAAATGCTCTCATGAGGTTCGGCTTCAAGATGTGATGTGAACTCTGATTGCGAGAGAGCTATTGAGCCGAATTGAACGTGAAGTTGTAATAGGTGAGCCACCTTTGCCTAAGCTTCGCGACATTAAGGCTTGCACCAAGCAAGTTCTTCGCAGGCGGTGCGAACTTTTGCCAGCTTGCCGGCAGCGCAACCGTTTTGTCAATCGGGTAGACATACATAGCGCTAGGTAGCTCAGCCTGAAACGAGTTGCTTAAGAAAAACTTTTGCAGCGCCAGTGCGCCTTGCTTATTGGTTGCGCCGCTTAGCACACCGATGTATTCGGTCTGGCGATAACAACCATCGAGCAGAGCCTTGGTGCGCGAAGTGCCATCGGCAGCCACCCCATCGGCCGGTGACGACGAATAACTCAAAATGATCGGGTAGTTGCCAGATCCTGATGACCCCGAGAAGTCTGTGTAATAGGCGGTTTCCCAGCCGTCATCAACCTTGACCTGGTTTTGTCTAAGTGTCAGCCACCAAGCCGCAGCCCCTGGCACAACCTGCCCAGGCTTATCTTTGAATGCGCCATAGGTCGCTGCCAAAAATGCCAAACCGGTTGATGAGGTGTTGGGGTTCTCGATTACGGTTAGCCCACGATACGCAGGCTTCACAACATCTCGCCAACTTGTCGGGGCTTTGATGCCGTGCTTGGCAAACCACCGCACGTCATAGTTGAAACACACATCAGCGAAATCGACAGGCACAAAGCCACCATCGATTATTTTGTTGCCCGTGGCCACACTCGCAAAGGTGTTATCGATGCCATAAACGGCATCGCCAATCGGGTCGCTCTTGGTAAGCACCAGTTTGTTCGTCAGGGCACCAACATCGCCAGCACGAATGATGTGCAACTTGTATCCACTTGATTTTTCAAATTCAGCAATCAAATCTTTGCTGATCACGAACGAGTCGTGGGCAACCAGTTTGACGTCTTTGCTCGAGGTTGCCGAGCAGCCGCTGAGTGAGATTGCGATTGCGGCTAGCGACAAAATCGCGGCGAGGGTTTTCTTCATTTCTGCCTTCCTACGCTGGCATTACCCAGTTCAGGTTTGACGGTTAAGAACTGCAGTTCTACTCTCAGTTCAGTGCTCTGAACTCCCGTGTGGTTAAAGACTATGGCCTCGTGCCGCCAATTAGCGACTCGAGGCCATCATCTTTGACGCCATCTTTGCGTCAGCTAAATCGTGTTTAGTGCATCGAAGCTGCGGCCTGTTCGGCACGCTCTTGAACACCAGACTTGTTGCGAAGTGCAACCTCTTTGATGAAGAACGACAAGGCGAAGGCAACGACCACAACGGCTGTAGCCGAGATGAACACACCAGAAGCCGACTCGGCAAAAGCCTGCTTGATTGGGTCGGCTAGTTCTGGGCTAGCGGTCTTCAAGAACGACGAGTCGGTGGTGATTGCGGCACCAACAGCGGCTGGGTCTTTGAACACTGCGTTGCGCGGGTCATTCAGAAGGGCAGGGTTCGCCGTAATAGCGGCGACAATTGCCTTGCCAATCTGAGGGCCCTTATCTGCCAGGTTGTTGAACAAAATCGACAAGAACACCGTAACGCCCAGGGTGCCACCCATTTGTCTGAAGAAAGTTGCCGACGATGTTGCAACACCGATGTCGCGAGCATCAACCGAGTTCTGCGATGCAATCGTTAGTGTCTGCATCAAGCCACCCAGGCCAAGGCCCATGATGACCATGCCGATTGACATCTGCCAGATCTGCCATTCAAAGGTCAGCGTCGATAGATAGACATATGAGATTGTCATTAGCGCGGTACCACCGACCATGAACATCTTGTAGCGGCCGGTCTTAGATGTGATCTGCCCAGAAACGATTGACGACACCATCAAGCCGAGCACCATCGGAATCATTAGGTAACCAGAGTCTGTCGGGCTCGCACCATAAACAATCTGCAGCACCAACGGAATCGACATCATTCCACCAAACATGCCGACACCAACCATGACACCGAGGATCGTGGTCATCGTGAAGGTGCGCGACTTAAACAACGACATCGGCAAGATTGCATCGTGCTTCATGATGTTTTCAACAATGATGAACGCTGTAATGCCAACTGCGCCTAGCACATAGCAAAGCACCGAGTTCTGTGAAGTCCAACCCCACTCGCGGCCCTGTTCGGCAACGAGAAGAACCGGCACGACACCAACGATGATGGTGAGAACGCCCCACCAGTCAATGCGACCGGTCTTGTGTGCGGTGTGCGGAATGTGCAAGAACGAAACCACGAGGGCAAGTGCTGCCGCGCCAATAGGAATGTTGATCAAGAACACCCAACGCCAACCGGTGATGCCCGCGAAGGTATCCATGCCAGCAAACAGACCACCGATTAGTGGGCCAAGCACGCTTGAGGTGCCGAACACAGCCAAGAACATACCTTGGTATTTGGCGCGATCCTTCGGCGGCACGATGTCGGCCAAGATGGTCAGCGCCAGAGCGAACAAACCACCAGCGCCGATACCTTGAATCGCACGAAAAGCCGCGAGCTCATACATGCTCTGCGCAAAACCACAGGTGATCGAACCGAATATGAAAATCGAGATGGCGGTGATGAACAGTTGGCGACGACCAAAGATGTCACCGAGCTTGCCATAGATAGGTGTAGCGATTGTTGAGGTGATCAGATAGGCGGTGGTTACCCAGGCCTGCGCTGAAAGCCCGTGTAGGTCGTCGGCGATGGTGCGCATCGCTGTTCCCACTACGCTCTGGTCGAGGGCCGACAAGAACATGCCCGACATCAGACCGAACAATACGAACATGATTTGACGGTGTGTCATCACACCGGTTTTTGCTGATTCTGCTGCCTCTGCCTTGCGGTCTGCACGTGCCACTTGGGCCTCTATTCTTTGCTCAAAGTTAGACTGACTGAATGTCAAGTCTGATAGTTCTGCGCCATTTGCGCTCTAGAGCCAACCGGCTCTTCTTGGTCTCTATTTTATTACCCTCGGTAAGTATTTTTGGGGTTTCGTTGAGTTCTGCACAGGCAGCCGACGGGCCTAGTTCCCCGATGCCTGCTTTTTCAAACGACCAAGCTGACTCACTTTGGGTGGTGGTCAACAAGCAACGACCACTGAACCCAGTGACCTATCTGCCTCAAAACCTCGTCTTGCCGAAGCTCACCAAGGGCAACACGAATCCGCACGGCATGCGATTGCGCCAAGAAGCGGCAGATGCTCTCGCACAGATGGCTGTGGCCATGAAAGCAGCCGGTGCTGGTTCGATCGTTTTGCAAAGTGGATACCGAGGTTACTCAAGCCAAAGATATGTGCACAATCACATGGTCTCGAAATTCGGCCTCGTCAAAGGTGAATCGTATGCGGCTAGACCTGGCTACAGCGAGCATCAAACCGGACTCGCTGCCGACCTCGCTGCGGTAGGTCAAGGTTGCATCGCACTTGTGTGTTTCTCGAAAACCAAGGCGGCGAAATGGCTTGCGGCCAACAGCTGGCAGTTTGGATTTATTTTGCGCTACCCACAATTCGCGCATCCGGTAACCGGCTATAACTTTGAGCCGTGGCACTTCAGGTTCGTCGGCGTTGAGCTGTCAACCAAGATGCACGACGACGGCAAACACACACTCGAGCAAGAGTTTGGTTTGCCCCACGCGTCAAGCTATTAGTCGGCTAGCTGTTTAGTCGGCCAAAACCGAATCAACCAGCGCCTTAGCCTCAACCTGCACGGCCTTCAGGTGCTCTGCGCCCAAGAACGATTCACCATAAATCTTGTAGACGTTTTCGGTACCCGAAGGTCGTGCCGCGAACCAAGCGTTCTTGGTCACAACCTTGAGGCCACCAAGTGCTGCGCCATTACCAGGTGCGTGAGTTTGCACCTCGTCGATCTTCTCGCCGGCAAGCTCGCGAGCAGTCACGGCGCTGGCGGCAATTTTGCCCAACTTAGATTTTTGTTCAACCGTGGCCGCCGCGTCGATGCGCTCATAAACGCTCGCGCCAAATTCATCGGCGAGCTGAGCATATCTCTGCGAAGGCGTAAGCCCGGTCACCGCAGTTACTTCGCTTGCCAACAGGGCGAGAATCAGGCCATCCTTGTCGGTTGAAAACGGAGTGCCATCGAATTTCAAGAAACTTGCGCCAGCGCTCTCTTCGCCACCAAACGCGATGTCACCCGAAATCAAACCGGGCACAAACCACTTGAAACCAACCGGCACTTCAACGAGGCGACGACCGAGCGAGCCAACAACATGATTTATCATCGACGACGAAACCATGGTTTTGCCAACGCCAGCCGACTGCGGCCAAAACGCACGATTGCGATAAAGGTAATCGATGCTCACGGCCAAAAAGTGATTCGGATTCATCAACCCGCCATCGCGAGTGACGATGCCGTGACGATCTGCGTCGGCATCGTTGCCGGTCGAGATATCGAAGTTCGCGCGTGCAGCAATCAGCGAGGCCATCGCGTGTGGGCTTGAGCAATCCATGCGAATTTTTTCATCCCAGTCGAGGCTCATAAAACCAAACTGAAAATCAACAAGTGGATTCACCACCGTTAAATCGAGCCCATAGCGCGCACCGATTTCGCCCCAGTAATTAACCGATGCGCCGCCCATGGGGTCGGCACCGATGCGAACGCCGGCCGACTTGATGGCTTCGAGGTTCACCACGCCTGGCAGTTGCGAGATGTAGTTCTCTTTGAAATCAAAACTGTGTGCATTCGGCTTTGCGCGTTTAACAGCTCGCCAACTATCTGCCATGATCTGATTTGCGCGAGCGGCTATCTGATTGGTTGCATCGCTATCGGCGGGGCCACCGTGAGTTGCGTTGTATTTGAAGCCGCCGTCGGCCGGCGGATTGTGGCTAGGGGTGATCACAAGACCGTCAGCCAGATCGCTAGCGCCCTTCGCCTTGCCCGCGTTGTGATTCAAAATCGCCAACGAAACTGCTGGGGTCGGTGTGAAGCCACCGGCAGAATCAACCAGCGCAATAACACCGTTGCCAGCCAGAACCTCGAGCGCCGTTTGTTCGGCCGGGCCAGAAAGCGCGTGGGTGTCTTTGCCAACATAGATCGGCCCGCCAATGTTCGCTGCAATTCGGTATTCACAAATCGCCTGAGTGATTGCGGCGATGTGCCCCTCGTTGAACGAGCCATCGAAGGCATTGCCGCGGTGACCGCTGGTGCCAAAGACCACGCGCTGTTGCGCAACCGCAGCATCAGGGGTGATTTGCTCATAGGCGGCAAGCAGAGCGGTGATGTCGACGAGGTCTTGCGCTTGCGCTTTTTGACCAGCTCTATTGTTCATTAACCCATTTTGACAGTTAACCTTTATAGATGGCAGCTTCAACCAAAACCAACAAACTTACCTATGCCTTTCTGGGTCCGGTC
>Ga0304729_1002772_pt1 | contig 10212 bp, 7 predicted proteins | sample C_131016_MF_Meta_FD_190475 | JGI IMG/M metagenome (GOLD analysis project Ga0304729, IMG submission 190475) | Freshwater microbial communities from Lake Croche, Canada to study carbon cycling - C_131016_MF_MetaG (v2) (version 2) | ecosystem: Environmental > Aquatic > Freshwater > Lake | place...
CCAGTCCCGGTTCGGCACACCCCCCTTCTCAAGATCGGTACGGGCGAATTCGCGGCGTCGGTCGAAGTACTGCATGTGTTCGCGTTCCAGCGGCTTGATCTCCGCTTCGATGAACGCGTCCATCTCGGCCAGTAGTGCTGGCAGGTGTTCGGGTACAGAAAAATCCGTCATAGTGAAATCTCCCTACTCTGTCTTCGATTGACCGTAGAGGGTCTTCTGCCAGATCGTGGACAGCGTGGCGACGGCCGCAGCGTCGGACAGTCCTTCGGACACGCTGACACTGGTGAAGCGCTCGAACAGCAGGGCGATCGCCAGCGCGATGTGGTCGGCATCTAAATCGGCGGCGTACCCCTGCTGTTTGGCTCGGCGCACTGAGGCTCCGACGATATCTGTTCCGAATTGACGGAACCGCTTCTGTAGCAGGGCGAACCGCGCCTGCGCCGTGGCGAGTTGGTCGACGGCGACCATGATGCCGATGTTGGGTTTGAACATGTCCCAATAGACACCCACTGCGGAGACAAAGAAATCGTGATCATCCGGAATCTTCGGGAGGTCGACGACCTGGTGAAGGAAAGACTCGGCCAGCGCTGCCAGCAGGTCCTCCTTATCGGTGAAGTAGCGGTAGAACGAGGCGGGGGACCGGCCCGCCGCTGCGGTGATATCGGCCAGCGTGGTGCCGTGAAAACCTCGTTCAGCGAAAAGCTTTCGGCCGGCATCTTCTATCGACTGGCGAGTCTGGCGGCCCTTGCTGCTCAGCGGCCGCGCGATGTCGACGGCGGTCACGTCAGCTCCGCATCCGGTCGCCGGCGCGCAACAGTGCGCTGGGCAGGTCGTGGCCGACTGCGATGCGCGCGACCCGCGCCGCCTCGATCGCGGCATCAAGGTCGATATCGACGCCGACTCCGCTGTCGCGCAGCAGATACACCAGATCCTCGGTGGCGATATTGCCGCTTGCGCCCGGGGCGAAGGGGCAGCCGCCCAGGCCGCCGATCGAGGAGTCGAGTCGGGTAACTCCGGCGCTGACCGCGGCCCAGGCACTGGCCAGTCCGGCGCCGCGGGTGTTGTGGAAGTGTGCGCCCAGTGGACGCGTGCCGATCCGGGGACGGACCTGGGCGACAAGGGACGTGACCCGGCCCGGTGTTGCGGTGCCGATGGTGTCGGCGATCGCCAGCCGGTCCACGCCGAATTCGCATGCGGCGTCGACGATATCGAGCACACGCTGCGGCGGTGTGGGTCCGTCGAATGGGCAATCCCACGATGTGGAGATGATGACCTCGACACTGACACCGGCGTCGTGGGCGATCGCGACGATCTCCGCGATCTGGGCGGCGGCCTCGGCACTGCTGCGACCGACGTTGGCTTGGCTGTGTCCGTCGGCGGCGGAGACCACGTACTCCACCGACCGGAATCCGGCCGCGATCGCGCGACGTACCCCGTTGGGGCTGGCGACCAATGCGGAGAACTCGATATCGGGATAGTCACTCAAGGCGGCGGCCAACTCGGGTGCATCGGCCAGCGCGGGCACCTTCGACGGCGAGACGAACGCGGTGGCCTCGACTTCGCGCACGCCGGTGGCGGCGATGGCGGCCAGCATGTCGAGCTTGGCCGACAACGGGATCGGGTCTTCGATCTGCAGTCCGTCGCGCAGGGCGACTTCGCGGATGGTGACATGTGATGGCGTGCTCACAGCACTCCCTGTTCGGTCAGTTCGGTGAGTTCCTCAGGTACCAGGCTCAGCAGTTGGCCGTACACCTCGTCGTTGTGCTGTCCGGGCCGCGCGGGCCCCGCGCTGCGCACCCCGCCGGGGGTGGCCGACAGCACCGGCACCACACCGGGGCCCAGCACGCTGCGGCCTGCTGCCTCGTCGTAGTGATCGATGAGCATGCCGCGGGCCTGGAACTGCGGATCGCGCACCACGTCGGCGACGGTGTTGATCGGTCCGGCGATCACCCCGGCGGCGCTGAGGGTGTCGATGATGTCGTCGGGCTGCCGATGTGCGGCCCACTCGCCGATGATGGCGTCGATATCGTCCTGGTTGCGGCCCCGTGCGACGTGGTCGACGAAACGTGCGTCGGTTGCCAGTTCGGGTTGGTCCATCGCCTCACACAGCCGGCGGAAGACGGTGTCCTGGTTGGCGGCGATCACCACCCAGCTTCCGTCGGCGGTCTGGTAGATGTTCGACGGTGCAATGCCTTCCAGCCGGGTGCCGGACGGGCCGCGAATCACTCCGCCCGCGTCGTAGTCGGGGATGGTGGATTCCTGTACGGCCAGGCAGGCTTCGGTGAGTGCGACATCGACCACCTGCCCTTCGCCGGTGACGGTGCGTCGGTACAGCGCGGCGAGGGCACCCTGGGCGGCGAACATGCCAGCGAGGGTGTCGCCGAGGGAGAGCGCAAGCCGTGGCGGTGGCCCGTCCGGGAAACCGTTCATATGCCGCAGCCCGCTGACCGCCTCTGCCACCGAGGCGTAGCCGGCCTTACCGGCATCCGGTCCGGTCTGGCCGTAGCCCGACACCCGCACCAGAACGATGCCCGGATTGCGTTCGCGCAGAACGTCATAGCCGAGGTTCCACTTCTCCAGCGTGCCGGGCCGGAAGTTCTCCACGATGATGTCCGACTTCTCGGCGAGGTCGAGGAAGAGTTCCCGGCCGCGCGGAGTGCGCAGGTTGAGCGTGATGCACTTCTTGTTGCGGGCGTGCACGGTCCAGAAGAAGTGGTGTCCGTCGACCTCGGCTTGACCCCAGGTGCGAATCGGGTCGGGGGAGCCGGGTGGCTCGATCTTGATGACCTCGGCACCCATGTCACCGAGCAGGCGCGCGGCGAACGGACCGGAGATGAGCGTGCCGACCTCGAGCACCCGGATGCCGTCGAGGGCGCCCGGCTTATTCATGAATCTGCCTTCGCGAAGCCATGCCGCTCAAGCCAATGGGTGATGATCCCGACGGCCTGCTTCAAGGTTTCGCGTTGATCGGGTCCGGAGTAGTAGTGGTTGGCGCCGGCGATGTCGTGCATCTCCTTGTCTGGATGCCCGATGGCCTCGAACAGCCGTCGGGTGTGACTGGGTGTGCAGGCGTCGTCGGCGAGGTTGCCGATCACCAGGGTGGGCACGGTGATGTCGTGACCGGCGGCCACGCCGTCGCCACGGGCGTCGTCGTAACTCCACTGGGACAGCCAGCTGCGCAGCGAGCAGAACCGGGCCAAGCCGATGGGCGAGTTGTTGACCACCCGCGGGTCACCCAGATAACAGGTACCGGGTTCGCGGTCATTGGGATCGACCGTCGGATCCAACCAGCGCGGATCGGCCATGGTGCCGTGCACGACGAAACAGAACTCCTCGCCATTGTTATTGGAAGAGCCGCGTCCCTGGGCTTCCAGTTCGGCCAGTTTTTCCTTGACCCACTTCGTGATTCGGCGGTTGCGGTCGATCTGGGCCTGCCGGTATCGCCGGAGGAACTCGGGTGTGTACGGCGGCTGGTTGGGGTTGCCCGGGTTATAGAGGTCGAGTTCGGGGTCGCGCTTGCTCGGGTCCGATTCGTCGAGGATGGACGCGTCCAGCCATTCGGTGAGGGTGCCGTGTCGGCTGATGTGGGCGGCGAGCAGCATGATGCCGTCGGCCGGTGGCAGGTCCAGGGCTTCGCCTCGTTGCGCGGCCTGCTGTTGGTAGTAGAGCGACAGCGATCCGCCGCCGCTCCAACCGGCCAGCACCACCTTCGAGTAGCCCAGGCGGTTCTTGGCGTCTGTGATGACCTCGCCGAGATCCTCGACCACCTTCTCCATGATCAGGTTGGAGTCGGTGCCGCGGTACCGACTGCCGGCGTAGATGACGTGATGACCGGCCCGAGCCAGTGCGTTGACCATCGGGAGGTATGCGCCGCCGCCGATTGGGTGCATGAACACCAGCACGGAATCTGACGGTGTCTCCGGCTGCAGCAGATAGCACTCCAGCACCACCAGCTCGGCGACCCCGCCGTAGACGTCCCGAACGCCCGAAGTGTTTTGGAAGGCAACCAGATACGGAACCCGCTCGTAGTTGTGCCGACTCACGAGTGTTGCGCAAGATCATGAGCCAGCACTTCGGGCGACGGCGTCAGCCGTTGCCGGGTGTCGACGGCGATCACCTTCCAGTCCACCCGGGAGTAATCGTCGAACTTGCGGCGGGCCCGTTCGCGGGCCTTCTCCGGAGCGCCGTGGTGCACACCCTGCGGGGCGTGGCTGATGAGCCCCGGTGGCATCGGGATGCCGTAGAGCGTGCCGCCGTGAAAGAACGCGATCTCGTCGAAGTCGACATTGCGGTGATACCACGGTGTGCGTTCGGTGCCCGGCACACCCTCGGCCGGCTTGGGCAGGAAGTTGCAGACGTACACCCCGGTTGCCTCCATGAACAGATGCACCATCGGTGGCAGGTGCACGCTGTCCGACGTCACGACGTGGTAGTCCTCGATGTTGAAGGTGAAGGGAAAGTTGTCGCCCTGCCAGCCGTCGACGTCGAGCGGATTGTGTTCGTAGAACAGCGAAGTCGTCTCAACTCCGTCGACGCCCCGGTGCATCAAACGCACCTCGTATTCGGTGCGGTCGTCGTCCTCGATCGCCTCGGGCTCGGGAACGGTGGCTAGCGACGGATCGAACGGCCAGTGCCGGCCCAGGGGACCGGGTGGGGGAGTGCGGAACTCATTGGTGGCTTCGATCATCAGCCAGGAATTTTCGTTGTGGGGTGTTTGACGCCATGTGCACGCCTTCGGGATGTAGATCCAATCGCCGGTGCGGTAATCAAGCGGACCGAATTCGGTTTCCAGGCGCCCGGACCCCTGGTGGACGAAGCACAGCAGGTCGCCGTCGATATAGCGGATATAAAACGGCATGGCCTCAGCCCGGCGGCTCAACGAGATACGGCAATCGGCGTTGGAGAACAGCAGCATCGGTGCGCCGGATGGGTCCGTCGCGTCAGCGGGTTTCAACTGGTCTGCCAGCACATCGACCGGTCGAAGTGGGCCCGTCGCCCGGAAGTGCGTCGGATCGTGGCGTCGGTAGAGGCTGGCGGTCCGCCCGGTGAAACCGCCGCGACCCAGTTCGTCGTCCTTGAGGCCATTCAGATCGGCGTGCAGACGCGGCGGCGTGGTGCCTTTGCGAAGGTGAACGAAGGATTCCACAGCAGCTCCCAGGGTCGGCCGGCCAGCAAAACTGAAGCTGACTTTAGTTTTCGTCCAGCCCTCTGACAAGGGTGTTCGTCGCTGGACGGCGCGTTGGATTTTCACTGGCCGGAGGGGCCGTGTTTTACTCATTTCTTACAGTTCGACAATCGGTGAAAGAAAGCTGGGGTTGACGGGTGAAGTCTGTCTTGGACAAGGTGCGTAGTTGGTCGCGCCGAGTGGCGGTCGCAGCGGTGGCGGCGGCGGCACTTCCGGGCCTGGTGGGCCTGGTAGGCGAGTCGGCCACGGCGAGCGCGTTCTCGCGGCCCGGCCTCCCGGTCGAGTACCTCGACGTTCCGTCCGCGAGCATGGGCCGCGCGATCCGGGTTCAGTTCCAGAGTGGCGGAGCGAACTCACCGAATGTCTGGCTGCTCGACGGTCTGCGCGCTCAGGACGACTTCAACGGCTGGGATATCAATACCCAGGCGTTCGAGTGGTATCTGGACTCGGGCCTGTCGGTCTCGATGCCGGTCGGTGGACAATCCAGCTTCTACGCCGACTGGTACCGGCCCGCCTGCGGCAAGGCTGGCTGCTCGACCTACAAGTGGGAGACCTTCCTGACTCAGGAAGCGCCGGCGTGGTTGCAGGCCAACAAGAACGTGCGGCCCACCAACAACGCCGCGATCGGTCTGTCGATGGCCGGCTCGGCCTCGATGAGCCTGGCCGCCTGGCACCCGAACCAGTTCGTCTACGCCGGTTCCATGTCGGGCTTCCTCAACCCCTCCGAGGGGTGGTGGCCCGGCCTGATCAACGTCTCGATGGGTGACGCCGGCGGCTACAAGTCCAACGACATGTGGGGCCCGTCCAGCGATCCGGCCTGGCAGCGCAACGACCCGATGGTTCAGATCCCGCGTTTGGTCGCCAACAACACCCGCCTGTGGGTGTACTGCGGCAACGGCCAGCCCAACGAGCTCGGTGGCGGCGACGTGCCGGCCACCTTCCTCGAGGGCCTGACCATCCGCACCAACCGGACCTTCCGCGATAATTACCTCGCCGCCGGCGGCACCAACGGTGTGTTCAACTTCCCGGATAACGGGACGCATAACTGGGCCTACTGGGGCCGCGAGCTTCAGGCGATGAAGCCTGACCTGCAGCGGGTAATGCTCGGCTAGTCAGCACAACGAAAAGCGGGCCGTCGGCAGTCAGCCGATGGCCCGCTTTCGTTTGTGCGCTGTTCGGTTGTGGTCCAGGCGGATTCAGCCGCCGACCCGCACCACCGCGCGCCCGGAATAGCGGCCGGCCCGGACCTCGTCGATCACCGACACCACGTCGGCAAGCTCGACCTCGTGGGTGATGTCGTCGAGGTGCGGTGGTCGGAATACCCCGGCGATTTGTTTCCACAGCGCACGACGCGGGCCGATGGGCATCAGTACTGAGTCGATGCCCAGTAGTGATACGCCGCGCAGGATGAACGGCATCACCGTGGTGTTCAGCGCCGCGCCGCCGGTCAGTCCGCTCGCAGCGACCGCACCGCCGTAATTCAGCGTGCTGAGCACGTCGGCCAGGGTGGCACCGCCGACGCAGTCGACCGCACCGGCCCAGCGGGTCTTGGCCAGCGGCCGGGGTTTGGCATCGGGGTCGGCGGGCAGGCGCCCGATGACCTCGGATGCGCCCAACTTCTTCAGATGCTCGGCGGCTTCCGGCTTGCCGGTGGAGGCGACGACCTCGTAGCCGGCGGCGGCCAGCAGATCGACACTGACCGAGCCGACGCCGCCGGTAGCCCCGGTTACCAGGATGGGTCCGTCGTCGGGTGTGATGCCGTGTTCCACCAGGGCCTGAACGCTCATCGCCGCGGTGAACCCGGCCGTGCCGATCGCCGCACCCTCGCGGGTTGTCAGTGACCCAAGAGCGACCACCTGATCGGCGGGCAGTCGCACGTATTCGGCGTACCCGCCGTGACGCCCTGTGCCGATGTCGTATCCGTGTGCCAAAACCTTTGCCCCGACGGGGAATTCGGCTGAGGTGGACTCGACGACCTCTCCGGTGAGGTCGATACCGGGCACCAGTGGGTACTCCCGCACCACCCCGCCACGGGGCGTCAGTGCGAGAGCGTCTTTGTAGTTGACGCTGGAATACGCGATCCGGATGGTGACGTCACCGGGCTGAAGATCGGCCGCCTCCAGAGTCTCGATCGCGGCGGTGATCGTGTCGCCGTTTTGGCGCGCCATCAGTGCGCGGAAGGAATCCATGGTGAGGACGGTAGTCGACGGGTCCCAGCGCCTGCCTTAGTCCCCGACCTTGGTCTGGCTGACCGAATCCAGTTGGCGCAGAGCCGTGCCAAGCGCAGCTCGGCTTGTGACACCCAACTTGGCGAACAGGTTGCGCATGTGGGTGTCGACGGTGCGCGGCGAGATCGTCAGTTGGATGGCGATCTGCTTGGTGGTCGCGCCGGTAGCGGCGAGTTCGGCGATCCGCCGCTCCTGAGGGCTCAGTGGGGCGTTCCGGTCCACGGCTCGATTACCCGGAGCGCCGGCGGCACGGAACTCGGAGTGCGCCCGCTCGGCCCAGGGGTGAGCACCGAGGTACTCGAATTCCTTGGCGGCCTTGGTCAGTGCTGTCCGCGCCTCAGTGAAGCGGCGTTGGCGGCGCAGCCACATGCCATGCGCCAGAGTGATTCTGGCGTGCTCAAAGGGGAATTCGGCGAGTCCGGTGTGGCAAAGTGCCGACTCGTAGAGTTCACCGGCTTCGGAGTCGGGCGCTGTCATCGCCGATACGGCCGTAGTGAGCGCTTCTACGCGCGGGGAGACCTCGGCGATCTTCAGGCGCGCCACCTCCGCCACGTGCGCCTGGGCTTCGGCGAGACGTCCGGTGTGGATAGCGGCCTCGACGAGATCGAGTAGGCCGTCGCCCACCTGATTGCTGAACGGCGGGAATCGCTCCGGCGGGCAGATGCTGACGGCCGCCTGATACGCGGTCTCGAAGTCGGCCTCAGCGAGGGCGACGAGCACCGTGATCCGCCGCGCGAAGTCGAGGTACATTCCCAATCCCCGCGATTGGGACCATGCCGTCACGGTGGTGGCATAACGCCGGGCCGCTTCGAAATCACCCTGCCAGGCGGCCAAAATCCCGAGGTTCGCGAGGAAATGGTGCCTGAGCAACTCACCGCCCTCGATCTGATGCGCCATATCCAGACAGTCCGCACCGACCCGTTCGGCTGCCGCCCACTGTCCGCGGGCCATCAGATCGAGCATCACGGCGCATCCCATCGCCATGGCATCAATCGACGCGCCCTCCGCGCGGAACATCCTGTAGGACAGCGCAAGCCGATCCCGAAGATCGGCCAGGGCGTCGATGGAGTACGCCGGGAAGGCCAGCTGGTTGACCTCGCGCGGCCCCAGCGATGCCAACCGCGGAATGCGTTCGTCGAGTAACGCGCGGACTGCACCGGCGGTGGTAGTGACGTCGCTGTAACGGTGTCGGAACAACAAGATCGCTGGATCCACGCGTGAGCTCAATGGCTCTAGGGCATCGTTCGTCTCGCGCCAGCGCTCGTAGTCCCCGCCGAAGTTGGTGATCGTCAACAGCAATTGGACCAGCTGATTCAACGTCTCGTCGTCGAGAGTGTCACCGCGCTCCAGTGCATGGATCAGCTGACGGTGTGTCGCGCTCACTTCGCCGCGGCCGTGGAAGGCACCGTAGGCGATCGCCAGCGCCGCGGCCACGGAGTTCTCCTCGTCGCCATGTGTGCTGTCTGAAATGTCCCGGGCTTTGTCGAACCGACCCGCCCGCGCGGCGAAGAAAACTGCGTCTGCCCTCAGAGCGGACCGACGGCCCGGATCAGTGCTCAGCTCGGCAGCTCTGTGCAGCCACTCAATCGCCGCCCCGAGGCCGCCCTGGCGAACGGAAAGCTGTGCGGCCTGGGCAAGCAGGTCGGCCACTTCCTGGTCGGGTCCGGTCGCCGAGGCAGCGAGGTGGACGGCCCGGCGAACAGGAACATCTTTATAAAGTTCGGCAAGCTCGCGATGGGCACCACGGCGGTCCTGTTCACTCGCCTGATGAATGACCGCGGCGCTGACCAACGGATGTCGAAACACAGCCTGCCCCAGCGGATTCACGTTGAGCAGTCCGGCCTTGACGGCCTCGTGCACGTCGGACATCACATAGCGCCCCTGGTTCGCCAGTGGAGCGCTGAATGGTCTGCCGTTCAAGGCGGCACGCAACAGTTCGGCGCGCACCGATGGGGTCAGGGATCGCAGCCGGCCGCCGAACACCGTCACTAAACGCTCAGTCAGCGGCACATTGCCGACCCAGCCTTCGACCTGTGCGGCGGCGCGGGGAAGTTCGACCAACGCCAACGGATTGCCGGCCGATTCGGCCAGGATTGCTTGCCTTGCCGAGGGCGTCAACGGCACGGTTGCACGCGCTAGGAGTTGCTCCGAGTCTCCCGCTTCCAGTGGATCGAGGAATATCTCAGTCCACCCCTCGGTGGTGAACTTCGACTCAGACGGCACTCGCCGACCCGCCAGGATTCGTACCTTCTGATCGACCAGTCGCCGGCCGACAGCACCCAGCACGACGGCACTGACATCGTCGAGCCACTGGACATCATCAACCAAGAGCAGCACCGGCCGCAGTTCCGAAGCGGCGACCAACAGGTGCAGCACTGCCGTCATCAGTTGCATCGCGGACAGGGACGAGTCCAGTTCGCCGCCGGCCACCGGTTCTAGTGCCGCGCGGTCCGGCTCATCAAGACTCGCCAGGGCGCCCCGCAGGCCGAAAACCAATTGATTCAGCCCGCCCAGTGCGAACGACTCCTCGGCTTCCACGCCCAAGACCCGCACGTCGAGCCAGCCATCGGCCACGGCCTGGGCACACGCCTGCTCCAATAAAGCGGTCTTTCCGATGCCGGCCTGGCCGCTGACCAGCACCGCACGCCCGGCGTTGTCGCTGAAAACTTTGCTGAGTTGCGACAGTTCGGTCTCACGACCCACCAGCCCCGTCGCCGCGTCCATGTCTCCAGTTTCACCCAAAATTTCCCCGCATGCCAAATGAAGATACGCAATTCCACCGATGGTGCTCATCGTTTG
>Ga0304729_1002773_pt1 | contig 10207 bp, 7 predicted proteins | sample C_131016_MF_Meta_FD_190475 | JGI IMG/M metagenome (GOLD analysis project Ga0304729, IMG submission 190475) | Freshwater microbial communities from Lake Croche, Canada to study carbon cycling - C_131016_MF_MetaG (v2) (version 2) | ecosystem: Environmental > Aquatic > Freshwater > Lake | place...
AGCATGTTTGGTTTTGAGCAAGAGCGCTGGTTGGATAAGGGACTCAAAGCATCCAAGCGCACATGGAAGCTTTTGGCGCAAGGCACCCAAATGAGTTCCACCAGTATTCCAGGCCCAACAGGCCGCGCGTATTGGAACGAGGCATGGGACGGCTACCCCGAAGCACGCAAACGTTTATTGCAGTCGCTTGCAGACAACCAAATTAAAAATGTCATTTCTTTAGGCGGCGATGTGCATATGAACATCGCGGCTAATCTGCGCCCTGTTCCTAACGACCCTAACTCACCCTTGGTGGCCAGTGAGTTCGTCACTACATCTGTAACGTCGCGCGGAATGGGAGAAAAAGCATTGGGGATCGTGCGCGACAACAACTCTGATTTGATACATGCGCGTGGCGACGAGCGAGGTTATAGCTTGATCAGCGTGACACCCGCACACGTTCGATGTGATTTCAGAACCACGGCCATGCCAGCAGGTAGCGAAGCTAGCTTTAAAACACAAGCGAGTTTTGTTGTCGAGAAAGGCAACCCTGCAGTTAAGCCTGTTTAGATGTGCGGACCATCCATCATCTTGAGCAATTCTGAGAGCTCGCCTTTTTCAATCATGTAGGTGCGGTCGCATACCGAATGGGCAAAATCCAAGTTTTGTTCTGATAGCAATACGCTGACACCTTGACGTTTGAGCGTGACCACCATGTCGGACATTCGGCTGACGATGGCGGGGGCAATGCCCTCAGACGGTTCGTCCAGCATCACTAACAGCGGATTGCCCATTAAAGTGCGTGCCACGCTGAGCATTTGCTGCTCACCCCCGCTCATGTGACTGGCTTGGCGGTTTTGCATATCAGCCAAGTTGGGAAATAGATCGAATAATTTTTCGAGCGTCCAGTCTGACAGCACGCGTTGGCGATGGTCATAACGCGCATTTTGTTTGGCGAGTGTGAGGTTCTCTAACACCGTGAGGTCGGTAAAGATGCGTCGGTCTTCAGGCACATAGCCAAGCCCAAGTCGCGAGACTTCAAAAGCCTGCATATGGGTAAGGTCTTGCCCATCAAAGTGAAGCTCCCCGTCGCGCCGCGGCATCAACCCCATGATGGCTTTGAGCGTGCTGGACTTGCCGGCACCATTACGACCCAGCAGCGCAACCACTTCGCCTCGTCCTACATGTAAAGACACGTCAAACAAGATTTGTGCAGCACCATGCCAGGCGTTCAAATGGGAAACTTCTAGAAAGGGCTTCATACGGTCTCCCCTTCTACTGTTTTGCCACGTCCCAAATACACAGACTGTGCGAGCGGATTGTTTTGCACCTCTTGTGGTGTACCTTCGACCAAGATACGGCCTTGAGCCATCACCAAAATGCGCGTCGCAAAAGAAAACACCATGTCCATGCTGTGCTCGGTGAACATCACCGCCACATCGCGTTCTTTGGCTAAAAATTGCACCAAGCCCATCAAGGCATGGCGCTCGGAAGGCGACATGCCTGCAGTGGGTTCGTCCATTAACAACAACCGCGGTTGATTGACCAAAGCCATAGCGAGTTCAAGGCGTTTGATATCGCCATAGGCCAAGGTGTCGCTGATGTGTTGCGACATATCCGCAAGGCCTACTTTCTCTAACAAAGTTTGTGCTGCGTCAGCACGGTGTTGGCGAGTCCGACGCCAAGGTGAAAACTGCAGGCCTTGCGCAGAGAGCATGGCCATTTGTACGTTTTCAATCACTGACATTGATCGAAAGACTTCAGCCATTTGAAACGTGCGACTCACACCTTGGCGCCACAAGTCATGGGGCTTGCGCCCGATAAGCGATTGACCATTCAAGCTCACGCTGCCGCTGTCAGGTGACAGTTGTCCATTGACCAAATTGAATGTGGTGCTTTTGCCAGCACCATTGGGACCAATCACTGCCAATAATTCTCCAGCGCCTACATCGAACGACACATTGTTAACAGCCATTTGGCTGCCAAATGATTTGTGCAGATGACGCACTTGTAAAAGTGCTTGCGCCGTCATGCTTTGCGCCCCATCAACTTCCATGTGCCTGCAATGCCATGTGGAAACACGAGCACTAGTGACAACATTACCCCGCCTAGCACGGCACGCCAGTAATCTGTGCTGCGCGCCAGCGTGTCTTGCAGCACCGTGAAAGAAAACGCGCCAACGATAGGCCCTGCCGTGGCATGGATACCACCCAACAAGACCATCACCAAAGCATCTACCGATTTGGGTATGCCCATCACATCCGGAGAAATACTGCCTTTAGAAAGTGCAAACAAGGCGCCTGCCAATCCGGCAAAGCCTGCAGAAATCACAAAGCCCCACCACTGAACCCAAGCGATATTCAAGCCCATGGCTTGTGCACGCATGGGCGCGTCACGGCTTGCACGCATGGCATACCCCAATGGTGCACGCAAGATGTGTTGCAAGACCAAAATGCCAGTCACGGTCAATGCAAGTGCTAACCAATAAAAACTATTTTTGTCTTGCCAGGCCGCGTCAGGCCACACACCATTGAGTCCATTGCTACCACCCGTTAAGTCATCCCATTGGAAACAGACTGACCAGACAATTTGTGCAAAGGCCAATGTCAACATAGCCAAATACACGCCAGACAAACGCACGGCAAACCAAGCCAGTGGAATTGCACATGCTGCGCTAATCAGCGGCGCCATCCAAAGTACTTGCTCGGTCGACAGTCCTTCGCGCAATACCAACAAAGCAGCGGCATAGGCGCCAATGCCAAAGTAAGCCGCATGCCCAAACGAATGCAAGCCCGCCGGCCCCATGATGAAATGCAAACTTGCAGCAAACAAGACAGCGATCAGCACATCAATTCCCAGCACCACGCCATACGACATATTGGTCATCAGCATGGGCCACATCACGGCGAGGGACATCACGGTTATCCAAGCCATCCAAGCCAAACCATTTGCAGTAGCTGTTTGGACAGAAGACTCTGCTTGCATCACAACGGTGCGCGAAACGCTGAGTGGTTTACCCAACAAACCCCATGGACGCACCATCAAAACCAAAGCCATCACGATAAATTCAGCGACTAGCGTGAGTTTGGAAAAAGCGATGGACAAGCCGCCTAACTCCACCGTACCAATGGCGACACACAAAGCTTTCACTTCAGCAATCATCAGAGCAGCAATAAACGCTCCTGGTATGGATCCCATGCCGCCGACAACCACCACTACAAATGCATCACTGATAGTGACCATATCTAAGCCTACATGCGCGGGTTCGCGCGGTAATTGCAAAGCGCCGCCCCAACCGGCTAATGCACAACCTAAAGCAAATACGCTGGTAAACAAGTAACGTGGGTTAACGCCTAAGGCGCCTAGCATTTCGCGGTCTTGGGTCGCGGCACGCACCAGCACACCAAAACGGGTGCGCTGCAACAGATGCCACAAAGCCCATAACACCAAGGGCCCAACACCAATTAAAAACAAGTCGTAGCTCGGAACCAAGCGACCGAAGATGTCTACCGCGCCAGTTAAACCTGGAGCGCGTGGCCCCAGCAAATCTTCTGGCCCCCAGAGCCACAGTGCGGCGTCTTGCACGATCAAGGTAAAAGCAAAAGTAGCCAGTAGTTGAAACAATTCTGGCGCTTGGTAAATGCGCCGCAATATGGTGACTTCAAACGCAGCACCTATCGCGCCCGTTACAAGCCCTGTGCAAAACAAAAGCAAAAAAAACACAGCAGTATTTGGCGCATAGGGTGCAAGCCACGGCATTGCATGTACAACCAATGAATACGCCACATACACGCCCAACATGAAAAAAGAACCATGCGCGAAGTTCACCACGCGCGTCACGCCAAAAATCAAAGACAAGCCTGCTGCCACTAAAAATAAAGAGGAAGCAGAAGCCAAGCCATTGATAGCTTGAACCAGAAAGGCGGATATCTCCAAGAGGGGGTACCTTGTATGTGTTGGCGCGGATGCTTTAGCCGTTGGCTTGCATCTATAAAGACACTAGTCTAGTGGACGCAATTTTTTCACATCTGCATCACTAGGCTGCACAGTTGCACCATCGATATAGCGATAGTCCACCATCACGCCTTTGCCGCCTTCGTTCTTGGTGCGACCTAAAAAAGCACCCATGGTTGATTGTTGGTCTTGCGGTCTAAACATGGCGGAGCCATAGGGCGTGCTGAAACGCAAACCACTGAAGGCGCTGACCAGTTTTTCACTATCAGTGCTTTGTGCTTTGGTAATGCCAGCCGCTAAAGCTTGGATCATGCTGTAACCCACGACCGAACCTAGTCGTGGATGGTCGTTGTACTTGCGGTGGTACGCCAAGAAAAATGCTTTGTGCTCTGGCGTTTGTATGCCATACCAAGGGTAGCCTGTGACGATCCAACCGTTCGGTGTTTCGTCTTTCAAGGGCTCCAGGTATTCGGGCTCTCCGGTCAATAGGCTCACCACCTCACGCCCTTGGAACAAACCGCGCGTATTGCCTTCACGCACAAACTTGGCGAGATCGGTTGCAAACAAGACATTGAAGATGGCATCGGGCTTGGCATCGGCCAAAGCTTGTGCAACAGAACCACCATCTACTTTGCCTAGCGCTGGGGCTTGCTCTGCCACAAACTCCACATCCGGTTGCACGGCCTTTAACAATTGTTTGAAAGTAGCCGCAGCCGATTGGCCATATTCGTAATTGGGATAGACCACTGCCCAGCGTTTTTTCTTGAGCTTGGCTGCTTCGGGTACGAGCATCGCCACTTGCATATAGGTGGAGGCGCGTAAACGGAAGGTGTATTTGTTGCCGTTTTGCCAAACCATTTTGTCGGTGAGTGGTTCGCCTGCCAAGAAAAACACTTTGCGTTGTTTGGCAAAGTCGCCTAGAGCCAAACCAATGTGCGATAAAAAAGCGCCCGACAGCACGTCGACTTTTTCACGGCTGAGCAACTCTTCGGCGGCACGCACAGCGTCACCAGGTGACGCGTTATCGTCCCGCGTGATGAGTTGCAGTTTTTTACCGTTGACACCACCGGCTGCGTTGATTTCGTCAACTGCCAGCTCCATGCCTTTTTTATAGGGCTCTAAAAAAGCAGGCTGCGCTTTGTAACTATTGATCTCGCCAATCTTGATCACGCCTTGCGAAAAAGACGCAGAAGAAAAAAAGCTGATCAGTGCCGTCAAAAACAGCGCATAGATTTTCATAAAAATTAAGCGTCGAGTCGAACGGCCAATGCGGCCTTGGTGGCTGTCATCTCTGCTGGCAGGTGATACGCGAGTTGTTTGAATAACTCTTCGTGCAACTTCAACTCTTCCACCCAAGCGGCTTTGTCAATATGGGTGACGGTTTTGAACTGCTCAGGCGTGAAGCTCAAACCTGTCCATGTGATTTCTTCATAGCTAGGGCTGATACCAAACACGTTTTCTTTGCCTTTGGCCGTGCCTTCGATGCGGTCGATCATCCACTTCAACACGCGCATGTTTTCACCATAGCCTGGCCAAACAAATTTGCCGTCTTCGCCTTTGCGGAACCAGTTCACGCAATAGATAGAAGGTACTTTGGTGCCAGAGGCTTTGAGGGTTTGGCCCATATTGAGCCAGTGCTGGAAGTAGTCGCTCATGTTGTAGCCCATGAAAGGCAACATGGCGAATGGATCACGGCGCACCACGCCTTGTTGGCCTGCGGCGGCGGCGGTGGTCTCTGAGCCCATGGTGGCAGCCATATAGACGCCTTCGGTCCAGTTGCGCGCTTCGGTCACGAGTGGCACGGTGGTCGAGCGGCGGCCGCCAAATATAAACGCGTCGATCGCCACGCCATTGGCGTCATCCCATTGCGAATCGAGGGCGGGGTTGTTGGTGGCGGCTACGGTGAAGCGCGCATTCGCGTGCGCTGCTTTGGCGCCGGTTTCTTTGGCAATCGCGGGGGTCCAATCTTTGCCTTGCCAGTCGATCAAATGGTCTGGCAATTTGCCCGTGTCTTTTTCCATGCCTTCCCACCACACGTCGCCGTCGTCTGTGAGCGCAACGTTGGTGAAGATCACGTTCTTGTCCAAACTGGCCATGCAGTTGGGGTTGGTGTGGAAGTTCGTGCCAGGAGCGACGCCAAAGTAACCGGCCTCTGGGTTGATGGCGTAGAGCTTGCCGTCAGAGTGCGGTTTGATCCAAGCGATGTCGTCGCCGATGGTGGTAACTTTCCAGCCTTTGAAGCCTTCTGGTGGCACCAACATGGAGAAATTGGTTTTGCCGCAAGCGCTGGGGAATGCTGCTGCGACATGGTATTTTTTGCCTTGAGGATTGGTCACACCCAAAATGAGCATGTGCTCGGCCAACCAGCCTTGGTCACGTCCCATATTGGAGGCGATACGCAAGGCAAAACACTTTTTGCCCAACAAAGCATTGCCACCGTAGCCAGATCCATAAGACCAAATCTCACGTTTTTCTGGGTAATGCACGATGTATTTGGTTTTGTTGCAAGGCCATTTCACATCGGCTTGGCCAGCAGCCAAAGGCGCGCCCACGGTGTGCACACAAGGGACAAAAGCGCCGTCGGTGCCGATCACGTCATACACCGCTTTGCCCATACGGGTCATGATGCGTTGGTTGACTGCGACATAGGCGCTGTCAGAGAGTTCAATGCCGACATGTGCAATGTGTGAGCCCATGGGGCCCATGCTGAAAGGCACCACATACATGGTGCGGCCTTTCATGCTTCCGTCGAACAAAGGATGCAAGGTGGCGCGCATCTCGGCGGGCGCCATCCAGTTGTTGGTGGGGCCGGCGTCTTCTTTTTTCTCAGAACAGATGAAGGTGCGGTCTTCCACGCGCGCCACGTCGCTGGGGTCTGACCACGCGAGGTAAGAGCCTGGGCGCTTGGCTGGGTTGAGCTTTTTGAAAGTACCGGCATCTACCAATTGCTGACACAGGCGCTGGTATTCCTCTTCACTGCCATCGCACCAATAAACGGTGTCTGGTTTGCACAAGGCGGCCATTTCGGCCACCCAAGCAATCAGTTTGGGATTTTTCACATAAGCGGGTGCGTTCATCAAAGACTCCAAAGTTAAAAATTGAGGTCAAGGTCCTGCGAGAGCTTTGCCAAGACCTTGGCCTCAATCGATGGGCCGCATTTGAAGCGGGTGGAGCATTTTAAGAAGTCTGGCGCCCTTATGCATCCAAATGAATAATAAAAACCATGGATGAGTAGAAAAAAGAAGTAAAAAAAGCGCCAAAAAGGCGCTTTAAGAAGTAATGTCAGACAATTAAAAAGACTAACTTTTTTGAAAAAACCAGGGCTTAGGCCATGAAAACAGCAATAAAGGCCAGCAAGAAAATCAAAATGCCACCAGCAAGGGGGAGCACGATCGGCATCAAGGGGACGATGGACTCGACCACATCTTGTTCGCCGTCATGCGAATGGTCTTTAGCTTGGGACATGGGAACTCCTAATTAGATTAATCACTAGATTTTAGTCCACCCGTCTATTTATACGCATAGATCGCGGATGCATTGCTGGGGGAGCGTGCGGCTATGCCGCTAAGTTAGCGCGCTATTTGGCGGCTTTTCATTCAACAGTTGCCACAACCCGCAAGACTTCTTGCCCGTAAGCCTCTAACTTCTTAACGCCAATTCCGGCAATCCCTTGCAAGCTGTCCAAATCGGCAGGGCCCGCTTTGGCAATCGCTGCCAGGGTGGCGTCATGAAAAATTACATAAGCCGGTAAGTTGTGCGACTTGGCCACTTCCCCACGCCACGCCTTTAGTGCATCAAAGCGCGCTTGGCCGGTGGCGTCCAGCGGGGTGGGCGTGGGTTTGTGCACGCTACCAGAGGCGCGGCTTTTTGATTTGCTGGTGGCCGGCGTGGAGACGGAAGCACGTAGACGAATTAACACTTCGCCTTTGAGCACCGCCCGCGACCCTTCGGTCAAATAGAGCGTGCTGAAAGTTTGTGCATCTACGCCCAAGGCGCCCAAGGCGATGAGCTGGCGCAGCACACCGCGCAACTGCTGTTCTGTAAATTGGGCGCCAATCCCAAAAGTACTCAAACTTGCATGGCCATATTGCTGGACTTTTTCTGTGTCTTTGCCGCGCAAGATGTCCATGACATGGCCGGCGCCAAATGTTTTGCCGTCTTGCTGGTGAATGCGATAAATCGTCGATAGCAGCATGCGGGCTGCTTCGGTGCCGTCCCAAATTTGCGGAACTTGTAGGCAATTGTCGCAATTGCCGCATTTCATTTTGGGATAGGTTTCCCCAAAATAACCTAGCAATCGCCCCCTACGGCAGTCGGTGGCTTCGGCCAGCGCGAGCAGGGCATCGAGTTTGCCGCGCATGACTTGTTTAAAGTCTTCACCCGCGGGGCTTTCATCGATCATGCGGCGTTGGTTGACCACATCGTTCAAGCCATAAGCCATCCACGCGTCCGCACTTTGGCCGTCGCGTCCGGCACGGCCCGTTTCTTGGTAATAGCCTTCGATGTTTTTAGGCATATCTAAGTGCGCAACAAAACGCACATCGGGCTTGTCAATGCCCATACCAAAGGCAATGGTGGCGACCATCACCAAACCTTCTTCACGCAAAAAGCGGTTTTGGTTGTTTTGTCGCGTTGTCTGCACCAATCCTGCGTGGTAAGGCAAAGCAGCAATGTCTGCATCGCACAGCAATTGCGCAACCTCTTCCACCCGTTTGCGCGATTGGCAATACACAATGCCGCTGTCTTGGCCGTAAGCGCCCGTGTGTTCGCGCTGAATAAAGCGCAGCAACTGCGTCGACGCATCTTTTTTCTCGATGATGGTGTAGCGGATGTTGGGCCTGTCGAAACTGCTGACGAACTGCTGTGCGTCTTCTAACTGCAAGCGCTCGACGATGTCTGCGCGCGTTGTGGCATCAGCTGTGGCGGTCAGCGCAATGCGCGGCACACCCGCATAGCGTTCGTGCAAAACTGTCAGTGCACGGTATTCAGGTCGGAAGTCATGGCCCCATTGGCTGACGCAATGGGCTTCGTCGATCGCAAACAAACTCAAATGCCCTTGCGCATACAAATCATCGAGTTGCGCTAAAAAACGAGGCGTGGTGACGCGCTCAGGTGCGGCATAGAGCAAAGTCATATCGCCTCTGCGCATGCGTTGCTCGACCGCATTGGCGTCTTCGCCGCTCAAACTGGAATTTAAAAACGCGGCCTCCACGCCTGCCTCGTGCAAAGCCCCAACTTGGTCGTGCATCAGCGCAATCAAAGGCGAGATGACCACCGCGATGCCATGCCCCGCGCGCTGACGCGCAATCGCTGGGATTTGATAGCACAAAGATTTGCCGCCCCCTGTGGGCATCAGTACCAACGCGTCGCCACCCGCACAAACGTGGTTCACGATGGCTTCTTGCGGGCCACGAAAGGCGTCGTAGCCAAATACTTCACGCAATATGGGGAGATAAGACAAACAAAAAATCCGAGAACTGCTGAAAAACAGCAAAGGCGAAACTATGCCACGGCAAAAGGCTTATTTAGGTAAGTGTCACAAGTGTTTTTACAATGCAAGACTTATGCAATCACACACTTACACGCGCGCGCAGCAACTGCCCGCCATTTTGGCCAAGCGCATTGCAGTGCTCGATGGTGCCATGGGCACCATGATCCAGCGCTATAAATTGTCCGAAGCCCAATACCGTGGCGAGCGGTTCAAAGATTTTCACAAAGACGTCAAAGGCAACAACGAGTTGTTGAGCCTGACCCGCCCGGACGTGATTCGCGATATCCACGAAGGCTATTTGGCTGCTGGCGCTGACTTGATCGAAACCAACACCTTTGGCGCCACCACCATCGCGCAAGCCGATTACGACATGGCCGACTTGGCGATCGAGATGAACCGCGCTTCCGCACAAATCGCCCGCTTGGCATGCGACAAATACAGCACACCCGACAAGCCGCGTTTTGTAGCTGGCGCCTTAGGCCCCACACCCAAGACCGCGAGCATCAGCCCTGATGTGAATGATGCTGGCGCGCGCAACGTCACATTTGAAGAGTTGCGACAGGCTTACTACGAACAAACCCAAGCTTTGGTAGAGGGCGGATGCGATGTGTTGTTGGTCGAAACTATTTTTGACACGCTCAACGCCAAAGCCGCGCTGTTTGCGATTGAAGAATATTTCGAAGCCAGCGGCGAGCGTTTGCCTTTGATCATCAGCGGTACCGTGACCGATGCATCGGGCCGCATTTTGAGCGGACAAACCGTGACGGCGTTTTGGCACAGCGT
>Ga0304729_1002783_pt1 | contig 10191 bp, 15 predicted proteins | sample C_131016_MF_Meta_FD_190475 | JGI IMG/M metagenome (GOLD analysis project Ga0304729, IMG submission 190475) | Freshwater microbial communities from Lake Croche, Canada to study carbon cycling - C_131016_MF_MetaG (v2) (version 2) | ecosystem: Environmental > Aquatic > Freshwater > Lake | place...
ACCCAATACTAGTTTGATCTGCTAATTCAGGTTTAATATTATAAGAATCCCCTATCCATTGATCTGATGGGCTAGAAGCAGTGGCATTGCTTAGTAAATGTAAATGTTGCACATTACGCGCGTATGCTAGTTTGATACTACTCAATTCATTTATCCTGTAATTGCTTGTGATTCTTGGTTCAATATTAAGATAGGTTTTACCTAAAGCAGTTTTTTCTAATAAGATGGAGGAAGTTTTTTCATTTCCATTGTATAAATTATACACATCACCTCCCATCATCGAATAAGCGGATACCCTTAAACCATAGTCAATGGTCAATTTTTGGTTGGCTTTAAAATTATTATTAAAATAAATAGCATTTTCTAATCCATTCCGCCCAACTTTATTTACGCTATTTTTTACAGTACCGCTAAAAATGCTTGGCGTGATGGTATGTAAAATGGAGTTAAATCCAAAACGAATCGTGTTTTTTGGATTAAAGTAATAAGTATAGTCCTGCTTAATATTAACGTCAGTTATATTTGAATTAACATTGAATTTAGTTTCTCCATTTTTTAAACTCACATCATAATTATAGTCACTATAAATGAAGGAGGTATTTAAGAATAATTTATTACTAATAATTCTATTCCAGCGGATAGTGCCAGTTTTATTGCCCCAATTAATACCAAAGCTAGTTCCTAAGCCTAGTTCATCTCTACCAAAATAACCTGAAAAATATATTCTATTTTTATTGTCTATTTTATAATTTGCTTTTGCATTAAAATCATAGAAGTATAATATATTATCCTTGAATTTCTCAGACGCCTTTAAAAAAACATCCGCATAAGTTCTTCTTCCCGATAAAATAAAGGAAGATTTATCCTCTTGAATAGGACCTTCAATACTTATTCTACTACTAATCAAACCAAGGCCACCGTTGACAATATAATTTTTATTATTGCCTTCTTTCATCTTCACATCCAATACCGAGGATAACCTGCCCCCATATTGCGCAGGCCCATTGCCTTTAATTAAAGTAGCATCTTTAATGGCATCGCTATTAAAAGTGCTAAAAAATCCCAATAAATGTGATGCATTATATACAGGAGCCTCGTCTAGTAAAATTAAGTTTTGGTCTGACGCCCCTCCCCTTACATAAAAACCACTATTCCCTTCTCCAGCAGATTTTACACCAGGCAGTAATTGTATAGTTTTTAAGACATCTTTTTCTCCAAAAATCACAGGCACCCTACTAATAGACTTCATATTGAGGGTTTCCGTTCCCATCTGCGCCTTCATCAAATTATCATCCTTCCGCTTAGATTCTACCACCACTTCTGTAAGTTGATTTTTACTTTCTAAAAAAACTTGGATAGATTTTGGTTCGTTTAAAGCAATGGGAATTCTTTTTTCTTCATAGCCAACATAACTAATACTTAAATCATATTTTCCCTTGGGTAAAGCAATGGCAAAAAATCCGTATTCATTTGATGTAACGACAACATTAGCTAGTTGATCTATTTTTATCACAGCGCCCATTATAGACTCTCCGCTAAGCTTATCTTTTACAGTACCATTGACGGTAGTCTTTTCTTGTGCATGAAGTGGTTGAACAACTGCTAAAATACAAAACGAAAGGAGTAGGAGAAGTTTTCTTTTGATGAATAGCATTTGCAAAAATAAAACTTTATTACTAACTAATGTGCGGCGTTTTAAATATAAGCTGTTAAATTATTAGACAAAAATTGCAATATTAGCTTAAGTAGACTATTTTCGAACATAACCTATTTATCTATGGTCATTCTAATTTTTCTACTGCTTCACTGGTATCTTTCTTTATTCGGACAAACTTTTTACCTTCATCGGTATGCTGCACATAAAATGTTTACCATGTCTCCATTTTGGGAGAAATTTTGGTACCTATTCACCTGGATCACACAAGGCAGTTCTTATTTAAATGCACGTGCCTATGCCATTCTTCATCGCATGCATCATGCTTATAGCGATACTGAAAAGGATCCCCATACCCCATATTTTTTTAAAGAAGTGTTTACCATGATGATGCATACGAGAGAAATATACAATGGGGTATTAACCGGCACTATTCAAGTTGACGCTAAATTTGATAAAAATTATCCTGAGTATACTGCCATCGACAAAATAGCAGACCACCTTATCACTAGATTATTTTTTGCAGGCTTATACATTTGTTTTTACCTACTTTTCGCCAACCATTGGTGGATGTTCCTCTTGTTGCCCATTCATTTTTTAATGGGTCCCATTCAAGGTGCTGTAGTGAATTGGGCTGGTCATAAGTATGGTTATCGTAATTTTCCAGACGAAAAAGACCAATCAAGAAACACTTTAATTTTTGATTTTTTAATGCTAGGTGAACTTTTTCAAAATAATCATCATCACGCAGGGGCAAGACCCAATTTTGCTGCTAAATGGTGGGAGATTGACCCAGTTTATCCAATTATCAAGTTATTTGATAAAATCAGTATTATTAAACTAATAAAGATTAAAGCCGTTTAACACTACTGTATGAATATTATATTATTTGATGGCGTGTGTAATTTGTGTAACAATTCGGTTTCTTTTATAATTAAACACGACAAAAATAATATTTTCCGCTTTGCAGCACTGCAAACCAACGCTGGCGAAAAGTTAATTCATCAGTATCATCTTTTGGAGGATAAAAAATCAATAATATTATTAAAAGAGGGAGTTGTATTTTATAAATCAGATGCCGTTATTGAAATTGTAAAACAACTCAGTGGTTGGCCCAAAGTATTAAAATATGGTTATATTTTTCCAAAGTTTTTAAGGGATGGAATTTATCATCTAATTGCAAAAAATAGATATTTTTTATTTGGTAAAAAAATAAAATAATATTATTCAAGCAAACCTTACTGAGAAAATCAAGGACTTAAGCTATAATTGCAGTCCTTGATTTTAATATAGTGAGACTGGGATTTAATAGTTTTTAATACATACAGTTTGACGATAAAAAATAAATTTCCTCTGAGCTATTAGTCTTTACTTATCGTTTGTACAAGGGTAAGCCCATTAAGGCTGATGCTTTATCTGCGAGCTTTTCGCCCTCCTTACTAAAAGACCAGAAAAATAGTGCTTTTATGGAATGATCTAACATGATATTTTCAATGGCTTTCATGCCTACTTTTTGTGCAATTCCTTTGCCACGAAATTCTTCCAATAATAAAGCCGAACACATATAAATAGCTTCATATTTTATATTCAGTGGGGTTAATTCATAGAGTTCCCTTTCTGAAATTTCTTTATTAATAAACTGATTCATTAAATCTAATGTGGTGGGAATACATAAAATCCAACAAACAGGCCCATTTCCATCATCATATTCAGAAATGGTGTCGGGGTGAATGAGCTGCAAGTGCTCCATCACATTTTCATTTATATTTAATTGGTCAGGATCGGTGCGGCTTGAGAATACTTCATCCGACAATTGTATCATTCTTTCAAAATTGCTTAATGCCATGATACAAAATTAGCTATTATACTTAATAATGATGTATAAAATTAGTGAATGAAACTAAGACAGCAATTTGAGGGAGTATTATACGCAAGCAGTGGGTTTTTCAAATTTAGAGCTGTTTAATGCTGAAATTTTGGATTCATGCGCTAAATTATTTTGAATGTTAAAATATTTAGGTTAATTTATAGCTATAAATCAACCTAAACTATTTTAAAACCCAGATGTATGAAAAATTTATATTTATTTATACTACTCGCATGTTCTTCAAAATTTATTAAAGCACAAGACACCTTAACAATAAGGTCTGGCGAAAATGTAATTGTAAAAATAATTGAAGTAGGAAGTAGTGAAGTAAAGTATAAAAAAATAGACAATTTAAATGGACCCGTTTTTGCAATACTTAAATCAGAACTTTATTTAATTAGATACGAAAATGGAAGCAAAGATGATTTTAGTAATATTGGCAAAGCAGCAAATACTCAAGAATTATATACTCAAGGATATAATGATGCTTTAAAATATTATAAAAGTTATAAAGTTACAGGTAACACTGTTTTACTTGCATCATCTTTCCCCTTTTATGGCTTCATTTTTGGTGGCGCTGCAGCAGCATTAACTTCTTCCGCAGAACCTTCAGATGAAAACTTAGATTATCCTGATTTGAGTTTAATGAAATATGAATATTACGCCAAAGGATATAAGACAGCAGCAAAAAATATAAAAAGAAAAAAAATACTTACTAACTTCTTAACAGGTTTAGCCATTAGTATAGGGTCTTCAGTGGCGATAGCTGTTGCTTTATCACCACATTAATAGTATAAAATATCTCAAAATTTAAACTATATTTAATTATGTATTTGAAATTTTGTAAACATAAATCAATAAAAAGCAAAAATGAATATAACCATAATAGGAGCCTCTGGTGGAATAGGACTGGAAGCAGTAAAAAGAGGATTAAATAGAAAGCATAACATTACAACACTTTCTCGATCTGAAATTAATTTAGAAGAGAATGAATCATTAAAAATAATTATTGGTGATGCAACCAATAAAGCCGACCTATTAAATGCTATCCAAAATGCAGAAGCTATCATTGTTACTCTAGGGACTGTCAAGAATACGAAAGCTACTACCCTATTTTCAGATTTTGCAAAATTAATAGTGGAGATAAATAGGGAGCAAAAAATAAATGTTCCATTTCTTTTCGTGACCGGATTTGGCGCAGGAGATAGTAAAAATTATGTTTCTTGGTTAATAAAATTATTTTTAAAATACTTGTTAAAAGATGTTTATGCCGACAAAACTAAAATGGAAGAAATTATAACAAAGTCGGCTTTGAATTGGACAGTGGTGAGACCAGGAAGGCTGTTAGACAAAGCATTGACAGAAAAATACCGAGTAGAAAATAAATTATACAAAGGCATTAATATTGGCGGAATTAATAGAGCAGATGTTGCAGACTTTTTAATTAAGCAAGCAGAAAACCAAACTGAATTAAAAAACTATATTGGTATATCTGAAAAATAAGATATAAGATTTAAACCATGAGGGATATAAAAGCCGGAATTGATATCAAAAGCACTGCCGAGTTGAATGGTAGTTTTTTCGAGGATACCACCATTCTAATTGTTGAACACAATAAAGACGGAAGTATAGGTTTTGTAACCAATAAATCTTTTGGTAAGTCGCTGCATGAATTAATTGAATTCAATCACAGTAAACCATTTCCACTCATGGATGGCGGCCCCGTTGACAGAGATCACCTTTTTGTATTGCATAAGCGACCGGATATAATAGAGGGGGGCAAAGAAATACCCAATGGCCTTTATTTTAGTGGCAATATGGAGCAAGTAGTTGAAGCTATCAATACCATGGCTACAGGTAAAGAAGAAATCCAAATTTTTATTGGCTATTGCGGATGGGATGCGGGAGAATTGGAAGCAGAGCTAGAAGAGGGAAGCTGGTTAATAGTTTGAAATTGACCAATTTTAGTCGAATTCAGGGGGTGTTTTTCTGATGTAGGGATATGCATAATTTATAGCTTCGTTGCGATCATTCTTATTACATCTGCTGGACCTTCATGATACTTGCCTTCACTCAATTGTATTTGCGCATACTCCAAATAATCTATGCTTAAATCTTTAAAATCTTCTGAAAGAATTTCCTTGGTATTTAGCATAGCAATGTCCTTTGGACCTCCAGAATTATTTTTTAATTGATCAGGACAAAAAGTTTCTAAAATAACTTTCCCACCAGGTTTTAACCAATGGATTATATTATGGTACAATTTTTTTCTAATAGGTGTAGGTAAATGCGTATAAATAATAGCTACAGCATCTGCACTTTCTGCTGGATACAAAGCTAAAGCTGCATCTTTTAGCTGAAAATTAATTTTTACATCATACTTTAAAGCCAAACCATCGGCCTTTAATTTTCCAGCTTCACTTAAATCAAATGCTTGTACATTCCATCCTTGTCTTGCGGCGTGAACTGCATTTCTGCCTTCTCCATCGCAAGGTAAAATAATAGTACCTGGTTTTAATTTACCTAATTCCTCAGCAAAATATATATTAGGCGCTTCTCCATACACAAATTCGGTTTCACTGTATCTATCGTTCCAAAATGAATTCATCATTGTTTTATTTCGGTAAAATTAATAGGTTTAACTTCTTCATCTACTTTCACTTTTGATTTATAGCTAGGGGTATAAGCACATCCATTGTATCCACAACCAATTTTATACTTTGCACCTATTATTGCATATATAGCCAAAAATAAGCCAAATATACCTGACATGTAATCATTTTGTATATAGCCTGTATAACATATAGCTGTACTCAGCAGTAATCTAAATGTTAGTGTATAATCAATTTTGGAAAGTAATTTTCTCATGTTTAGTATTTCTACAAAATTAAAGCAATGAAAACAGCCTCTTTGTGACAATTATTACATTCCTTCAAATAGCGTATATTCACAGTAGAATTTAACTTTATATGTTATCCAAAGAAACGCTTTCAAAACTATTCCCAGATTGGGAAGATGGCTTATACGATGCCATACTCAATGAGGCAGAATTGAAAGAAGCAAAAGCAGGTACTACCTTATTAAAAATGGGACAGAATATCAAATCTGCGATGTTGGTGGTAGAAGGAACCATTAAACTTTATCAGGAAGACGAAACCGGTGGCGAATATTTTATGTACCATTTAAATCCAGGAGAAGCCTGTGCTGTCACTTTGGTATGCAACTATCATCATGAGCAAAGCCAGGTATTAGCCAAAGCCGTTACTGATATACAATACCTAGCCATCCCTATTGAATTTATGGAAAAGTGGTTGAATGAATTTAAGAGCTGGCATTATTTTGTAATTAAGACCTACCGTAGTAGGTATGAAGAACTTTTAAAAACAATTCATGAAATTGCATTTAAGAATATGGATGAACGCTTAGAATTTTATATTTTAAAATATGTGAAGCAATTTGGTAAAATTGTGAATTTAACCCATCAGGATATTGCCAACGATTTAAACACCTCAAGAGAAGTAATTAGTCGCCTATTAAAGAAAATGGAGCATAACGGCTGGATTGTGATGAACCGAAACTCATTTGACTGGATCAAAAAATAATACTTTGTAGTGTGATATATATCACCCAATAAGGTATTGGGGTTCTGTACTTTTGTACAAGTAAAATATATCAAAATGCAAAATATAATTAAATCCATTAAGGAAAAGAAGGGGACTTTATTAGACGTTAGAAGCCCTATGGAATTTGAAGAAAACCATATTCCAGGTGCGATCAATATTCCTTTAGATATTATTGAATCGAATATTAAACAAATCTCATCAATGCAAAAGCCAATTGTTGTTTATTGCTTAAGTGGAGGCCGTAGCTCAATGGCTACTGGCATCTTGCAACAAAATGGTATACAAGATATATATAATGGCGGAGGAATTTTTAGCTTAAATAACATCATAAATAATAATTAATATGTTCTCATTTTTCAAAAAACTATTTGGACCTGGAACTGATTTCAAAGCACTCAAAGAGGCAGGTGCTATTATTTTGGACGTTCGTTCTCCTCAAGAATTTGATAGAGGTAATATTAAGGGATCCAAAAATATTCCTGTAAATAATGTTCAACGAGAAATTAGCAATATTAAAAAGTGGAATAAACCTGTAATTACAGTTTGTCAAAGTGGTGCTAGAAGTGGTATGGCTAAATCAGTACTAAAAGCTGCAGGTATCGAAGTATATAATGGTGGTTCTTGGTTTGGACTTCAATCAAAACTTAGATAACTATGACTTTATTATTTCAAAAGTATAAACGTGACTTAATAGGCATCACCCTTGGAGCGTTGGCTGGTTTCTTATATTGGAAATTTGTAGGTTGTTCTAGTGGTACCTGCATGATTACTTCTAAACCAATTAACAGCACCTTGTATGGTGCATTAATGGGCTTTTTAGTTGCTGGGGTTTTTAAAAAAGATAAATAAATTTATAACATCATCAAATTTTATAGTATGAAAAAAAATATGGGATCATTAGACAAAGTAATTAGAATAATTATAGCCATTGCTTTTGCAATGCTTTACATTACTAAAACTGTAGAAGGTACAGCAGGCATTATTTTACTCGTAGTAGGTGGTGTTTTTTTATTAACGAGTATTGTTAGCTTTTGTCCTTTGTACACTATTTTAGGTTTAAACAGTAATTCAAAAAAGTAGTAAAATTTTAGTTGAAAAAGCTCCAAAACTTGATTATGATATTAATTGGATTTTTAAATTATCAATTGTGATATATGTCATACCTAATAGTAAAAGCAGTGACTACTTTTACTGAAATAGGATAACATGGCAAATATTGTTGTATTAGGCGCAGGCGTTGCTGGTCATACGGCTGCAGCATACCTTCAAAGAGGACTCAATAAAAACGAGCATAGAATAACAGTGATCTCTCCTACTCCAACCTATCAATGGATTCCATCCAATATTTGGGTGGGTGTGGGTAGAATGACCCCTGAAGAAATTAAATTTGATTTAAGGCCATTGTATAAAAAATGGGGTATTAAATTTATTCAAGCAAAGGCACAAAGTTTTTACCCTGAAGGTGATGATAATATAAATACAGGGTTTGTTGAAGTAGAATATACCAACGAAGAAAATAAAGGTGAAAAAAGAAAAGTAGCTTACGATTATTTAATTAATGCTACCGGACCAAAATTAAACTTTGAAGCAACAGAAGGATTAGTTCCCGGAAAAGGTAATATCGCATCAGTTTGTACTTTTGGTCATGCCAGTCATGCATGGGAATTATTCCAAGAGAAGTTGGACAAAATGAAAAATGGGGAAAAACAAATTTTTGTCATTGGAACAGGCCATCCCACCGCAACCTGCCAGGGTGCAGCCTTTGAATATATTTTAAATGTTGATTTTGAAATTAAAAGAAGAGGATTAGAAAAGCAAGCCCAAGTCATTTGGATTACGAATGAATATGAATTAGGTGACTTTGGAATGGGTGGCGCATTTATTCCAAAAGGTGGATTTATTTCAAATACTAAGTTGTTTGCAGAATCCTATTTTGTTGAAAGAAATATTACCTGGATTAAAAGAGCAGGTGTGAAAAAATTAGACGATCATAAAATTTATTACGAAAATTTAGATGGGGAATATTTAGAACAGCCCTATGATTTCGCGATGCTCATACCAGGTTTTGCAGGACATGGATTTAAAGCCTATGATAAAACAGGTAAAGTCATTTCAGATAAATTATTTGCACCTAATGGACTCATGAAAGTAGATGCCGACTATACTCCAAAACCATTTGAAGAGTGGACAATAAAAGATTGGCCTGAGACTTATCAAAATCCAAGTTACCCTAACATCTTTGCACCTGGTATTGCATTTGCACCTCCCCACTCTATTTCTAAACCCATGACAAGTAAAAATGGTACGCCTATTTTTGCATCCGCACCAAGAACAGGTATGCCTTCAGGCATTATGGGTAAAGTAACAGCAGACAATATCATTCATTGGATTAAAACTGGCGATGCCACAATGATACATAAGGCATCTATGGGTCGTATGGGTGCAGCATGTATAGTATCAGCAGGATATGGCATGCGAAAAGGAACTGCAGCTACCATGACTGTGAGCCCTGTAGTACCCGATTGGGAAAAATTTCCTCAATGGGGTAGAGATATTAAAACCACCATGGGTGAACCAGGATTGGCAGGACATTGGTTAAAATGGTTAATGCATTATATGTTCTTATACAAAGCAAAGGGTTTACCATTTTGGTGGATGATTCCTGAATAGAAATAAAAAAATAAACATTATGGAAAATCGACTCATTATAACAAAATACTCCGAGCAGTATTATCCTCCTACTCCTAATAATATTACACTATTCTTAAGGAGATCTATCTTCTTTCAATTAATTCGTTTTTTTATACTAAACTATAAAATAATGAAGATTGTAATTAAAGGGCATTCATAAGAAAAACGAAAACAACCGATTTTAACCAAATTCAGGGGTGTTTTCCTCACGCAGAGGTATCAATTATTTAGAAATAAGTATTCACCGCAAATTCAAATTGACCAATAAAAACATTTTTAAACGGATTGATATTGGTTTGTTCATAGAATATTAACATAGCTTTCTTATAATCTATTGAATCAATAGTCCTAAAGGA
>Ga0304729_1002790_pt1 | contig 10167 bp, 7 predicted proteins | sample C_131016_MF_Meta_FD_190475 | JGI IMG/M metagenome (GOLD analysis project Ga0304729, IMG submission 190475) | Freshwater microbial communities from Lake Croche, Canada to study carbon cycling - C_131016_MF_MetaG (v2) (version 2) | ecosystem: Environmental > Aquatic > Freshwater > Lake | place...
TGCCACCGCTATTAGCGGTTATGAGCCTAGCCAGCTTGTCTTTAGCATTTGGTTTTCCTATCTGGTGGTCATACTTCGCCCTCCTGGTCTCAGCCAGTGCTAACACAGCGGTGAATGCATCTTTCAATGCTCTATTGCCTTCGCTAACCACAAAAGAAGATCTGACTCGGGCTAATGGTTTGCAAACCACATTCTCTGCAATGGGTTCACTCATAGCTCCTGCGGTTGGTGGAATTTTGGTTAGCACGACTGGATATTTCTGGCCTTTCATCATCGACAGCGTTTCATTCATTGGTCTAATTGTTGTGATTCTGATTCTGAATGTGAACAGAACTGTTGGTGTTTCAACCGATGAGGGACTCAAAGTCTTAGCCGGGGTGAAGTTTATATTCCAGGACAAGCTGGTTCGCTCAATAGTTATCTTGGTAACAGTTTTGATTGTTTCACTCGGGGTTATCCAGGTTGGTGAAGTGTTCCTAATCATCGATGAACTTCAAGGAACACCATTGATCTATGGTTTGGTTGGAGCCATCTTTGCCTCCGGTGCTGTCATCGGCGGTGTGTTTGCCACATTTGCCAAAATCAAGGCTAAGTATCACTTGCCGATTGTTGCTGTGGCTATCTTGTATGTTGCCACAGCGGTAATCATCATCGGTAATGCCCACCACTGGTGGGTAGTGATGGTCTTTGGTTTCCTTGGTGGAGTTTCAATGTCGCTTTTGAACACTTTCGGAACTGGACTTATCCAACTTAGAACTCCAGATGATGTTAGAGGCAGGGTGATGGCAACAGTCTCAGCTTTGATCACAGTTGGCACAGTTACCAGCACAGCGTTAGCTGGAGGTCTAATTCAGGGCTTTGGAGTTCGAAGTGTTTTTGTTGGAGCTGGTGTTCTGGGAATAGTTATTATTCTTTCGCTTGGTCCATCCGTTATAAAGAACAGACCTAGGTTTAACTAGAACTATTTCTTAATAAGGTGCAATCTTTGACCTAGACCAGCGAGTATTTCCTGCAATGAACTAATTGAGATATCTTTCACTGGAACTGTGTTCTTGAAAGCTAGCGCTGCTGCAATACCTGTTGCCTGGCCTAAAGCCATGAAATGTGGCTCCATACGAAGAGATCCATATGCCAATGGTGAGGTTGAAACAGCAACTGGGACCAAAAGATTATCGGGTCCTGTTTTAGGAACTGTTATTGAATAAGGCAATTCATAGACTTTGGAATTCATGAACGTTGCGTAGTCGCGGTATAGCTTGTTTTTGTATTGGATGTTGATGCTCAACTTGTTATCCAAAGGGTATTTAGCCAAACCAACCGAGTCCTCTTTGATGGCACCGGTTAGCTCATCTGAGACAAGGAGTGTTGATTGGCCAGTGATTCTTCGACCTTCACGGATATAAGGCTCATAGGGAATGTTGTTGTTATCAGTGAACTCATCATTACAAATTCCAAAGCCTTCAGCAGTTCTCTGCTCAATGGCGACAGGGCTGTTAGGTCCTTGGAGGTAGGCATAGAGAGATTCGATGTAGTGAGCTGCTTGCAAGTTATAACCAGCTCGGGCTGACGGATCAGTTAAGTAGTTTTCTGGCATGGGGAAGTTAGTGAAAGAGTTAAACGAGTTCAAATCCCACTTATTTCCCTGAACTAAAGCTGTTCGCCAAAACTTAGTGATCTTGTGTGCAGATCTGTTCTCACACTCCGAACATCCCTTGCTATAAAAAGCCTGTGCAATGAGTCGCCAAGCTGGAATGTATTTCTCATCTTCAGGGTAAATCTGGAAAGGTCTGCTCTTTTCGCCTTTGGTTATGCAGAGACGGTAGGTGAAAGATGGATTTCCGCTGGTCAATTGAACAGCAGACTGATTGTATGTTTCCGGGTGCTGCATGAAAGGTAATGAATTTAGGCTTTCTTGCTCAACATCAGTTAGAACCCTTGGCAACGTAATCCTGGTTCCTATTTGCAAATTTGAAGCCTTGAAATCAGCGTAAGCAAAAATATCCTGACGACCTAAGTTAGAAGCGGTATTGGTTAGCGGAAGTAGTTCTCCAAGGTAACTGGCATCAATAAATTCTGCAGCACAGTACTGATCATCGGTAACCTTTAGACAGGTGATTTTGTTATCGGTTACGGTAGCTTCAGTTACCTGGGAATTCAGGAAGATGTCTACTTTTGCAGTGTTCAACATCTTCATGAAGAGCTGTTCCGCTCTTGAAGATGTAACTCTCCAAGCATTCTAGTTCTTATAAGAAGCCTGAACAGCCGTAAAGAATTCACGTGGAATACCTGTAATCAACTTGGTGCCTTTAACGTCTGTAGCACCTAGTCCGTTAGAAATCGTTCCACCAACAGTTTTACCCTGAGCTAACAGTGCAACATTTAGTCCTTGACGTTTAGCCGCTATCGCAGCCATCACACCAGCGGGGGTGCCCCCATAGACCACAAGGTCATAGTTCAACGGTGCTGGAGTATCAACAGGTTCATCAACCGCATGTGCAGGTGAAACAACAGAAATAAGACTTAGAACAGCCAGGGCTTGAATCAGCCTCTTCTTTCCTAAAGAGAATCGATGCTTGACCGGCATGAAAATCCCTTCAGGTGCGTATTGGAATACTCCTAGTCTATTAGGAGTTTGCTGGCAGCCTCGATTTCAGGGGCCATGAAACGGTCAGGTCCAGGACCTTGAACCACAGTTCTTAGTCTTTGAAGTAATGCTGCGGTAACCGGGGCTGGTTTTAGAGGACTTCGAAGGTCGATGGCTCTTCCGGCTGCAATAAGTTCGATGGCAAGAACATTTCGAAGATTCTCGACTACTTTTCTAAGCTTTCTACCTGCATGCCAACCCATTGAAACATGGTCTTCCTGCATTGCTGAAGTTGGAATCGAATCAACGCTAGCTGGAACAGCTAGACGTTTTGAATCTGAAACTAGACCGGCAGCGGTGTATTGAGCAATCATTAGACCGCTATCAACACCGGCATCTCCTGCAAGGAAAGGCTCAAGCGAGTTATTACGGTTTTTATCCATCATGCGATCAACTCTTCGTTCCGAGATAGAAGAAAGGTCAGTTGCTGCAATGGCAAGGAAATCTAGAACGTAACCAACCGGTGCACCGTGGAAGTTACCGTTAGAAGTCACCTCACCGTTTTCTAAAACAATTGGGTTATCGATGGTAGCTGCAAGTTCACGGGTTGCAACCAGACGTGCATAGCTAATCGTGTCTCGAACAGCACCTGAAACCTGTGGAGCACAGCGCAAAGAATAAGCATCCTGAACCTGACCATCACCGTGACGGTGAGATGCAGTGATCTCTGAACCAACTAAAGCTGCAAACATATTATTAGCAGCAACAGCTTGACCCGGATGAGGCCTTAGTGGTTCATGGAGTTCGGCACGAAGAACCTGATCGGTTCCAAGTAATCCTTCGATGGTCATCGCAGCTATCACATCTGAGTAATCCAAAAGTCGTTCAAGATCTGTGATGGCCATAATCAACATTCCGAGCATTCCATCGGTTCCGTTGATTAGAGCTAGACCTTCTTTTTCAACCAGTTCAACCGGAGTAATACCTGCATCAGCTAATAATTTTTCAACCGGTGCTTCAAGGCCATCCGGACCAAAAGCTCTACCCTCACCCATCAACACCATTGCGCAGTGAGCCAAGGGTGCAAGATCTCCCGAACAACCGAGTGAACCAAACTCATGAACGATAGGTGTGATACCGGCATTTAGTATTGCTGCCATGGTTTCTGCAACTATCGGTCTGGCACCGGTTCGACCAGAGGCCAAAGTCTTGAGTCGAAGAGTCATTAGCGCTCTAGTGACTTCTCGTTCAACGATTGGACCAATACCGGCAGCGTGTGAGCGAATGAGTGCTTTTTGTAGTTGAACTCGGTCTTTGAGTTCAATCTTGGTTGAAGCAAGAGCACCAAAGCCTGTTGAAATACCATAAACAGCTTCATCAGATGCGGCTAGAGTTTCAACTCTTGCACGGGTAACACCCATGGCTTTGATGCTCTCTGCAGAGATCTCAACCTTGGCGTTATTTCTGGCAATAGCAATAACATCTTCAAATGTCATCCCGGTTGGCTTTATGACTACGGTGTTCACTTATTGCTCCTATAGATAGATGTTCCAGCGATAAAAGTTTCAGAAATCAAATCAACCCCAGGTCGATATGCAAGGTGGCTATAGCTAGGTGCATCTAGCACCACAAAATCAGCTGCCTTACCAACACTCAGTAACCCAACATCATCACGTTGCAGAGCTTGAGCACCACCCATGGTTGCTGAATAAATAGCCTGCTCAATGGTGAAGTGCATATCCCGAACCGCAACTGCAATGCAGAACGGCATTGATGTGGTGTAACTGGAACCTGGGTTGCAATCGGTTGCAATGGCAACAGTTGCCCCTGCAGCAAAGAGTCTTCTGGCATCTGGGTATTCACTTCTAGTTGAAAACTCAGCACCGGGTAGCAAAGTGGCAACAGTGTTGCTCTTAGCTAAGAGGTCACTCTCTTTATCGGTTAGATGAGTTAGATGATCAGCGCTGGCGCAATCAAGTTCAACGGCTAGTTCAACTGCTCTCGAAGAAGATAACTGATTTGCATGAATACGTGGAAGCAATCCAGCATCAATACCAGCATTCAGGATTGCTTTAGCCTGGTCGTAATCAAAGGCGCCTTTATCGCAGAAGACATCAATCCACTTGCTATAAGGAGCACAAGCTTCCAACATCTCACCAATAACCAGAGCAACATAGTCATCAGGTCTGGCTTTGTATTCCTCAGGAATAACGTGAGCTCCCAGGAAGGTCACATCTTCTGTGTGTTGAACAGCTAACTTGACTGAACGAAGTTCATCAGCAACGTTTAGACCATAACCACTCTTAGTTTCAAAAGTTGTAATTCCAGATCGATACATCTCCATGGCGCGAGTTGCTATGCCTTCATCAAGCTCTTCATCTGTTGCAGTTCTAGTTGCATTGACGGTAGTCATAATGCCACCAGCAGAATAGCTCTCGCCACTCATGCGAGCTGAAAACTCTTTAGCCCTATCCCCTGCAAATACTAGGTGAGCATGAGAATCAACAAAACCAGGGAGAACTGTCTTCCCCGCTAGAGAAACAGAATTATCAGCATGAGGCGCTGCTTCTCTCTCACCAACCCAAGATATATACCCGCCTTCTTCAATGAAGGCTGCATCACTTAGTTCACCAAGGAGTCCTCTATCTAAAGAAGAATCGTTGGTTACCAGTGTTGCAATATCGGTATATAAAGTTGAAGACATTTATCTATTCGGTATCCAACATTGGAACGTGAACATGCTTATGTCTAGCAACCTCAACTGCTTCAGGATAACCAGCATCAACGTGTCTAATCACACCCATACCTGGGTCATTAGTTAATACACGTTGAAGTTTCTGTGCTGCTAGCTCAGTTCCATCAGCAACAGATACCTGACCTGCGTGGATAGATCTTCCAATACCAACACCACCACCGTGGTGAATAGAAACCCAAGAAGCACCAGAAGCAATGTTCACCATGGCATTTAGTAATGGCCAGTCAGCAATAGCATCAGAGCCATCAATCATGCCTTCTGACTCTCTATAAGGCGAAGCAACAGAACCACAGTCCAGGTGATCACGACCGATAACAATCGGAGCACTAACTTCACCGTTCTTGACTAGGTCGTTGAACACAGCTCCGGCTTTATCTCTTTCGCCGTAACCTAACCAACAGATACGTGCCGGTAGTCCCTGGAATTGAACACGATCCTGAGCCATGGTAATCCAACGACGTAGGTGATCATTTTCTGGGAATAGTTCCAGAATTGCTTTATCTGTTCTATAGATATCTTTCTTATCTCCAGAAAGAGCCACCCATCTGAACGGACCTTTACCTTCACAGAACAGTGGACGAATATAAGCAGGGATAAAACCAGGGAACTTGAAAGCATCAGAGAAACCACCCTTACGAGCTTCATCTCTAATCGAGTTACCATAGTCAAAAACTTCAGCACCCTTCTTCATAAAACCAACCATGGCTTCAACGTGCTTAGCCATCGACTCTTCAGCATGCTTGGTGTAATCCATAGGATCTTTAGCTGCCAAAGAAGCTGAATCGTTTAGGTCAACACCTTCAGGAAGATATGCAAGCGGGTCGTGAGCTGAAGTTTGGTCGGTAACAATATCAACTGGAACATCTCTTCTTAGAAGTTCAGGAAGAATGGTTGCCATGTTTCCAACAAGACCAATAGAAATAGCTTTTGAAGCGTTCTTGTATTTGACTGCCTTCTCGATAGCGTCATCCAAGTTATCTGCAATCTCATCAAGATAACGATCAGCTAATCTTCTTCTCAATCTTGATTCGTCAACATCAACAATCAAACAAGTTCCCTCGTTCATTGTCACTGCCAACGGTTGAGCACCACCCATACCACCACAACCAGCGGTAACAGTTAGAGTTCCAGCTAGAGTTCCACCGAAACGTTTAGCTGCGATAGCCGCAAAGGTTTCATAGGTTCCCTGCAAAATTCCTTGAGTTCCGATATAGATCCATGAACCTGCAGTCATCTGCCCATACATAGTCAGACCCATTTGTTCTAATCTTCTAAACTCTGGCCAGTTAGCCCAGTCCCCAACCAAGTTTGAGTTAGCAATTAGAACACGCGGTGCCCACTCATGAGTTTGAAAAACACCAACCGGTTTACCTGACTGAACCAAAAGGGTTTCATCACCTTTTAGTTGGTTCAAAGTTTTGACGATGGCATCAAATGATGCCCAGTTGCGAGCTGCTTTACCGGTGCCACCATAAACCACAAGGTTCTCTGGGTGTTCGGCAACAGCCGGATCCAGGTTGTTATGCAGCATACGAACGGCTGCTTCCTGTGCCCAGCCTTTGGCTGTGATTGTGGATCCGGTGGCCGCGTGAAGCGGGAAGTGACCTTCGTTGCTCATAGGTCAATATCACCCCATAAATCCCATTGGCGCAAACTGGCACGCTCTGCCAAACTGAATATATGAACACCGAAGATGTCCTCTGGCCAAGAGCCAGTGCTTGGCTAACTGGGGCACAAGAAGGCACCTGCGATATCGGTGTTTTCGGAGTTCCAGCTCACCTAACCAGCATCTCTGAAACCGGGGCTAACAACACTCCCCAAGCCATTAGAGCTGCCCTTCAGCGCTATAGCCTGCAATCCAGCAATGGTTTCCTTGAATCTCTAAAAGCCTTCGACTTTGGCGATGTTTCATCCCCAGATAGCTCAAAAGGTGAAGAAAGAACTACAGCCTTAACCAATGAGGTTCTTTCAAAATCTAAACTTGCTGTTGCCTTAGGCGGCGATAACTCGATTACCTATGCAGTTGCCAGAGCAACTCTGGCTAATGGAGGTGGGCTTATTACCTTTGATGCTCACCATGACATTAGAACTGGTGTTAGCAATGGTTCACCGGTGAGACGACTAATCGAAGAATTTGGATTACCTGGAAACAAGATTGTTCAGATCGGTATAAACGATTTCTCTAACTCACCGGCCTATTCAGCTAAAGCTAAAGAATATGGAATCCACGTTATTTCAAGAAATGACATTGAAAGAAGATCCATCAAAGACATCATTGATGAAGCTCTTTCATTCCTCAACACAAACACCATCCATGTTGATTTTGACGTTGATGTTTGTGATCGAGCCTTTGTTCCAGCCTGTCCTGCTAGTGCTCCCGGTGGTATTTCTGCTTATCAACTAAGAAGCTTCGCTAGAGAAATAACTTCAAGAAAAGAAGTCAGATCAATTGACCTAACCGAGATTGATTCAACTAAAGACACCCCGGATCAAAGAACTGTTCGTCTGGCTGCCCTAGTGATTCTTGAAGCAGCAGCAGGGCTTCTAGCTCGCTAAATACCAGCTGCTATTCCATCAACGCGAACGTCGCTACCAAAAGCTAAAGTTCCGTTCGGCAATACTTCCAATAACTGAACTGCTGAACCATGACCGTATTCGGGCAAAACAACAACATCATGCCCTAGAGCCTTCAGCCCTTCGATTACTTCTTCACCGAATCTTGCTTCAATCTGCAGTGTTCCAATACCTGTTTCAACCGCTGATGAATCACCGTTGAGGTGTTGCCATCTTGGTGCTTCACAAGCCTCCTGAACACTCAAACCCTGGTCAATCAAAGCTGTTACCAACTGGAAGTTTGATTGAACCTGAATGTTTGCTCCAGGTGTTCCACCAACAAAACGAAGTGTTCCATCGCTGTTGGTAACAGTCCAAGCGTTGAGAGTGTGAGCTGGACGTTTACCCGGCATTATCAGGTTCGGTGAATCTTCCTCCAGGTCAAAACCAGTGGCACGGTTATTTAGAAGCACTCCAGTTCCCTTAGGAACAAAAGCTGAACCAAAACCATGGAACACCGATTGAATCCAAGAAACAGCATTGCCCTCACCGTCAGCAACAATGAAATACGTGGTGTCTGAACCTTCAGCCAGATTGGTCTCAGGGCCATTCCAGGCTTTATTCATATCTATTTGTGCTCTGCGTTTTGCAATGTGTTCTTTTGAAAGAATCCTTGAAACATCAACCGGAATGAATTCAGGGTCAGCCAGAATCTCATTTCTATCTAAGAAAGCAAGCTTCTTGGCTTCAACCATTAGGTGAATACGTTCAACCTCAGATAACCCCTTGATGTCATCGCCTTCAACCAATAGAAGTTCTTCCATGAGGATCATGCCCTGGGTTGGTGGTGGTTGGCCGTGAACGCTATACCCTCGGTAATCAACAGTTAGTGGTTTCTCCACTCTGGTCTGATGATTAGCTAGATCCTCATGATTGAACCTGCCGTTAGTGCCAGCAACAATAAGGTCCGCTACCTCCCCTTTATAAAAACCATCCCGACCATTCTTGGCGATCAAACGAAGGGTTTTAGCCAAATCCTTTTGAATAACAACATCACCGATCTTCAAAGAGGAATCGATTCCCATTTCTTCAAAGAAGTTGTTATCTGGAAATTGTTGTTTGAAGAACTGAATACGCATCACAAAATCACGGGTAGCCGCAAAACCTTCTTCTGCATACCTGATCGCAGGAGCCAAGATTACATCGATAGGTAATTTGCCATATCTTTCATGAGCTGCGAACCAAGCAGAAACTGTTCCAGGAACTGTTGATGATCTTGGACCATGGTGATCAATCTTGTCTTCAAAAGCACTTCTAACCGCTGAGTGACCTGCTTCACCGCTTCCATTGAAAGCCAAGTTCTCTTTGGTCTTAGCGTGGTGGGTAATCAGAAAAGCATCGCCACCTAGCTGGGATGCACCTGGTTCAACCACAGAAATAACAGCACTCAGGGCAATACCGGCATCAATAAAAGAACCACCGGCTCGAAAAATCTCTAATGCAGCAGCAACAGCTATCGGTTGACTGGCTGCTGCTCCACCGTTACGTGAATAGACGACTCCGCGATGAGTTTTCATTTTTCTCTACCTAAAGTTCTTTCCGAATGCTTCTCTTAGTGTCACCGATTTCAAACCTCTAACATTCACCACACGCATGATCTGCTCCATAGCATGGGGAGATTTCATGCGATTAGCGTGGTCAATAACAATGCGACCCTCTCTAATCCATTGAATAGCCAACTTGATTACTTCCGATTCTGGTGTGTGACCTGAATCACCGAAGGTTCCGTACCACATCACCGGAACTGTATAACCAATCGAGGCCGCTAACTCAACCAAACGCTTATTCCAATAACCATATGTTGGGCGGAAATACGGCCGAGCGTCATAGTTGTAGTGGTTCATCATAAAGTCATGGCAGCGTTGCAACTCATCTTTGACCACCTGGTCGGATGCAGTGACTAGATTCTTGTGACTGAAAGTGTGATTCCCGAGCTGAATCTTCCCTTGATCCAAAAGGTCCTTGATTTGACTGGCGTTATTGCGCCAAGGTGAATAACTACTGGTGACAAAAAAGGTCAGATGTTGATCAGTAGTCCCAGCTATTTTCAAATAGTTCTTCAAAGCACTATCGCTATCACCGTCATCAATGGTCCAAGCAAAACGCTTAGCGCTGGATGAAGGTAATTGAAAAACCGGTTGGGTTCGAGCTGAAGCCGCTTGGGCAGGGAGTAATACTGTGGCAGCACTTGCCAACAGAAAACTCTTGCGATTTA
>Ga0304729_1002791_pt1 | contig 10167 bp, 8 predicted proteins | sample C_131016_MF_Meta_FD_190475 | JGI IMG/M metagenome (GOLD analysis project Ga0304729, IMG submission 190475) | Freshwater microbial communities from Lake Croche, Canada to study carbon cycling - C_131016_MF_MetaG (v2) (version 2) | ecosystem: Environmental > Aquatic > Freshwater > Lake | place...
CCATGCAGAAGACAGGTCATGCGGGTATTAGCGAGCCGTTCGACGGTCTCTTCACCCAAGGCATGGTGGTTCATGAAACCTATCGTGATGCCAATGGCCAATGGGTCTCGCCGGCTGAAGTGGAAATCATCAGCGATGGTGCGGATCGTAAGGCGAAGCTTTTATCGTCTGGTGCTCCGGTTGAAATCGGCTCGATCGAAAAAATGTCGAAATCTAAGCGGAACACGATTGATCCAGACGATATCATCGGCACATTCGGAGCTGATACGGCGCGCTGGTTCATGCTTTCCGATTCTCCTCCAGAACGCGATGTAATCTGGACAGAAGAAGGCGTCCAAGGTGCCGCTCGTTTTGTACAACGTTTGTGGCGTCTTGTAGGTGAAGTTGCTGATCTTTCAGCCTCTCCTAATGCGCATGATGCGGCTGCGGAAGATGCCGTTCTTACCATACGTAAGGCAGCTCATCGCGCCGTCATTCGTGTTGAAGAAGATGTGGAGCGCCTTCGGTTCAATCGGTGCGTTGCGCATGCTTACGAATTGGCCAACGCTCTTCAAGCCGAATTAGCGGTAAAAAAGGATAAGCCCGTTAGCCCCGAATTTATTACGGCCATGCGCGAGGCTGCGACTTATCTTGTGCAGATCATCGCACCAATGATGCCGCATCTGGCCGAAGAGTGCTGGAAAGAATTGGGCTTCACAAAACTTGTTGCTGAAACGCCTTGGCCAAAGGCCGATCATGCGCTGATTGTCGAAAACGACATCACCATTCCAATCCAGGTGAATGGTAAAAAGCGTGGCGAGATCACCATTAGCCGAGAAGCCGATGCTAAAACGGTTGGGGCGGCGGTCTTGGCTCTCGATACCATCCAAGCAGCGCTTGAAGGAAAGCCCGTCAAAAAAGTCGTGGTGGTTCCGCAAAGGATCGTCAATGTCGTCATTTAAAGGCCTTAATCGCGCCAAAAATCTGATTTTGACAGGTTTGGCCATCCTTTCCGTGATGGTGACGACAGCGTGTATTAGACCTCTTTATGGTACCTCGGCTGGGGGCAGTGCCGTTCAGCGGGAGCTTGCGGCCATTGAAGTTGCACCTCTCAATGACGTGGCCGGACATTACTTAAGAGAAGAGCTGCTCTTTAATTTATCTGGCGGCAATTACACATCGTTGGAACATAAATATAAATTAGTTGTCACAACGAGCGAAAACACCGTCTCAGCGGCGGTCGATACGACGTCGGGCCGAGCTGATGCTGCGGCACTTCGGCTGACAGCCCAATTTAAGCTCATCGACCTTAATGAGAAGACACTTTTCGAAAGTTCTGCTTTTGCGACCGCTTCCATCGACCGCCTCTCGCAACGCTTCGCGGCTGTTCGGGCGCAAAGGGACTCGCGGATCAGGGTTTCAAAGGACGTAGCCGATCAAATTCAGCTCAGTCTTGCTGCCTATTTTTCAAGCCGTTCGTAACGTCGGAGCTTCGATAGTATGGTGGCGCTAAAGGGCGGAGATGTTGATCGGTTCGTCAAAAAGCCCGATCCACGTTTTTCGGTCGTTTTAGTCTATGGGCCGGATGCGGGCTTGGTGCATGAGCGCTGTCGCCACATTGCGCGCTCGCTGGTCGATAACCCTGACGACGCCTTTCAGCTTATCCGAATGGATGGTGACGATTTGGGCGGGGATGCAAGTCGTATTGTCGACGAGGCCAATACGCTCGGCCTTTTCGGCGACAAACGCGCGGTTTGGGTACGGCTCGGTTCACGGCAGATCAATTCGGCCATTGAACCGCTTCTTACAGCAAAGCCAGAAAACCCTATAGTCATAGAAGCCGGCGACCTGCCCGCGAAGCACGCCCTGCGTTCCGGCGTCGAAAAATCAGCCCATGCCGTTGCATTGCCCTGTTACGCAGATGAAAGCCGCGACCTGCCGCGCCTGATTGACGAAATATTGGGTGAACATGGCTTAAAGGCAACGCCGGAAGCCAAAACGCTCATGACCGGCCTTTTAGGCGCCGATCGGCTTCTTTCCCGAAGCGAAATCGAAAAATTAGCGCTTTTTGCCCGCGGCAAACAAATGGTAGGCGCAGAGGATGTCGAAGCCATCATGGCGGACGCGTCGGCCTTAGCCACTGATATGCTGACGGATGCCGTTTTCATGGGTGATTCCGTCGGCGCAGATATCGCCTTGCATCGTTCGCTCAAAGAGGGGCAAGATTCGAGCGTTATTGTCGGCGCATTATTGCGCCACGCGCTGGTGCTGGCCAAATCCCGTATCGGTCTTGATCGGGGGCAGACCATGCAAGATGTCGAACGCCAAGCACGGATCTTTTTCAAGCGCAGCGCGGCTTTTCAGCGGCATTTATCGCTGTGGTCGCTCTCAAGCCTTGAAAGTGCGATTACGACACTCGGTGAAGCGCAAGCCGCTTGCCGAAAAAATGCATCCCTTGGCGAAAGCCTAGTTTCTCGGGCCTGCCTCACCTTGGCCATTGCGGCCCGGCGCTCGCAAGCAGGCCGTGCTTAATCGCGTAGACGGCGGCAGACGGCGTCTAGTTGCTCGAGCGTCCGATATTTGATCTTCAACTCGCCGCCGCGTGAACCATGCGTGATCGTGACCGAAAGACCGAGAACATCTTCAATCGCCTTTTCAAGCGCCCGAGTATCCGGATCCTTTTCACGCCGCCGCGCCACCTGGGGCGCTTTTTCGGCTTTATCGTCCTCATTGGCGATGCGTTCGACATCACGAACCGTCATGCCGCGCTCAATGATCCGGCGCGCTAAAGCTTCCGGATCTTTGACGGATAAAAGTGCTCTGCCGTGGCCTGCCGTCAATTCGCCGCTGGCGAGTAGCGCTTTCACGCTATCGGGCAAACGGGCCAGTCGTATGGTATTGGCAATATGGCTGCGGCTTTTTCCGATGATTTTCGACAAATCATTCTGAGAATAGCCATATTCAGCAATCAGCTGCTCATAGCCCAAGGCTTCTTCAAGCGCATTGAGATCGGAGCGTTGGACGTTTTCGATAATGGCGATTTCAAGCGCTTCTTTATCGCCGGCTTCGACGATAATAATCGGCACCTCGTGCAAGGACGCCCGCTGCGCCGCGCGCCAACGGCGTTCGCCCGCAATAATCTCGAACACATCTTCCATGCCGGGAATGTTCCGGACGAGGATCGGCTGAATAATGCCCTTCTCTCGAACCGAATTGACGAGATCATCCAGATCGGCCTCGACAAAGGTGCGGCGCGGGTTGCGGGGGTTCGGCCTTAGGAACTCGGTCGGCACGCGTCTCTGGCCGCGTGCGCGCTCAGCGGGAATGGCCGCCTCGCCAACATCGCCAATCAATGCCGCAAGTCCGCGACCCAAACGTGACCGGGTGGGCTCCTCAGCCATAGTAAATCCCCTTATTTAACGAATATGATGATGTAAAATCAGGCGGCCTGCAAAGCACGCTCGCGCTGAATAACCTCGGACGCAAGCCGCAAATAGGCCTGCGCGCCCGTTGATTTGAGATCATAGAGCAAAACAGGCTTGCCATGCGATGGCGCTTCCGACACGCGAACATTGCGCGGGATTACCGTATCGTACACTTTGGTGCCCATAAAGGCGCGGACATCGTCAACGACTTGTGAGCAAAGATTGTTGCGCGCGTCAAACATGGTCAGAACAATGCCGTGGATCGACAGGCCGGGATTCAGCGACTTGCGCACCTGATCGACCGTTTTGAGCAGCTGGCTTAATCCTTCAAGCGCAAAGAATTCGCACTGCAACGGCACCACAACCGCATCGGCCGCGGCCATCGCGTTGATCGTCAGCAAATTAAGCGATGGTGGGCAATCAACAAGCACGTAGGTAAACCCTTCTTCGCCCGCCAACATCTGGGTGACGTGCAGGCTCGCAATCGCCTTTTTGAGCTTGTGTGCCCGATCGCGATCATTCGCGATTTCGAGCTCAAGGCCCAAAAGGTCCAAGGTCGACGGTGACACCGAAAGCCGCGGAACAGCGGTCGCGTGGATCGCATCCACAAGCTTGGCTTCGCCTGTCATGATGTCATAGGTCGAAACCGTACGGCTCTTCTGATCAATGCCCAGGCCTGTCGAAGCGTTACCCTGCGGATCAAGATCGATGATCAAGACACGCTCGCCAATGGCAGCCAGAGCCGTTCCGAGATTGATCGCGGTCGTCGTCTTGCCAACGCCGCCCTTCTGATTGGCCAGCGCTAGAACGCGCGGCTTTTGACCAGAGCGCGACAACCGGATGGAAGCGAGGTCGGACTTTTCCATGGCATAAAACCTTTTCACAAAACCTGACGTCACGCCTTCAGATGGGCTTCGATCACTTCGACAATATGGCCGGATGGATCCGTGACGCTCTGGTGTATTTTCGCCTGTATATTCCAATATTTAGCGGCTTCCGTCAATTCCGCATCAACATCTTGTCCCTTTAGAAACAGGCCTATACACGGATTTTTGGTAAGTTTTGCTTGCATTTCTAAAAGCTCTTTTAGAGACGCTAAAGCGCGCGCTGTCAGACAGTCAATCTGCTCCGGCAAGACAGTAAACGCGGCTTCAATCCGGCAATCATGAACCGTAACGGGCAATTTTAGGGTGCGGGCAACCTCGCGTAAAAACGCCACTTTTCGCCCATTGCTCTCAACCAGATGCATGTGAAATCCGGGCCTGTCCGCTAAAAGGATAGCGATCACCAAACCAGGAAATCCGGCTCCCGATCCGATATCAACCCAGATCCGGGCATCGGGGACAAATTTCGCCAATTGGGCGCTATCGACAATATGACGCGTCCAAAGACTCGTCATCGTTCCGGGGCCGACAAGATTTTTGATCGTCTGCCAACGCTGCAGTAGCCCGACATAGGCATCGAAGCGATCCATTGTTTCACGTGAAACAGAAAGCAGCGGAAGCGCCTGAAGACGATCTTCCTGCAAACTCAATCCCCGCTCACCCGACCTTCCAGTCATGCTCCCTGCACCCGCTGCTCCGCCGCCTTACCGCGACGCCGCGCCTTCGCAGCAAGAACGGTCAGGGCCGCGGGCGTCATGCCTTCAATACGCCCCGCCTGCCCCAAAGTGCGCGGCTTGACCAGCGTAAGTTTATTCCGCAATTCGCTCGAAAGCCCGGAGACATCCGAGTAATCCATATCGGCCGGCATAACGAGCAACTCGTCGCGCTTGAAAGATTCAATATCCTTAAGCTGCCGATCAAGATAAACCGCATAGCGGGCATCATTCTCCAACCGGTCGACCATTTTGGAGCCGAATCGATTAAGCTCTGGCCAGAGCTGTGCCAATGCTTCCATCGTCTGCCCGGGATAGGAAAGAACATCAAACGCTGTTCGACGGATACCGTCTTGGTTGAGCTTAAGTCCGCGCCCAATCGCTTCGGTTGGTGTAACCGTGAGGCCTTTAAGGAGAGCCCGTGCATCCTCCAAGCCTGCTAGTCGGGTTTCAAAGTCTAGCTGTCTGGCCCTGCCGACAATTCCCCAGTCTAATCCTTTGGGGGTCAGCCGTTCATCGGCATTATCGGACCGCAAAGACAGGCGATATTCCGATCGGGACGTAAACATCCGATACGGCTCTGTTACGCCTTGGGTAACGAGATCATCAATCAATACACCGATATAGGCCTCCGTACGGTCAACCACCACCCCGTCCGAACCGCTTGCCCGACGCGCGGCGTTTAATCCGGCGATCAAGCCTTGCGCCCCAGCCTCCTCATATCCGGTCGTTCCATTGATCTGCCCGGCGCAAAAAAGGCCCTCAAGCGTCTTGGTCTCAAGCGTCGGCCACAAAGACCGCGGATCGAGAAAATCATATTCAATGGCATAGCCAGGGCGAATGATCCGCGCTTTTTCTAAACCGGGAATGCTGGCAACAAAGGCGCGCTGCACGGCTTCCGGCATGGAACTCGAAATACCATTCGGATAGACGGTGGGATCGTCTAAGCCTTCAGGCTCCAAAAAAATCTGATGGGTCGTTCTGTCTCCGAATCGAACAACCTTATCCTCAATCGACGGACAATAGCGCGGCCCTCTGCCCGCTATTTGTCCGGTGTAAATTGGGGCGCTGCCGAGGCTTTGTCGGATGATCTCATGCCCGGCTTCCGTGGTAGCTGTTACCCCACAACCGATCTGCCGCTGTTCGATCGTTTCTGTAAGGGACGAAAACGGCTCAATAGGATCATCGCCATACTGCATTTGGAGCCGATCCCACGCAATCGTCCGACCATCCAGCCGTGGTGGCGTTCCCGTCTTCAACCGGCCAAGCTCAAACCCTGCTGATTGAAGCGCGCCCGAAAGCCTGCAGGCAGGCGGCTCCCCGATCCGGCCCGCTGAGAAGCGAACAGGGCCGATATGCACTAATCCGTTCAAAAACGTTCCTGCGGTTAAAACTACAGCGCCCGCTTTTATCTGCCGACCGTCTTTAAGAATAACGCCACCGACCCGTCTACCGCCGTCCGTTAAAACCAGATCGTCGACCATGCCCTCGACAAAGCTCAAATGATCCGTCTCGCGGAGCAGTTTTTGCACCGCTAACCTATATAGCTTCCGGTCCGCCTGTGCGCGTGGCCCCCTGACGGCTGGACCTTTGCTGCGGTTTAAAACGCGAAATTGTATGCCGCCCAAATCCGCTGCTCGCGCCATAATACCGTCGAGCGCATCGATCTCCCTGACGAGATGACCCTTACCTAACCCGCCAATAGCCGGGTTACACGACATTGTTCCAACGGCATCAAGCGAGGTCGTCACCAAGGCGGTACGCGCGCCGAGCCGTGCAGACGCTGCGGCAGCCTCCGTTCCAGCATGGCCACCGCCGATGATGATGACGTCAAAACTATCAACCAAATCCGGCGTTGACTGCAGTGACGCTGAGTCTTGTTTCACGTGAAACACCCTATTTCATTTCCCGATACAAAACTGAGAGAACAACCGATCCAGAATATCTTCAACACCAACGTGACCGGTAACCCGAGCAATGGCCCGCATAGCGATCCGCACTTCTTCGACGACCAGCTCAGTTCCCGCTGAATGAAGGATGGTCAAAGCCCTGTCAACCGATTCGACTGCTTCAGTTACCGCTTCGCGTTGGCGCGCTCGTGTCAGTACGGCGCCTTCGCCACTCTGCCCTATTCGGTCCCGGACCAGCTCCGTCACCACCTGCACAAATTCATCCATCCCATCGCCCGTAAGGGCCGATAGCCCGAGGTCATCCGCTTCGACCAAGCGCTTGTCGATCTGGGTAATCACGGGCAACAATCGGCCCGATATCTCCCGCAGCTCCTTCGGTAGGTCGGCTTCAATCTCTTCTACGGTTCGAAGCCATACCACAATATCGGCAGCCTCTGCCCGGGCGAGCATCCGCCTTACACCTTCTTGCTCAATCTCATCCGCTGATATTCTTAATCCAGCCGTATCCAGCACCGTTACCGGATACCCCCCCAGATCCAAACGCGCCTCGACAATATCCCGCGTCGTACCGGGCAGGGGCGACACGATCGCAATGTCGCGTTGTGCCAAAGCGTTCAATAGCGTCGACTTTCCAGCGTTAGGTGCGCCAGCCAAAACAACCGTGACGCCTTCACGAAGGCGTTCGCCGCGATCGCCCGTCGCGAGAACCCTCACCATCTGACCCTTTAAATTCAAAAGGCGCGATGCCGCTTCGTTTAATATCCCGGTATCCACGTCACCTTCATCTGAGAAGTCCAGCTCGGCCTCAAACAGCGCTAGTATAGCGATCAGCTCGGCACGCCATTGATCTACTTCGCGGCTCAAACCTCCCGTTAATTGCCGAATGGCTTGCTGTCTTTGCTGTTCCGTTTCCGAATCGATCAAGTCTGCAAGACCTTCGGCCTGCACCAGATCCATCCGACCATTATCAAGGGCACGGCGCGAAAACTCCCCCGGCCTGGCTAGCCGAAACTCAGGGACGCTGCCCAAGAGCTCTAACAATCGTGAGACAACACTCACGGCACCATGACAGTGAAACTCGAGTGTGTCTTCGCCGGTAAAACTATCGGGGCCCAAAAACCATAGACACAGGGCTTCATCGATGACTTGTCCGTCCGTCGACGTTAACCGGCGAAGCGCTGCGCGCCTTGGTTCCAACGAACGAATGTTAAATAAAGCAAATGCCAAATGAGCATACGGGCCGCTCACCCGAATAACGCTCAAGCCTGATTTTCCCCGGCCTGTCGCTACCGCAAAGATCGTATCGCTCACGAATCGATCCTCATTTCACAAGTCGATAGGGCTTATCAGGTATTCATCGATTCAAAGAAATCGGTATTGGTCTTGGTCTGACGTAATTTATCAGCCAAGAATTCAATCGCATCGACCGTACCCATCGGGTTAAGAATCCGCCGCAGGACGTACATTTTTTTAAGTACATCAGCCGGCACCAGAAGCTCTTCCTTGCGGGTTCCGGAACGGGTGATATCAAGCGCTGGGAAGACCCGCTTATCCGAAACCTTACGGTCGAGAATAATTTCCGAATTGCCCGTACCTTTAAATTCTTCAAAGATCACTTCGTCCATACGGCTTCCCGTATCGATCAAGGCTGTTGCGATAATTGTCAGTGAGCCGCCTTCTTCAATGTTACGCGCAGCACCGAAAAAGCGCTTTGGGCGCTGCAATGCATTAGCATCAACACCGCCGGTCAACACCTTGCCGGATGATGGAACCACCGTGTTATAGGCCCGGCCCAAGCGGGTAATCGAATCGAGCAGGATCACAACATCACGGCCATGCTCAACAAGGCGCTTGGCTTTCTCAATTACCATTTCAGCAACCTGAACGTGGCGGGATGCTGGCTCATCAAAGGTCGACGAGACAACCTCACCATTTACCGAGCGCTGCATGTCCGTCACTTCTTCGGGACGCTCATCGATGAGCAACACGATCAAGTAGCATTCAGGATGATTGGTCGTAATCGATTGCGCGATATTTTGCAGCAATACAGTCTTACCCGTACGCGGTGGCGCAACGATCAAACCGCGTTGCCCCTTTCCAATCGGCGAGACAATATCAATGACGCGTGCCGAGAAGTCTTTACGCGTCGGATCTTCAATCTCGAGTTTCAAACGCTCATTCGGATAAAGCGGCGTCAAATTGTCGAAATTAACCTTATGCCGCGACTTTTCCGGATCTTCGAAATTGATCGTATTGACCTTCACAAGCGCAAAATAACGCTCGCCATCTTTCGGACCACGAATTTGACCTTCAACCGTATCACCCGTCCTCAAACCAAAGCGACGAATTTGCGCTGGTGAAACGTAAATGTCATCGGGACCGGCCAAATAATTCGAATCGGGCGAGCGCAAGAAGCCAAAACCATCGGGTAGAACTTCAACGACGCCCTCGCCAATAATCTCTGTCTCATTCGCTGCGAGTTGCTTCAAAATGGCAAACATTAACTCTTGTTTGCGCATCGTCCCCGCATTTTCGACCAAAAGCTCGTCGGCAAACGCCAACATCTCGGTCGGGGACTTCTTCTTTAGTTCTTGAAGCTTCATCTCGCGCATAAACAGACTCTATCGTGCAGCGATGCCTTACGGCACCACAAAAGGGTAATTTGGGAAAATCAAAACCAACAGACATCCAGCGAACTGAGCAGGCCCAACCGACTGAGAAAGCGAGGATGCTACCCGTCAAGATTGGAGGTTTCGAGAACAGAACGACGTTTCGATACCGCCTTTTTTATAAAAGGGCAAGCGAGACGCTAAACGGATGATTTTAAAATGGTTTAAGGATGACGAGCGCCACAGCAACAATCATCAATAAAGTGGGTATCTCATTGAAAACACGATAATATTTTGAAGAGTGGCGATTTTCATCCCGCGCAAATCGCTTGACCTGGCCAACCATCATCCCATGCGCACCGCTGAGAATCAGTACCGCCAATAATTTAGCGTGAAACCACCCCTCACCAACCGCACCACTCGAAAAGGCCATCCAAAGTCCTGCTATCCACGCGACCACCATTGCGGGCGTCATAATGGCCTTCAATAGCCGGCGCTCCATAATCTTGAATGTCTCAGACGTCGCCGATCCGACCTCTACCGTTGAATGATACACAAACAATCGCGGCAAATAGAGCAAGCCAGCCATCCATGAGATGACAGCTAAAACATGTAAAACTTTAACCCATAGATAAACCAAACTCAGC
>Ga0304729_1002794_pt1 | contig 10163 bp, 11 predicted proteins | sample C_131016_MF_Meta_FD_190475 | JGI IMG/M metagenome (GOLD analysis project Ga0304729, IMG submission 190475) | Freshwater microbial communities from Lake Croche, Canada to study carbon cycling - C_131016_MF_MetaG (v2) (version 2) | ecosystem: Environmental > Aquatic > Freshwater > Lake | place...
CGAATGTAAAGATCCTTCTCAATAGCCAGATGGTCGCAAACGGAACAGTCACGCTCTTCCCAGGGCAGACCCCATTGAGCAGCTACTTCCTATCTGTGGGCACCACAGATGCAAACGGCATGGCGATGCTCGAGACCCTCAAACTAGACCAACCCCAGAAGGTCTACATGGAGATGACCCCAGATCCAACATCTCGTTATCAATCCCGATCGATGTTCATCACTGTGGGCGATAACTCCAAGAACGTCGTGGTGCTGACCATTCCAAAGCCGGTCATCTCAAGCGTTACAGTCTCAACCATCAACGGAGTCCTCACCGCAACCATCACCGGCGATAACTTCCCAGGCGTCTTCTCAGTCACCGCAGGGACTTACTCCTTCAATGAATTCACGAAGAAGAACGGCATCATCACAACCCAAGGATTCACAGTGGTGGACCAGAACCACATCACATTCCCAGTGCCAGCAGGCCTAACCAGCGGAACAGTGGTGGTTACGAATGGTGGCGGGTCGGCCACGTCAGGGGTGGTGAGGTTTGGTTCTTGATAAAATTTCTCCCGATGGCAGAAACCGACCGCAACGGCTCTTAAGATGTGATTCTTTCGGTAACAGCGGCATTAAAACTCAACTGTCAAAGTTACTATAGCTCGGCTATCGCCTTTTTGGTCTTGGCTGACAATCTTGATCAAAGCACAGGATTTCAGAAACAACCAACTTCGCGTTCCTGTTAGTATACGAAGAAATTGAGAAATGAATGGAGTTAGTATGTTGACGAAGAACGAAGTACTTGAAGCCATAGCGTTCGCAATTCAGGATCCTCTTTTCAATGAAAATTCAAATAAAGAAAACACAGAAAATTGGGATAGTCTGGGTGAGATCACCATCCTTGAGACATTAGCGAGATTAACTGAGAGAAAATCAGACCAGATACACGACCTTTATCTGGCGAATTCGACCTCAGAACTGCTTCTCAAATTGAAAGAGCACGGTCTGGTTGAGTGAGTTTCAGAATTGAATCTGTAAAGTTTAAACTGGGAGAGAACCAAATTCCAGTCCGTGATATTTGTACTGAAGTAGATCGGGACTATGATCGACTCATCGCACGATCTGGTTTTGAACTTGTTCATAGAACTTCGTACCCAGAGGAGGATTTCTTCCGAACATTTATCCTTCAGGAATTGTCATTTCGCGAGAACGATTTTATTATTTTTGTCAATCAAAGCATGTCTAACAAAATTCCTGGAAAAATTTCTGGTCTTTTTTCAAACATATCACTCCAAAAAATGGGCTTTTTAGAGCTCTCTGACGGATGTACAGGATTCACCCGCGCCCTGCTAGTTGCTAGTTCTCTGCTCGAATCCCCAATTACTTCCAGAGTTCACATTATTTGCGCCGAAAAGTACTCAAATTTCTATGATAATTTAGACGAGAGTGTCTCGCCAATATTTTCAGATGCTATAAGTGCAACAACTTTAGCGAGTGATGGCGGAGTAAAGGTAATTGGCAGTCAAATTGTTAATTTTTTTGGTGACTCTGAAGCAATTTCCATAAATCGAGACGAACTCTTAAGAGAAAAATTACATATGGGGGGAGCTCAAGTTTTGAATTGGGCAGTGCGCGAAGTCCCCAATGTTGTCCAAAGTTTGCTGAATGAAAATAATCTCAGTGTCACTGACGTGAATTCGTGGTATATGCATCAGGGAAGCAGAATAGTGGTTGAGTCATTATGCGCAACACTGGGAATTGATCCTGCCGGAAAATTTGATTCATCCCAGATTGGTAACACCGTGTCTTCAACTATACCCATATTGGTGAGCAGGAACTTTGATTCCTCAAGAAATGCCTACCTAAGTAACGGCTATTCAATGCTTATTTCGTTCGGAGTTGGTTTAAGCATTGTAGCAACTTTGATAAAAATAGAAGAATGAACGGGTGTTCATAAAAGGGTTAGGCCTTAAATTACATTTGATTTCTAAATTGGTTTTAATCGCTGAAGATCACAGACGGCTTTCCGAAATCTTATTCGAAGGCTCCGCTAGTAAGTAAAGAACCCACGCTTGGTCTTTCTGCCAAGCTCCCCTTGTTCAATCATCAGCTCAAATATTTTTGCTGGCATCAAATTGTTCACGGGATCCTGCAGATAGAGGCTGTCTAAAATTTTCTTAGAAGTATCTATTCCAATCAGATCTAAAGTTTTTAACGGCCCCATTTTGTGTCCAGCTACATTAACAATCAAATTATCGATATCGCTCGGGGTAAGACCGGACTCTTCGAGCAAGACAGCAGCCCTATTCAACAGAGCAAAAAGAAGGGCGTTGACAACAAATCCAGGGATGTCTGGAACGATCGTTACTGTTTGCCCTAGATTTTCAAGCCAGGATTTAACCCGATTAATATTTTCTCCGTAAGCGAATTCTGCAGGCACTAATTCAACCTGATGAATGTATGTCGGTGGGTTCATAAAATGGATTCCAATCAAATTGGAACCACTGCTCAAAGTTTGCTGCATTTTGGATACACTGAGCGAGGATGTGCAAGTTGCAATTACGCAGTTAGAGTTATGGCTTAAGATATTTTCAAAAACCTGAATCTTCAGGTCAAAATCCTCTGCAACGCACTCAATAAATAGATCGTATTGGTCTAATTCTTCTATTTTGTTATCCAATAAATCTCTGGAATTAATTAAGGTGGCGTCGATTCCTTTAGAAATCATCAACTTATTTATCCCTGTAGCCATGACCCCTGTGCCAACAATCCCTATTTTCACAAATTCGTTCATCTCATAAAACCTCTCGGCGTCTGCGATCATATTCTTTCAAGAGCTCATCGGCATAGCCGCGAGAGAAATGTGTTGGCCACGGGTAAGCGGGTTCATTTAAGTCCTCATGTTGTATTTCTTTCACATTTTTAATTGCACGAGCAGGCACGCCAGCCACAAGAGTTTCAAATGGAACATCTTTAGTGACTAACGAGTGGGCGCCGACAAGTGAACCCATGTTGACTCTTATTCCTGGCAGTATCACTGACATTGTCGCTATAACCGCAAAATCCTCAACGGTAACGCCCTTAACCGTCTCACTTGGTGGGTGAGGATCATTCGTCAAAACAACATATGGGTAAATCCACACGTATTCACCAACTACAGAGTGTTTGCCGATGTGTACATTGCTGTGCAACCGGGTAAAGCTGCCGATAGAGCAGTCTCCCTGTATATCTGAAAGAGTCCCAATTTGAACATCATTTCCAATTTTAGAATTTTCGCGAATCGTGACATGGTGTCCAGTTTTCAAATTTCTTCCTATTTCGGAGCCTGAATAAATAACTGAATGTGATCTGATGATCGCATTTTCAAGTATTTTTAGTTCTGCTTTTTGAGAGTTAGGACCGTGCACACCAACATCACAAAAACTCCCAATACTGGAGTTAGGAGATATATGTGAACCAGTACGTATGATGGAGAAAGGTCCAATAGAACAGTTTTCTCCTATAAATACGCCATCTTCGATTATAGCTGTCTTGTCGATCATAAGTATTTATCCTTTTTCATTCGAGCAATGGGGAAAAAAATTGAAACAACCATTTTCATGTCGAATTAAGAGTTAGCCATGTTGAGACGGTAATGATTAACGGTTCTAGCCAACCCATCAAGAAAATCGATGGAGGGCTTGTAGCCCAGTCTTTGGAGTTTTGACCAATTTACAGAATATCTAAGATCGTGTCCTTTGCGATCAGATACATATTCAAAAGAATCTGTATCTAGCCCAAGAAGATTTACCAATTGAGTTGTGAGTGCGATATTTGTAAGTTCTGTTCCACCGCCAATATTGTAGACTTCACCGGCGACGCCTTTAGAGAGCACAAGAGCTATGCCGCGGCAATGGTCTTCAACATGCAGCCAATCTCGAACATTTAACCCATCGCCATAAATGGGAACCTTTTCCCCTTTAAGAAGTCGGGATACAAAAAAGGGAATCAATTTTTCGGGATACTGCCTTGGGCCGTAATTATTACTACAGCGAGTAGTAACCACATTCATATTGTGAGTCCTAAAATAAGATCTTACTAATAGATCTGCAGATGCTTTGCTTGCTGCGTAAGGGGAGTTTGGGAGCAACGGCTCATCTTCGGTCCAGGATCCAGAGTCGATGGTGCCATAAACCTCGTCCGTGGATACTTGTAGAAATCTCTTTATTCCTGCTTTCAGACACGCTTCAAGCAAGACCTGGACACCCAAGACATTTGTACGCACGAATTCAGAAGAATCTTCGATAGATCGGTCAACGTGAGATTCCGCTGCAAAGTTCAATACAGCATCAACACCTTCGATCGCCTTGGTCACGACTCCTGGGTCACAGATATCACCTTGTATAAATGAAAAAGAAGGATTTCCGAGAGCAAATTCGAGATTTTCTAAGCTTCCAGCGTAAGTCAGCTTATCGAGGACCACAACTTCATCGATATCCGCAAAATCACCCCTTAAAGCCATTTCTACGAAGTTCGAGCCTATAAATCCAGCCCCACCCGTTACGAGGATTTTCATACAAGAATGTTACCTTGGGCGAGAGCCTTGACCCTATGGCGAGGCAAGGGAACTGGTCATAAAAGTCGCGGAGTTCACTCGATGCCAGACCGGTCTGGATTTGTTAGATTATTAACGAATTTCGGGTCAATTGAGGCGGATTCACTATAATTTACGAATGCGCGGAGTGATTATGGCTGGTGGATCTGGTACCCGCTTGCACCCATTGACGAAGTCAGTTAATAAACATCTTTTACCCGTATTCGATAAGCCTCTCATTTACTACCCACTGACTACGTTGATGTTGGCTGGGATTCGTGAATTTGCTCTCGTAACATCGCCAAGTGAAGTAGAAAAGTTTCGCCAGCTTTTGGGGGATGGCTCACAATTCGGAATTGATATTCGATATGTAGAACAGCAGAAGCCTGCCGGTATTGCCCAAGGACTCACCCTGACGCAGGACTTTATTAAAGGTGAGAAAGTCGGTTTTATCCTCGGGGACAATTTGTTCCATGGAATTGGATTAGGTCGCCAATTGGCGCAACATCAAAATATTGAAGGTGCGCATATTTTTGCTTACCAAGTCGCTAATCCAGAGAGTTACGGAGTTGTCGAGCTCGGTGCGAATGGCGAAGTGATTGACCTTCATGAGAAGCCAAAAAATCCCCCCAGCGACCTTGCCGTGACCGGATTATATTTCTATGACGAAGAAGTATCCGAGCATGCCGCAAGATTGACACCGAGCGCACGCGGCGAATTAGAGATAACAGACTTGAATCGTGTGTATTTGCAAAAGGGATCACTTCAAATGACAGTCTTGTCAAAGGGTACTGCCTGGTTGGATACCGGAACATTTGCTGGTCTCCATGATGCTTCTTCTTATATTCGCATAGTTGAGGAACGACAGAATTCGAAAATTGGTGACCCTCTTGAGGCAGCTCAAAATCAAGGTTGGATTTAAAAGGTGGGGAAATTGAACTTTCTGGAAGAGGTCCCTGTCTCTAGATTTCTTGATGAGCGTGGAAACCTTGGCGTTTCAGAGCTGGGTAAAACGCCGAGATTCGAAGTGAAGAGAATTTATTACATCAACTCGGTCCCAGAAGTCGCCAAGCGAGGAGCTCACGGCCATAAAGAGCTGCAACAAATTTTTTACGCCCTCAAGGGCAGTTTTTCGCTCACTGTTACAGATGGAGAAAACATAGACACTGTCCGGGTCAATGAGTTAAGTAATGGTTACTTTGTCCCAGCCGGACTTTGGAGAGATCTCGATGTATTCACACCAGACGGAGTCTGTCTTGTCTTAGCTTCTGCCCCATTCGATAATGATGATTACATTTATGATTTTGACGATTTCAAGAGATGGAGGGCTTCTCAGTGATTGTTCCCTTTTTTGATTTTAAAGCGGCGCCGGCATCTCTTAAACAAGAGTGGAAGGACGCCGTCGAAAGAGTAATTGAAAGCGGACGTTTTATTGGCGGACCAGAGGTTTCAGAGTTCGAGAAAAAGTGGGCAAATTATCTTGGCATTGAATACGCCATCGGCGTCGCTAATGGCCTGGACGCCATCACTCTTGGTCTGAGAGCTCTCAATATTGGGCCAGGAGCAAAGGTCGCAGTCCCATCACATACTTTCTTGGCGACGTGGCTGTCAGTCGAAGCTGTAGGGGCGACTCCGATAGGAATCGACTGCGATGAAAAAGGGATGATGGATTTGCAGGTATTAGAATCACATCCAGAATCATTTCAGGCGGCGATACCCGTTCACATGCATGGCCAGACGGTCGATATGGCAAGACTTAGTAAATGGGCTTCTGAAAAGAATGTAAAAGTGATCGAGGATTGCGCTCAGGCACATGGAGCGAAAATTCAAGGACGTTCTGCCGGTACTTGGGGGGACATCGGTGCCTTTTCCTTCTATCCAACTAAAAATCTTGGTGCTTTAGGCGATGCAGGAATCGTTGTTACAAAAGATGCGACGCTTGCAAAACTAGTGAGATCTTTGGGAAATTACGGCTCGGTACCAGAGAGCAAGTACAAATACTCAAGGATTGGGGTTAACTCTCGTCTTGACCCGATTCAAGCCGCAATTCTTGGAGTAAATCTCCAATACTTGGATATGTGGACTATGCGGCGGCGAGAAATCGCGGGAAAGCTAGTTTCTGCGCTCAGTACAAAAGGGGTAGGTCTACTAGTTGATGATGCAAACGACTCCGTTTGGCACCACTTTATCGTCCTACCAAAAGATAGAGATCAAGCGAAAACGGAACTTGAAGAAAAAGGTATTTTTACAGATATTCATTATCCAGAATGTGCGGCCGATTCTTACCAATCGATAACTGGGGTACCTACCAATGAGTCACCTAAGGCAAGAAACCTTGCGAAACATACGTTAAGTCTTCCAATTAGCCCATGGATGACTGACGAGCAGGTTCAATATGTTATTGATGCTTTCAATGATCGAAGTGTTTTACGGTATTTTCTAGAAGACAAGTAATAGTTCGAATGATCTCTTCGAAGTTCATTTGATCCGAAGTAAAGCGAGATTCCAGTCAATTCCTCATACTGGATGCCAACTGCTTCCGCCAGCTTTTTCCACAGTTCTAGATCATTCTGGCGCGAACTTCTTAAACATAGAATCTGTGATCCTGGCTTCATAAAGATCATATTTGCAAGTACGGCGCCGCCGAAAGTGACGCCAATTCTTAATCCAGAGAAGATAAAGGATTGATTTCTATATAGATCAGCATTATCTGGAACAAGTTGAAAACCTTCGTTGGACGAAATCCTTTGAATTCTTCGAGCATTCAGCGCCCTTCTCTGCCTTGAATTTCGAGTGATAAAGGAATTGGAGCTACTGGAAATCTCTTGAAGAGACAAATCTTTCTTGATCCAATGTGAAAGTTCTCCCAAAATCACTGGGGAAAATTCGACACGATTTACAACGGATTCATTGATAGAGTCAAAACACGTTGATCGTGCTACCACTAGGTGGAGTTTCGAGACCTTTACTTTCGATTCCGAAGGAATTTCAATTATTGGATTCCTAATAATTTTTCTCAAGAAATCCTTGGTAGTTGGTGGGAGGTCATCGCGAATCAATACTGGAATACTCAACGGAATATCCTTCATAAACAAGAATCGGGGCAAGGTATCAAGGAGAAAGTGGTACCAATTTTCATCAGCTCGATTCGAAAGAAAGATGGCCTCGGGAATTTCTTTCATCGCCAGGGCGGGGGTAGTTAAGAAGGCCTTATATTTCTCGAATTTGCTTGGAGTGAGGTATTGCCAGTGCCCTGCAACAAATGGGAGCTCATGAGAACCAGTTGAGTCGAATTGAAGGAGCTGACTATCTCTCAAAATGAACCTCTGGTGCCAAATTTCTACATTCTCTAAAACATCCGATTTTTGATCTCTGGAATCCGAGATTAACCTTTCGTCAAAAGTCTTATCGAAACCATCTAATTCAACGACACCAATGATCTGCCGAGATTTTAAGTAATCTAACCCATCTGGAAAATGACTTCCCAAAAATTCGAGAATCTCCAATTCTGACCCGTATTCAAGAAATAGAGTCAACAAGTTAATCGGATGATTCCTAATGAGGCCGAAAATTAGATTTGGCGCGTTCGTGCTTCGTCTAGATCTAAGCTGAAAGGTATCTCCAGTGGAAAGGATGCACTCTACCGGCAAATCAATTTTTCCAACGGATAGTGCCCGAAAGTATTCGTTCTGACCTATACGTGGAAGCTCCTTATCAACTGCCTTGTCCAGAACCAAAGAAAAGTTATATTTCAAAGTTCTAAATACGTATGAGAAATGTCGAAGCCACAGCCCAAGTATTTCTAATCGAGAAAAACTACAAGCCTGGTCAAATTTAGTAATCTCTTTGGATAGAAGGTTGAGAGATATCCACCTTGTCAGACCCCTGGTATTCATCATTAGCTTAAAAATTCGCGCGACCTCTAGAAGGGAATTAGGATCATCATGCCCTCGAGAATCGAGCAATAAGTGCTTGGCCTGAACAATCTCACTAGGCACTTCTGCAGATTTTAATTTCTGGATTTCAATCTTGAGGCATTGATATAACAAGTCACATGAATCTTTGTCCGCAACCCCCGCGGAATATTGAGCAAGGAGTCTCTTTTCAACCCGAAAACGAGTAGCCATTTTCAAATGTACCCCTCATTTTCCGAAATATATCATCTCCAACTCATATTATAGGCCAATGACTGATAGGCCCACGAAGGTTGGAATTCTTTATTGGGGGCAACGTGGCGGGGGTAATTTTCTGACTGATCAGTTGATTCAAGCGGCATTCGATCATGAGTACCAAGTGAGCGTGTACTTAAGGCCAGTAGGTAGAACGGATAACCCAACGCCAATCAAGGCTTATCAATGTTTACGATGGTTATCTGCTCGTAGATCAGTGCTTAAAGAAGTCCAGGCTGCCGAGTTGGAAGTAATTATCCTGCCAATGGCAAGCCCATGGGATTTATTCATGGGAAGAGCATTTAGAAGGAATGGCATTCGAGTGGTACGTATGATCCATGATGCGTCTCCTCACCCAGGTGAAAAATTTCCCCCTAGGTTTTGGATCAAATTGCTTTGTCAAGACTCTAATCAAATTGTAACTTTTTCAAATTATGTTGCCTCTAAATTGGTCCAAAACGAGTATGCCCCGTTAAAGAAAATTAAGGTTGGAGAACTTCCTTCTCTCGGCATAGGGATGAATTCCTTACCGAGTTCAGAAGTTCCTAGGAAATCATTCCTCTTCATAGGGCGTGGAAAGAAATATAAAGGGCTGAAACAACTCTTAGAAGCATGGCCGTCAGTCGGTGAAGCCGACTCAATTTTGACTATCGCCGGTGAAGGCCACCAAGTTCCGCCGAATATGCCTCGAGTGCGACATATTGATCACTGGCTTGGCGATGATGAAGTGCTAGCACTTGTTCGCAATACGGACGTGGTTGTGCTTCCATATTTAGAAGCCTCTCAGTCCGGAATAATTCCAATCGCCTTGTCTTCAAATAGACCTGTTGTAATTACCCCGGTAGGTGGACTCAGTGAGCAAGTTAGTCCTGATAAGAATGGTCTTGTGGCGGAGAACTTAACCATTAAGGCGGTAGTGGAAGTTCTGAACAAGGCTCAGAACTTCAAATTCGAATTTTCTAGTCCATCAACTGGATTTAGTGCGGAAGAACTTCTCAAATTATGTCTCGAAAATAAGTGAAATTGATTTCGCACAATATCTTGAATAAAGAAGGCCCCACTTTCGTGAGGGCCTTCTCTGTTGGTGCTGGGTATTAGTTAGATGACAAGATCACTGCAGTCTTTGTTGCAGTGAGTGCCTAATCCTTGCGATAGATCTCTCGGCGATGGCCGACTGCGACGACCACGATCGTAAGGATGTTCTCGTGGATCGAGTAGATGATTCGATAGTCGCTGACTCGAATTCGGTAGGCATCGCGGCCGGTGAGCTTGGTGGATGCTGGGGGCAGTGGGTTGGTGGCTAGCGTTGTGATCACGCCTTGGATTCTGCGCTGGATCTTCTTTGGCAGCTTTGCCAGGGATTTTGCGGCAGAGTCTTTGAATTCGATCTGATACGAGATCAAATGAGATTGAGATCTTTCTGGACCTGAGCCCACG
>Ga0304729_1002795_pt1 | contig 10162 bp, 7 predicted proteins | sample C_131016_MF_Meta_FD_190475 | JGI IMG/M metagenome (GOLD analysis project Ga0304729, IMG submission 190475) | Freshwater microbial communities from Lake Croche, Canada to study carbon cycling - C_131016_MF_MetaG (v2) (version 2) | ecosystem: Environmental > Aquatic > Freshwater > Lake | place...
AGGCTAGCTTTCATTTTTTCAATGACTTCAGCAGGAATTTGCTCGTAGGTCACATCAACCGCAAAGTCTGCCAATGTTTTAGTTGCGCCTTTTAAGAGCGGCTCGTTACTTGTACTCATAAAACCTTCATCTCATTTTCAAAATAATAGAAATCTGGCATTACTCAATCACGGTGCCGGAAGCCTTAATACGCTCTGCCCATTTCTTGTAGTCAGAATACAAAAGCTCTTTTGCCTCAACAGGGCCGCCATTGATAATGGTCACACCAGATGCGAGGAGTTTTTCTTGTATCTCAGGGCTATTCACTGCTTTGGCAATTTCTGTTTGCAAGTACTGAACCACATTCTTTGGCAAATTCGCTGGACCCAAAACCATATACCAAGTAGTTGATGAATAACCTTTAACACCAGCCTCATCAATGGTTGGGATATCTGGTGCAATTAAGGAGCGCTTAAGACCTGTTTGACCCAAGGGGCGTAACTTGCCATCCTTAACATAGGGCATCGTTTCGGTAATCGGCTGCATGGTGATATCAGCTTGACCTGAAATCACATCCAACATCGAAGCTCCACCACCACGATAAGGAATATGAATATATTGAATGCCTGTCATTGCCCGAATCACATCCATGGCCAAGTGAGAAGAGCTACCGTTTCCAGAGCTAGCGAAGCGAATCGAGTCTGGATTCTTTTTAGCCGTAGCAATCAAATCGCTCACCGACTTAATAGGCAGAGCAGGATTAACACTCAACACTAAGGGTGCATCGCCAATCAAGGCAATCGGGGTAAAGTCCTCGATTTTGTAATTGATCTTTTTGTATAGGCTTGGGTTGATCGCAATACCCGGAGTGCTAAATAAAAGCGTGTATCCATCAGGTTTAGCAAGTGCTACGGCGGAAAAAGCCAAGTTACCGCCCGCACCAGTTCGATTCTCGACCAAAAAGGAACGACCGGAGAGTTCGGAGACCTTTTGCATAATGTGGCGCCCTAAAATATCCGCACTACCTCCCGGCGGAAATCCTACTAATACCTGGACAGGTCGATTTGGGTAATTTTGGGCTTGCGCTAGACCGCAATAGCTAAGCGACTGTAGCAAGAGCAGCAAAAGAATCTTGGTGATTTTCATCTTCTTGAATACCTCTTTAAGAATGTAAGCAGTGCAGTTCAATAAATCTTTAGGTACGCGGCTGAGCATCTAAACGTACCGCAACCCCATTTAAATCTGGTGAAACTGACTCATAACGCTCCATGACCAAAGGATCATGTCCGGGAACAATATGTGCATCACTATCAGCCAAGCTCCGGAGCAAGGCATAGCCCTCTACTACTTCCCCAACGTTAAATACCGTTGGAAATACACGTGACTTTTCAAAATGTTCGTAATAGTGGCTGGCATCTGAGGCCAAAACGACCCAACCACGTTGTGTGTGTACGCGGACACATTGCAATCCATGGGTATGGCCGCCAACACGATGAATGCTCAAGCCCGGCGCAAGTTCTGCGTCACCCCGATGAAAACTCACGCGATCCTTAAAGACCATCTTCACCATACCGACTACTTCGTCAACTTCGTAACCATGATTAAATTGCTTATGGCGCATATGCCTACCTGTTGCATAGGCCATTTCATCGTCTTGTAAATGAAATTGCGCAATCGGGAATTCATCAAAAGTACCCACATGGTCATAGTGCAGGTGCGTGATGATCACGTTTTTAATCTGAGCTACATCGACACCCAGTAAAGCTAAAGTCTCTTTGGGATGCTGCAATAAAGTACGCCCTCGTTTTTTGGCTACCTCTGCGGCAAAACCAGTGTCGACCAAGAAGTTTTCATGCTCGCCTTTAATAAGCCAAACAAAATAATCCATGGGCATCGGTGCATCATGCGCATCACCACCTAAAAAATTATTTCTACGTTGGCCATCTCTCGTGGCATAGCGTAAGGCAAAAACTTCATAATTGGGCAATAAAGTCAAGGTATCTAGAGTTGTCATGGGTAGTAAATAAACTGGTTGAGTATTTATTCGATTCGATCCAGGCCTAGTGCCACCATCCAGCCATCCCGAATTGCACTGAGGTAATCACCTGGACGAGCGCAATCACCAATCAACTCATATGGAATCTGGCTGGCTCTAATGACATCTAAAGCCTCAAGATTAGGCTTTGGCCCCGTTGCAAAGATGAGTGCTGAGCCAATCTCAAGGGTCTGCTTTGCGCCATCAGAATCTCGGTAAATGATTTCTTTGTCCTCGATGCGCTCAATCCGACATGTAGTCAAGATCTTGGCACCACTATCTTGCAGCCTCTCAATCAGTTCAAATTTATTGTTTCGAGCCATGCCATTGGCAACCATTGGCTGCATTTCGAGAATCTGAATGCGGCAATTTTTCAAACGCAAGAGATCGGCAAACTCCATGCCCACCATACCCCCGCCAATAATGGTCACCATGGAATTTGCGGCAAATTTTTCAATCTGATCAAACGCATCCCAAGCATGCAAAACTAAGATCTGCTCATGCACTTTGCTGACATCAATGAGTAGCTTTTGCTTAATCGCACCGGTTGCAACAATCACGCGATCAGGCGCATGGGCCCTAAGTTTTTCTATTGTGAGCTCGACATTAGTACGAACTGGCACCTTGAGCAATTCAATTTCTTGCCAGCGGTAATCCCAAACCGCCCTAACCTCTTCTTTATCAGGGGCAGCCACCGCGTACTTCAATTGACCACCAAGCTGAGCACTTTTCTCCCAAATTTCCACCTCATGCCCCAAGCCTTTGGCGACCCGCGCCGCCTCAAGACCGGCAACTCCAGCACCAATAACCAAGACCTTTTTAGGATGCTGCAGAGTACTCGGAAATAAAAAGGGCTCAGCAAATGGCAGCGCTTCAAACTGTGTACCCACCATCGGGTTTTGCACACAAGCAACATCTTTTTCTAAAGTCAGCCGCTCAAAACAGACATTACAAGCAATGCACTTGCGAATCGGCGCTTTAACTTGTCCAAAGGCCTTTAAACACCAATGTGGATCAGCATATAGCGCTCGACCAACGGATACAAAATCCGCACTGCCAGATTCAATGACCGACTCCGCATCAGCAGGCTCAACAATCCGTCCAGCAACCAATACCGGTATCTGCAAGGCCTCTTTGATTGGCTTAGCCAAAGGCGCTAAGCAGCCACGGGCAAAAGAAGGTGGCTGAATACAGTATTTTGATAGCTGAGGGCTCTCATTACTCCCACCAGACAAATCGATAGCATCAACGCCAGCCTTTTCCACCGCCTTAGCTAACTCAATAATTTCAGAATTGCTATAGCCATCCTTAACAAATTCACTAGCACTTAATCGTACGATCAAATTAAAGTTTGATATCTCAGAGCGAATCCGATCAATTGTCTCTAAGAGCAAGCGTGCACGATTATCAAATGATCCACCATACTGATCGGTCCGCTTATTAATCCGTTGTGTAAAAAATTGTTGGAATAAGTAACCATTTGCCGCATGTATTTCTACACCGTCATAGCCCGCAATCTTCAATCTTCTAGCAGACGCAACAAATAAATTCTGAATCTCATGAATCTCTGGGATCGTGAGAGCGCGAACTTCATCACCCGTGTTGGGATTCACCCAAGGCGAGGGGCCCACGGGCTCCATATTCAAGACCGAGCGACGCAACAAGCCGCCGCGATGGTTTAATTGTGCAAAGACATGGCAGTCATGCTCTTTAATGCCCTCTACTAGCGAAGCTAGACCTGGAATAAATCGATCGTGATAGCAACATAAAGAATTATTGTGAGGCCTGGCCTGTTCAGTCACCACCATTGCCTCGGTCATGATCATCGCTACCCCGCCAAGCGCACGCTCAGCATAGTAAGCATGATCGCGCTGCGTAGATAAGCCGTCGGTTGTACTGTAGTTAGTGCCCATTGGGGCCATGACCACCCGATTCTTCAGGAGTAAGTTTCCAATCCTTCCGGGTTGTTGCAATTTCATCTAGGTCATTCCAGCGGTTTTTTCTTATTCATCATCGTAACTGATGATTTATATTTGATTAAGTATGTTAAATTACATTAACTAATGAATTAAATTCAATAATGAAAAATCTCAATACCCTATTGGTCTTTGTGCGGGTAGCGGAAAGCCAAAGCTTCAAGCTAGCCGGGGATCGCCTTGGCCTAACACCCTCCGCGGTCAGCAAATCCATCGCTAAGTTAGAAGCAGAGTTGCATACACGCTTACTTCAGCGCTCTACTCGCAAGGTAGCCCTCACCAATGATGGGCAGTTTTTCTATACCCGCTGCCTCAATATCTTCCAAGAAATAGAAGATGCGCAAAATACGCTCACCATGAACACTCAGCTACCGCAAGGGAGACTCAAAGTTCAAATGCCTGTGGGGTTTGGGCGTCGCGTGATCATGCCAAAACTTTTAGCATTCTCAAAAACCTATCCTGAATTACTGATCGACATCGAAATGAGTGATCGCGCCATTGATCCCTTGCATGAAGATATCGATCTTTCCATACATATTGGTAAGTTGCACCGACAGGATGTAGTTGCCAAGAAAATTGGCCGCCTCAGTTTTGCAGCATGCGCCTCACCTCAGTACATTGCCGAGTATGGCGAACCTCAAAGCCCAGATGAATTGGAAAGTCACAATTGCCTAGCCTATCTCATGACTGGCGGGCAATATCGCGACTGGGTATTCTTAAGGGAAGGTAAGATCCTCACGAAGACACTCTCAGGTAATCTCAATATCAATAACGCGGAGTCATTGTTAGAGCTAGCCAAGGCTGGAGCTGGTATCACGATGATCAGTAACTTTATCGCCGCAGATGCCATTAAGGAAGGTCATCTAAAACGCATCCTTACCGATTACCTCGTCGAAGGTCCCGAAATTCATCTACTCTACAAGCCCAGTAGAAATCCCTCGCAAAAGGTGAATGCATTTATGGGGTTTGTCAAAAACATTGTTGAAGAGATTGATACGCCCGCTTTATAAGTTTTCTTATAGTGCGCGCATAGCAATTTAACGCTCAGCCTTCGCATCCGCACAGTCAATCTCCAGTAGATCGATTTGTAACTGCTCTGAATCTAAAAACTCCTCCATGATTTCACGCTTACTCTTAGCGGCCTTAGTGGTACGATTTGTTCCGCACTTTTCCAGTGAGCTTGATCGGCATGAATCTCTTCTAGCTCATTTTTAGAGTCTTCTGCCAAAGACTTTAGTTTTTGGGGATTCATCTTCCCGACATACTCAAGGTCATTCGTACTCATATGGATATTCTAAGCGTTACTTACAGTAACGCTCAAAGGACCAAACCTCACCTTTTATCTCAAACACCTTCTTTTTATTAGATTTAGGTCTAGTCTAGGTTCTCTGGTTATGAGAGCAGATATCCAGGGTAGCCCCTTATAAAAAGGGGGTCTGCGGGTGGTCAGTGTCGGTGCGTAAGTAAATGTGTAAGCAAATTCGTGGATTTAAAAGAAGTGGTCTCTCGGTTCATCTTTATAATTCTGTGAAAAGGAGACTACCATGCCCATGCACTTAGGCACGAGATTGCGCAAGCTCATTAATGAGAGAAGGGGTCTGCTGGTTCCTGGAGCGGGCAATGCCCTGGCAGCTAGAGTGATTGAAGACGCAGGCTTTGAGGCAGTCTATTTAAGTGGAGCAGGGCTCACCAATCAGTTTTACGGTATTCCGGATTTGGGCTTTATTAGCCTCAATGATGTTGCAGCGCACACTGCTGCTATTCGCGATGTCATTCAACTTCCTTTAATTGTGGATATCGATGTCGGTTTTGGTAATGCAGTCAATGTGCATCACACTATTAAAGTGCTCGAGCGCTCTGGTGCGAATGCTGTGCAAATAGAAGATCAAGCCATGCCTAAGCGTTGTGGTCACTTTGTCGGCAAGGCCATCATTGGCAAAGAAGAGATGTGTGGAAAGATTAAAGCTGCAGTTGATGCGCGCATGCATGATGACTTTTTGATTATTGCTAGAACCGATGCACGCACTATCAATGGATTAGAGGATGCGCTCGATCGAGCACAAAGCTATGCACAAGCAGGCGCTGATATGACTTTTATCGAAGCCCCAGAAAGCGTGGAAGAGATGAAGATCATTGCTGCCCAGACTTATTGCCCACAGCTGATTAACATCGTGATTGGTGGTAAAACGCCATCATTGCCATTAAAAGATTTATCGGAGATGGGTTTTGGAATTGTTCTCTACGCTAATGCCGCTCTACAGGGGGCGGTACGCGGCATGACCAATGCTTTAGATCATCTAAAGAAAACTGGTGAACTCAAAGAAGACCCTGCATTAGTTGCTACCTTTGCAGAGCGACAGAGTGTAGTGAAAAAAGAAGACTTTGATGCACTGGAGAAGAAGTTCTCCTAAAGAAAAAGAAAACAAAAAGAAATCATAGGCAAAAATTAATACAGAAGAAATAACCAAAAAGACAAATATGAAACTATCCAAAATTCTTCTTTTCTTCATCCTTGCAGCCATTGGAGCAAGTGCTATGGCTGCAGATCCCTGGCCAAATCGCCTCATCCATTTCATCGTTGGCTTTGGTCCGGGTGGCGCAAATGATTTAGTGGCGCGCGCAGTAGCGGAAGGGGTGAGTAAGCAATTAGGGCAGCCGGTGATTGTGGAAAATAAGCCTAGCGCAGGTTCTGTTGGCGGAGTAAGAGCTTAATCAAGCTTAATTGCGACAGGCAATTAACGACCCAAAGCAGACCTTCGCAGAGCTTACAAACCCACTGTGTAAGTAGCCATCACAGTAGTTGAACTTACGCCTTGATAGGCTTCTTGACGATAGATAGCATTGAGTCCTAAGCGTTGATTTTTCTCGATGTCATAGTACGCCCCGAGCATCGCTGTTGGACGTGTTCGCACTGGACTAGGATTAAAGTTGATTGGCGTTAAGCCTGTTATGCCTGTGGCAGTGCATGTGCCATTATTAGTAGAGATGTCTGTTTCTACGCCAGCACTAGCTAGGGTGGTTACTGTAGGTACCACTTTATAACTAGCTCCTACTCCAGCCAATGCCGTTGTAGCGCTGGTATTAAGTGCGGTATAAGTTAATGGTGTCGTTACCGCACTCGAAGAACCTTCTGTATAGCCACCCATATTGTTCTGGGTATACCGAATACCAGCGTAAGGAGAAACAATGGTTTTATCCATTACAGCAAAACCATACTTCCCAATAGCTTGGGCTCCTTGACTCATTAAGTTTGACGACCCACTACCTGCTTCGCTAGTACCAACCACTTGACGGGTGACTGTCGTGTTCTTTTGGCCATAACCAGCAGAGACCTTAACTTCAGCGCCTGTACCATCCATCTTTTCAGACCACACCCCAAAAAGACCTATTGCAGGTGTGCTGTTATTGAGCTTGGCAATACTGTTTACTGTATTAGAAGAGAGATTCTGATCAGCATAAGCGCCGACTCGAATATTGTTATTCACTCGATAAGCACCAATTAATAAACCACTGGTGTTGTTAATACTGTTAGCACTCACGGTTGTATTACGTCCTCCAGCAGAGATACAGACTCCATTGGTATCAAAGAGCGGGCAATCATAAGTAAAACCGTTAACAAGAACAGTATTTTGCAAAGTATAAGCACCCTGCAATGCTGAGGCTGAAGCAGTAAGAGAAGATTGAGTATCTGCAGTAGAGAGGTAATTAGAAACTAATAAACTCCAAATATTAGCAACCGTATCGGTCTCGTTTAGGGTATAGCTATAGCCATTGGATACGCTGGATAAGGTAGTGCCAGTTGTGATACCGAGTTGGGTTGGGGTAATGCCTGTGAGGACGGAGGTATATGCCGTCGTGCTAACCGCGCTCTTACCTGGGGATAAAGAAGATATTCCGAAAACCGTTGTGCCAGTGATATTTTGCAAAACCAGTTTTCCGTAAAGCGTTGCATTCGTAATAATGATGTTGTAGTTGGTCGGTAGCTTTCCTGAAAACACTACACTAGAGTTTGTATTAACTTGATTTTGGACGTTATTAAATACACTAATCGTGCCATTATTTTGAATTGTTGGACCGCTACCATTATTCATTACCCAAAGATTGGTGAGGGTGCCAATCGTACCAGTATTTAATATGGCAGCATTGCCGTTACTGGCATTAATTATTCCGCCAACTTGATTAATTAAAGTATTAATTGTCCCAGAGTTATTAATTCCATTGCCAACACCATTGGAACCCACGGCAACTGAAATCCCACCCGAATTGGATAGGGTGCTAATAGTGCCTAAGTTGGAAATTGAATCTGCAGTGATACCACTTGTAATATTTGCGCCATGACTATTTGAAATTGAAGCGCTACCGCCTGTGGCAACATTAATACCAGCACCAGCAGCACCAGCAGCACCACCACCACCTGCGCCACCATCACCACCAGTTAAATTACCGCTATTGGTAATTGCAGCGCTGCTACCTGTAGCAACATCAACAGCCGCCCCTCCTACACCACCTCCGCGGCCATGTGCACCAAGGCTAGCAGCCCCATCGCCACCTTTACCACCAACTATAGTGCCAGCATTATTTAGTATCGTATTTGGGGTCCCGATATAAATACCAAACCCACCACTACCACCAGCACCACCACCAAGATTAAGTCCGCCACCATAAGTGCCCAAACCGCCAGCACCGCCAGCACCGCCTGAAATTGATACTCCCCCGATGTTTGTTAATGAGCCTTGATTGGTTAAGATGATTCCATAACCACCAGCACCGCCACCGCCACCACCGCCAGAAGGAACCGCACCGGCAGCGGCACCTGCGCCACCGATACCACCCATGATATTTGTATTGGTCACCCCCCCATTTGGGAATACACCACTGGCGCCACCGTTACCACCGGCGCCAGCACCACCAAAACCAGCACCACCAGCACCACCAGCACCAAGTCCAGCGCCGCCCCCGCCTCCACCACCACCACCGCCTGCACCATTACCATCAGCAACACCAGCAGCACCTGCGCCACCAGTCCCAGAAACCGAGTCCGCACCTTCCGCACCTCCAACCAATGTGTCTCCACCAGCACCGCCATTGGCTAATGCATTATTTACTAACAGCACGCTAGTTATTAGTGTGATTGAATACAGGAATTTAAAAATAACTTTCAAGGATGGTCGCCTAAGAATTAAATTAAATTTAAGATCTGGGGCGGTAGTCTTAACAGGGCGCCAAGACAGCTCGAAGAGATGTAATTTATATAATGCACTTCTTTAATCCTTAAGAATGATTTATGACTAGGGGTTATACCTAGAGTCACTGTGGATTGCTATTTCAACTGAAATCCATCATTAACAAACGACTAAAAATGTGAACTCAAACTTACGATTGCGTTATAACTAGTCACACTTTGCTGAGCAACTTGTTGAGTAAAACTCGCTCTTAGGACTGTCTTTGGATCAATTTGATAGCCAATACCTGCAGTTAAGTTTGTCCAATTTCTACCATAACCCAAAGCCGGCATGGTGTAACTAGGCGCAGTAATTGTTGTTAATGTAGTTGTGATATTGCGCTCAATATTTCCAAGCTGGCTGTTATAGATAGCTTTTACAAATGGCAACCAATCTCCAATCTTTGTCTGAGCTTGATAACCTAACGAGCCCACCTGCGCATTAATATTTTGACTGCCAAACTGCAAGCTATTAAAGTTACCTGATTCCGTAAAGCCATTAATGCTGGTGTTGACATAGGCATAGCCAAGCACTGGACCATGATGGATTGTGCTGTAGTCAAAGTTATAACCCGCTTGCAATGCTGCAGAGGTATTCGAACCATTCACACTTGAAGTATTTGAAAAGCTAGTAATCCCTACTGGCGTGACACGATTTACATTATTGTTCAACCAGTTATATGAAAGCATTCCGTTTGCCCATATGGCATCATTTTTGTACCCCGTGTACGCACCAAGCGTTGTACCCGATTGAGTAAAGTTGCCACCAGAACTGTAGTTAGACTGAGCTTGACCATATCCGACAAATCCACCTAATAAAACATTCTCGTTGTATTGGTAATCTATGCCAGCAGCGCCACTATAAGGTGTACTGCTAGTGTTGGTTTGGCTGCTTGTCATGTTCACTTGTTGGGTCCCGCCTAATGCCCAAGCGCCTAATGTTTTGGGTGC
>Ga0304729_1002796_pt1 | contig 10161 bp, 16 predicted proteins | sample C_131016_MF_Meta_FD_190475 | JGI IMG/M metagenome (GOLD analysis project Ga0304729, IMG submission 190475) | Freshwater microbial communities from Lake Croche, Canada to study carbon cycling - C_131016_MF_MetaG (v2) (version 2) | ecosystem: Environmental > Aquatic > Freshwater > Lake | place...
TTATTTACCGCGCTTGGCGAGATAGCAAGGGCGTTGCTGAAGGTGCAGTAATGAAAGCAATCGACAAAGCAACTACAGAGTTCTACGCAAGAAATAACTCTCAACGATTTAGGAGAGCTGCGTAATGGCATTTCCAGATATTCTCATTGGTTCCAAGTTTGACGGCAAAGGTTTTAAGCAAGCCGAAACAGCACTTGGGAAGTTAAATAAGAACGCTAAAAGCCTTGGTAAGACGTTAGGCGTAAGCCTTGGCGCCGCTGCGGTAGTTGCCTTTGGTAAGGTGACAGTCAAAGCTTTCATGGACGATCAGAAAGCTGCTGCTCAACTTAGCAACACAGTTAAAAATCTTGGACTGGCTTTTGCGGACACTGATATTCAGAAGTTCGTCGAGAAATTATCTTTAGCAACAGGTGTGGCAGATGACGACCTTCGTCCAGCCATGCAGAAATTACTTCAGACCACAGGTTCAGTTATTGAAAGCCAGAAGTTACTTACAACTGCTATAGACATTTCTAAGGGCAGTTCAACCGATATGGCTACTGTCGCTTCGGATTTGAGCAACGCCTTCGTGGGCAATAACAAGGGACTTAAGAAATATGCTTTAGGGCTCAGTGCAGCTGAACTCAAGACCGCCTCATTTGATAAAGTTCTCAAAGCATTTAATAAGAATTTTGCTGGAGCAGCCCAAGCGGATCTTGGCACAGTTGCAGGGCAATTTAATCTTATTACTAATGCAGCCAAAGAAGCAGAAGAAACCATTGGTAGCGGTCTCATTGATGCGTTCAAGACTCTTACGGGCGATACGGGAATTACTAACCTCAGTACCAAGATAAGCCAATTAGCAACCAATATTGCTGACTTCTTCAGAGGCTTGGCAATCGGATTCCGCGACTTGGCTAATATGCCAGTTATTAAGCAACTCTTACAGTTGGCTGGTCTTATGCTCAAGTTGGCTGGTAAAGTTGCTGGGGCAGTCATCAACCCGTTTATCGAGGCTGGCAAAGCTTCTACTGCTAAAGGCTATGGTGATTACGCAGGTAGCACAGACGCAGTCACTCGCGCCAAGAACGCAGCAGCAGCAGCCAAAGCAGAAGCAGCAGCCAAGAAACGCGCCAAAGAACTATTGGCAGCACAGACCAAGAACACAGCAGAACTTAAAAAACAAGCCGCTCTTAAGAAAGACGCTGGAATCTTTGATATGCAGCGAATTGAATTGATAGCCGCGCTCAAGGGCAAACTATCAGACGAAGATCGTAAACGTGCTGAACTTCAACTGGCATTACTTGATGGAAATGTCGCAGAAGCGGATAAACTTACCAAGCAGATTCTTATGGCTCAGGACGCTACTGGCAATCTTTACAAGTATTTCCAGCAGACTCCTGATGCCAAGAACCCTTTTGGCTATTTAGATACTTGGATTAAAGATTTTCAAACTAAACTTAATAACTTGCAAATACCCGCAATCGCGGCACCTTCTACCGGCACATATACACCTGCCGGTTTAGCGCCCGAATTAGCCGCTATAGGCGTTGTAGCGGGCTATGGGGCAGGAATACCTATGACCGTGGCTAATCAGGCTTCTACGACCCTTGGAAACGGTTTATACGGCATGCAGACGGTTCCCGACGTGGGCGGTAATGGCAGCAGTTCTGCTCCAGTCATTTACAACTATTTTGGCGGCTCAGTCGTTACAGACCAGAAACTTATCGACCAAGTAATGAACGGCACACAGCTTGCAAGTCTCTCTGGATCACCTAGCCAAATCGGTAGAATCGCAGGTATGTTCGGACCATGACATTACCAGCACAGATAGCCGTATCTTTCGATTATTCAAACGGAGCAACCTTTGGATTTCAAGGTTTGGTTATTGGCGACACTAAATTTGGCATTATCGGTACAAGCAAATTGGCAGCTGAATCGGGTGGCAACGAACCAGTCATTGACCTGACCCCAAACGTCTATCACGTCAACATTACCCGAGGCCGTAATATCCAACGTGACACATACGACGCTGGAACGGCCGTTATACGCGTTTTAGACCCACAGTCATACTTTAACCCTCAGAACACCTCATCGCCTTACTACGGGTATCTAGCACCCCTTAGAAAGATACGCGTATCAGCTACCACAGCCACAACTCAGAAGTTCTTATTTTCGGGATATATTACTGACTACAAATACACCTATCCGGTTAATCAAGATACCGGTTATGTCGATATTTCATGTACCGATGGATTCCGTCTATTTCAAATGGCTAACATTTCAACGGTTACAGGTGGCGTGGCAGGGCAGACAACCTCAGCCCGCATAGCCTCAATTATGGATCAAGTGTCGTTCCCTTCCTCGATGCGCACTCTTTCGACCGGACTTAACACTTGCGTGGCTGACCCCGGAAATACCCGAACCAGTCTTGCGGCGATTAAGAACGCAGAAGTTTCTGAAACTGGCGCGTTTTATATGGATGGCACAGGACAAGCCATATTTAAAAACCGTGCCGACGTTATGACTTCTCTTGCTAAAACACCTGTAGCTTTTAATCAAACCACAGGAATTCCTTATCGCAATCTTGTATTTGCTTTTGACGATAAACTGATTATCAACCAAGCCAATTTTGGTCGCGTTGGTGGCACAGTTCAAACTGCTTATAACCAGACTTCCATAGATAAGTATTTTCCACATAGCATTACTCAAACTGACCTTGTGGCAGAAACCGATACTTTGGTGCAAAATATTGCACTTGAATATGTCGCAACCCGCCAAGAGACCACAATTCGCATTGACGAAATGGTTGTTGATCTCTTAGACCCAGCAGTCCCGACCGACACAATGATTGGCCTCGATTATTTCGATAACTTGCTTATCACCAATGTTCAACCAGATGGATCAACTATTGTCAAAAACCTTCAATATCAGGGCATCAACTGGGATATCACCCCCAATAAGATGATGGCAACTATTACAACTCTGGAACCCATAGCCGATGGTTTCGTGGTTGGAAGCTCGTATTACGGTATAATCGGCACTAATACATTGAGTTACTAGGAGAATCATGGCAGCAGGACTGGGATTTAAGACATTTGCGACAGGAGACGTCCTTACAGCAGCCGACACTAATGGCTACTTGATGAGTCAAACAGTAATGGTATTTGCTGATTCCTCAGCTCGCTCAACCGCTATTACAAGCCCGCAACAAGGTATGGTTACCTTTCTTAAAGGAACAAATTCAACCGAGTATTACAATGGATCAGCATGGGTCGCAATAACTGGAAGCGCGAGTAGTTTCTCCGGAGTCTCATTAACTAAATCAGCTGCGCAATCAATCGCAAGCGTAACGACCACTTTAATCACTTGGGATGTTGAAGATTACGACACGGACAATTTCCATAGTACATCCAGTAACACAGAAAGAATAACAATTCCAGCTGGAAAAGCTGGAAAATATCTTATACAGGCTAGAGTCAGTACAGTTCCAAATGGAACCGGAATTCGTAGTGCGGGCGTTCAAAAAAATGGCTCGATTGGAATAGTCAGTATGGATCTTAATAATCAATCAACAGGTGCAGACACGGTATTAGTCCTAGATAAGACTGTCACAGCTAGTGTTGGAGATTACTTTACTGTTTACATATATCAAACTACTTCTGGTTCATTAAATACAGAATCTTCCAATATATCTGCATATATGTTTTTCCAGATGACTTACTTGGGGGCATAATGGACTTCTATTCACAAATTATTAGCGTCTATCCTGAATTAAAATTTACAGATGAAAAGAATTTATTTAGAGATGGCACTATAAAAATAAACGATGATGGTGATGGAGTTCAATACATTTCCGCTTGGAATTATTCCAAACCTATGCCTAAATCTTTAGAAGGCTAATAGTGAAAACTCCATGGTTATGCAAAGCTGGGCAACAATTAAGGCTGCAAATCGATGATAGTTTCTCAGATAGAGATAGAACCTCGGACGGCTGGATTGGCGACACTCGTCATCAGGCACGTCCTTCTGACCACAATCCTGATGAACAGGGTATCGTCAGAGCCATTGATATTGACAGGGATTTATCTGGTAAAGCCAAGCCAGACCTCATGCCTGACCTTGCAGATCAGATACGACTCTGCGCTCGAGGTAACGATAAAAGAATCGCTTACATCATATTCGCAGGTCGAATCGCGTCGCCTAAAAAATCTTGGGTTTGGCGTCCTTATGATGGCATTAATAAGCACGACCATCATTGCCATATCAGTTTTACCAAAACGGGCGACACAGATTCTACGTTCTTTAATATCCCGATGATAGGTGGCAAATAATGGCAAGTACATACAACTCAACTATTGACCAAGGCTCTGATTGGTACTTGACCCTTATCTATAAGGATTCATCAGGCACAGCCATCAACCTAACTGGATATACAGCTGCTATGCAGTTGCGCGTGAATCCTAACAGCACCACGGCTGACCTCACTTTATCTACAGGATCAGGTATTACCATTACAGGTTCTACTGGCACTATCGTGGTTCATGCAACTGCCATACAGACTGCTGCCTTAATTGCTAAGAACTATGTATATGACCTTGAAATTAAATCTTCTGGCAATATCGTTACTCGCCTTATACAAGGCACTCTCAATGTAAGCGCAGAGGTAACTCGTGTCTGAAATAGTAATTATTCAACCTGACGAAAACAACGTGGTTGTAGAGCAGGTTACTCAACTCGTTCAAACTGCTGCTAACAGCCTTCCCGGACCTCAAGGGCCACAAGGCGCGACTGGCGCAACTGGGGCTACTGGTGCAACAGGAGCGACCGGTGCTAAAGGTGACAAAGGCGATACAGGAGCGACAGGTTCTGCTGCCACTATTGCAGTTGGAACAACATCGACTGGAGCAGCTGGTACTTCCGCTTCTGTAAACAATTCTGGAACATCTTCTGCTGCCGTATTTAATTTTACTATTCCACAAGGTGCTAAAGGCGATACAGGTAATGCTGGTACTAACGGTACTAACGGTACTAACGGTACTGACGGCACTGCCGCTACAATCGCAGTCGGTAGCACAACTACAGGTGCGGCAGGTACATCGGCTTCGGTAACAAATTCAGGTACTTCATCAGCTGCAACATTCAATTTCACTATCCCTCGAGGTGACACAGGAGCTACTGGAAGTACAGGCGCAACAGGAGCAACTGGATCATCCGGAGTCATAGCGGTTAATGCTCCGCTTACTAATGCTGGAAGTTCTACCTCTGCCAACCTTTCAGTCTCAGCTGGTTCTACATCGGCTGTTGGCGTTCTCCAGTTGACAGATTCAACATCGAGTACAAGTACAACTACTGCGGCAACGCCTAACGCGGTTAAGTCTGCCTATGATTTAGCAACAGTTAAAAATCCTACAGTTGGTCTAATATCTGGATATTTCTACAAGACTCCAGTTGCTAACTTGTCTTCTGTTTCTTCTACGCATCAGACAGTCTATTACACCCCAATCTACATACCAGCAACAACTACTATAGACCGACTTACTATGCAAACATCTACGCTTTTTGTTGGAACAGCAACGGTCAGATTAGGTATTTTTAACAATTCCAATGGTCAGCCTTCAACAGTTCTATTAGATGCGGGAACTGTATCTGCCACAGCAGCGAGTACCGCATATTCAATTACAATATCTCAATCTTTGACTCCTGGCTTTTATTGGCTTGGTTTTTGCCAACAGGGAACTGCTCCAACTACTGGCAGTTACATTGGAAATACGGCAAGCACGACTACTGCAAATCTTTACATTTACACTTCTTCAACTACGAGCGGAAACCAAATTGCCGGTTATATTCAATCTTCTGTAACAGGCGCATTTTCTACAGCTGCATCTTTAACTCCTGCTACTGTCGAAACATACACTTGGCTAAGGGTTGCATAATGAGAATGATTACTTACGGCGTGGGCGGCTACGATGAAACCAAGCCAAATAACAACATAGTTGAAGAAATCGACATCCCAGAGGAGACAGAATGAAGAACCCAATCGTCCTAAGCATCGGAGCATTCCTAGCAGTCTGGGGTACAACCTCGAACTTCTCGCTGGACTATCGCTCAATTCTTGGTTCAATCGTCGCTGGCGTATTTGGTTACGCAACGCCTAAGAAATGAGCGCGCAGGACTACGCGGCATTATCCGTCGCTATAATTACAATTCTTGGCGGCGTTTCAGCTTATGTCCAGTTTATGATTAAGCATTACTTAAGCGAACTCAAGCCCAATAGTGGGTCAAGCCTTAAAGATCAAGTCTCTAGATTAGAGGCGCGTGTCGATACCATCATCGACCTACTAGGTAAGTAACACTTAAGTCATGGCAAGGAAACGACCAGTCATAGACTTAGATACTTACTCGGCTTTAGATGCTTATGCAATAGCGTTGAATGAGTATTACAAAGCTTTGCGTAAGGCTGGCTTTACTGAGACTCATGCGTTCTGGCTACTATCAGACCGCGAATCATTCCCTGACTGGATTGTGCCTAATCTGCCCAACCGAATAGATAACATACCCTACGAGGACGACGACGAGGACTAATGAAGAAAATCGTAATCCTGAGCGACTTGCAAGTGCCTTTCGAGGATATACACGTTACTCAGAACATAGCACGATTCCTCAAGACCTTTAAGCCAGACCAAACAGTTACCATTGGTGACGAGATTGACTTCCAAACCATAAGCAAGTGGTCAGAAGGCACGCCTCAAGCATACGAGCAAAGCCTTGGCGATGATAGAGATCAATGCGTTGAATTGCTTTGGGAATTAGGCGTAACAGACTGCATACGATCTAATCACACAGACCGCCTTTATAACATTATCATGAAGAAAATTCCAAGCTTCTTGAGCCTTCCAGAGTTGCGTTTTGAAAAATTCATGAAATTCGATGAACTAGGCATAACTTTCCATAAGACTCCCATGAACATAGCGCCTAACTGGATTGCAGTTCACGGCGACCATACTCCCATCAAGCAGTTAGGCGGGCTCTCAGCCCTCGAGGCGGCTCGTAGGCACGGCAAGAACGTTATCTCAGGACATACTCACAGAGCAGGGCGTAGCGCCTTCACAGAAGCCTCTGGAGGGCGTATAGGGCGTGTTTTACACGGTGTAGAGGTGGGAAACCTCATGGACTATAAGAAGGCTCTCTACGGCGGTTCTACAGGGTCTTTTAACTGGCAGCAGGCGTTCGCCATCATGTATGTGCATGGATCAACGGTTCAAGTGGACATTATTAACATAGAAAAGAACGGTACGTTCATTGTGCAGGGCAAGGTCTATGGACGAATTAGATAGCCGATATAATTGGCTTACAGCCCAAGAGAGATCCCTAGCGCAAGCTATATCGCTTGGGCTTTCATAATGGAAGGGTTTGCTAGACCTGATTTTGGTGATGAGACTGTGGACGAAATCGTTATCGTTTCGTTATCTAAAAGGGGCTTCTGTCGCCTCTATCTGATGTAATACTTCTGCCGTACACGAAATACGGCGTACAGAAGGGCTCACATGAATATAGATCACGCACTACTACTCATGGCAATCACAGCTGGATTCTTCGGCTTTCTGATTGGCTACTCAAAAGGACACGAACACGGCAAGATTGCTGGTCGTATCGCTTACCGCAAGTCACAGCGCACACTCGAGCAGGTGGGTCGATGAATGCTAGAGACTATCTCAACGAAGCGAGAGCTACTATCCAAGACCGAGGACTTGATTACGGTCACCCTAGCGACAATATGCAGCGCACAGCCGCACTCTGGAGCTCATACCTCGAAATGCCAGTTACGGATTATCAGGTGGCGATGTGTATGGCATTGGTCAAAATCGCAAGAAGCATGGAAACTGCAAAGACAGACACTTACGTCGATCTCGTCGCGTACACGAGTTTAGCTGCGCAACTTCACACAGAGGAGAATGAACTTTATGTTTGACCTGTCAGATTATCAACCCGTAGAAGAAAGACTTATTTTATTTTGGAAGGAACACCCAGATGGGCGTATTGACACAAAGTTGGTTGAAGCAAGTTCTACACGTTTTATCGTACAGGCTTACATATACAGAACTGAGGCTGATCAACACCCTTGGAGTTCTGGGCTCGCGGAAGAAACGATACAAGGTCGTGGAGTCAATGCTACTTCGGCTCTTGAGAATTGTGAAACGTCTGCGATTGGGCGCGCTCTCGCTTCGGCTGGCTATGCGACAAAGGGAAAGCGACCAAGCCGTGAAGAGATGCAAAAGGTTGCAAAAGGTGTCCAGGTAAAAGAGACCATCGAGGCAACTAAAGCAAAGATGGCAGAAACAGCGACACAATACGTTCCAGTAGCAAAGGAATCAGATCCATGGACAACGTGGGAAAGTCCAGCACCTCAGACTATGGAAACAGCAGTCGAGACGGTGAAATCAGTTCTTGGTGGCACAACGGAGCAGGACATACAGCGATGCGCTCATGGCGACATGGTATGGAAGACTGGAACATCCAAAGCTGGTAAGCCATGGGGACATTGGCGTTGCATCGGTAAAATCCTTGGAGAAGCTGAACGCTGTGAACCTATTTGGTATGAGATTAAGCCAGATGGATCATGGGGAAAGCGAGATTCATAATGGGATACATACAATTTCTCAATCAAGATGGTGAATGGGAAGAATTCCCTAATGAAGAACAAAGAGCCAATTTAAGAGCTAATGCTGAATTGCTGGAAGAACTGGGTTACAAATTGATTTGCCAGATGTGCAATAAGTTTCCAAATCGTGAGCAAATTCGCCAACGTTATCTCAAGCATGAATGGACTTGCCCTGATTGCGGCACGATTAATTCTGCTGGCAAGGCATGACCTAATCCATGTCCCAAAGCAGAAAACACCGAGGCTATCGCACCGAGCGAGTAATTGAATCCTATTTATCTCAATGGTGGGAGAACGCTAGTGTCGGTAGAGGGGCTGGGAAAGATATTCACAACGTGCCTTTCGATTGTGAAATCAAAGCCCGGACAGAGTTCCAGCCTTTCGCGTGGTTGAAGCAAGTTACCAAGAGAGCGGACAGCAAAGAGCTTCCATTCGTGGTGTGCCGGATGAATGGTCAGGGTGAAGATGCTGCCGAGTATCTTGCCTTCATGCGGTTTGGTGACTTGGTTCAACTATTGCTCATGGCTGGATACGGAGATATTCAGAAAGACTCTGTACAATTAGAACCTGAGAGATGCACATTATGTGGATCGTGGAAGATAAAGGAAGTCCCATGCAGGACATGTTCTAATGCCAATTTATGAGTTCGAGTGTGATAACGAGTTATGCGAGGCTAATGCCAGATATGACAAGGAGTTGAGTATTAATGAACCTCACGATGTGGATTGCCCGTTCTGCGGGTCGAGTATGCGAAAGATTTACAGCTCTGTTGCTATCAGTTTCAAGGGCAGCGGTTTCTACTCTACAGATTCTAAGAAATAAGACACGCCTTCTGACCTGCGGTTTTACCAATGTATTTGACACTTATGGTACTCTACAGGCTAGAGCCCCTCAAAGGGCTCACTGCGAGCCGCCTCAGCGTCGAGCTCGCTGGGTAGCCGTCGCTATTGGGATAGCTCTATCTACTCCAATGGCAGTAGCAGATGGTGGCTCAATAGATGCCATTAAACCTAAAGACTTTATACGAATGTCATTAAATCACAGAGAAGCTTCTTGCCTTATTAAGTTATATGGTAAAGAGTCAGCCTTTAATCCTTATGCAATAGGTAACCTCGATGGTAAATACCATACATACGGCATACCTCAGATAAAGAACGCTATCATTGCAGAGAAGACACCTATACAGCAGGTACAGTATGGGCTTAAGTACATAGACCATAGGTATCAAGGTGATACATGTAAGGCATGGACACATTGGTTGAGAGTGGGTTGGCATTGAGTAGCAGACGCGGTGATCCTAGATTAACTAGGGACTATAAGCGTGTGCGATTACAGGTGTTGGCCAGAGACCAATGGGTCTGCTTCTATTGTGGTGATGATGCAACTACAGTTGATCACGTAATCAGTATTAAATCTGGCGGTGACCCAGTCAGCCCAGATAACTTGGTTAGTGCGTGCCGTCGTTGCAATAGTGCTAAAGGATCACGTTCACAGGGGCTTTTTTTGCAGCGACAGAGTAC
>Ga0304729_1002802_pt1 | contig 10144 bp, 13 predicted proteins | sample C_131016_MF_Meta_FD_190475 | JGI IMG/M metagenome (GOLD analysis project Ga0304729, IMG submission 190475) | Freshwater microbial communities from Lake Croche, Canada to study carbon cycling - C_131016_MF_MetaG (v2) (version 2) | ecosystem: Environmental > Aquatic > Freshwater > Lake | place...
AGTTGCCAACGTGGGTGCGACACCCTTGAGTAAATTGAGTAGGTCATTCATTTATTTCTCCAACAGATTTCTGCTTGCTTTTTATAGTAATCAGCCCGTTTGTCATGCTCACGCACAAACCAAGACGCACCAATTACCACCACTACTATAAATATGGTGACAACAACCATAACAGCGAGTTCCCATATTAGTATCCCCATCTCCATTCCCTGTCATATTCCACTAACCATGTTAAAGACCAAACAGAAACGCAAACATAAACAACTGCAATGGATATTGCTATGTATATATGTACTTTCTCTTTTATCCTTCTACGCTTCTCTTGTCTTCTAAGGTATTCTTGTCTCTCAGCCGCTTGTTGTAGTTTTGTTATTGCTTTGGCTTCTTCAATCAGTTTGTCACGCTCTGCTTGAATCTCTACCCACAAGTCAGGCATACCCAACTCGTATCTAACCATGTGTTCTAAGTCTTTGTAATACTGCCTGATCTGCCTAACGTGCATTACGTTATCAATCGCTTGCATGGTTACATTCTTAACCTTGCCTTGCTTTGCTAACTCCTTAGTCTCTTCTTGCTTCTTTTGGTAATCTTCTTCTAGTTGGCTTTGACCATGAAAGAATTTCGAGAGTAACCCACCGACCTCACCAGCAATACCTGCAACCTCACCGCCAGTCTTCTTGATGTCTTGATAGGCTTGAACTGCCGTCTTGATTCCTTCATAGGCAAGTTTGCATCCAGTAAAGATGGTGATTGGATCAATGGTTTACTCCTATTGCTGTGGAGCAACATCCCAATTTATAGAGGCTGGTGCTTGTTGTTGTTGAGGATGTTGTTCTTGCGCTCCATGAAAAAACGCATCAGTTGTTTTAAGGTAATCATTATCAATAATTCCTGACTTGTTCAACATATCTGCTATCTTTGCAGATGCCGCACCAGCAAACTTTGGATTGTCTTGCGCCTTAGCAATCATTGATAAAGTATCCATATTTTGTTTACTTGTCAAAGAACGAGCAATCATTTTTGGAGTTAGATAAAGAACACCTGCCGATAAAGCAGAATTAGTTAAATCCAACTTATCTTTAACTTCATCTGGAAGCACAAAATATGCTCCAACTCCAATTGCGCCAGTTTCCGCAACACCCAAAGCGGCAGATACACCTTTTGTTCGCAATGCTGAACTTCCTTGGAAAGATTCAGTTCCAAACTGTGCGGCTTTTGCCAATTCTTCAATTGTTTTACGCTGGTCTGGTTTGCTAAACAAAAAGTTAAATGATTCTCTAAATGTAGGATTACTAAGGTTTTCACCAAATTTAGCAATCGCTTCAGGAGAATTAAATGCATTTTTCAGATAACCATACATCAATTCTTCTGATAAACCTTTGCTTGCTTCTTTAGGAAGATACTTTTGAGCCTGAACAATAGCCCCAAATGTTTCTCTCATGCGCTCTGGTCTATCAAAGTTAAAAAGGTACTCGCCAACAGCAGATGGCTCAGACTTTAGAGCAGAAGCAACTGTTCCACTATAAAAACCTTGCATAGCATCGCCATATCCCTTTTGTGCATTGAAATAATCACGCAACAATTGATTGTTTGAGGTTGTGGCTTTGGTTTTTCCAAGACCTGCAATTAAAGTATCTACGTCTTGTGCATAGTTCAACTTCTGACCAGTTCGCAAGCCAGCAGGTGAAATAACGCCACCAGTAAATCCTAATTTTTGTGCTAAAGCCTTATCTTCTGCATTGCCAAAAGTTGTAACCATGACGTTATCCATTTGTTGACGGATAGCATCTGCTTGTAGGTTGTACTCTCGTTGTAGGGCGGTAGTTGGTACGCCTTCTTTTTGTGCTTCTCTTGCGCCAGCCAATAAATCACTACGCAAATCATGGGCGGTGCTTAAAGGCACATCATCAGCCTGATTAACAATATCTTCTAATGCTCGTCTACGCTCTGCGCCAGCACCAGCAAAGTTTCGTTTAGCAAGTTTGTCTAATTCAGCCTTTGCATTGTCTTTTAATGGACGCATATTTACAAACATACCATTGCCTTCTTGCTCCAATTGCTGATAAATAGGACGATATTTATCCTTCATAGCAATTTCAGCAGATTTAATAGCAGACTGGAATCTATCGCCAACTGCCATTTGTGTCGGATCACCTTGTTTTAAAGCCATTTGGAACGCATCAGATGTATCCAATGTATTCAATACATCAGTAGCACCTTGCTCAATTGCTTTTTTAACACCAGCCTGTTGTTTAGCAAATGCTTCTGCGCCAGAAGAATATTTCAATGCACCTTCAATTGCTTGTGTTCCAAGATTACCAGTCAATTGACCTTTTGTTAAGGTTGCTCCACGAGCAGATAACCATTCTTGAGCCGCTTTTCTAGCCTGTTCTTCAGGAGAAAAAGCGTTCATAAGACCGCCCATTTGTACGCCAGCCTTGCTTAAAGCATCCTTGCCAATTTGAATTGTTTGACCAGCAAGTTTGAAAGTAAGATTTCCACCAACATCAAAAGCCGCATTTTCTAAAACATTAGAAAGAAGTTTTGCTCCAGTTTCTCCGCTAAATATGTCTTGTCCAGTTAATGCTTGTTCACCAAGAGTTCCTGCGGCAGTTCCTGCTGTGCTTCCCATCAAAGATGGAATAAATGGTCTTGTAAAAGCAGGTGCTTTACCTGCAATTTGAGTCATCATCTGAATTGGACGTAATTCAGGCGCAATAAGTGGCAATAGACCACCAATCAATCCACCAGCAGAAGGTAAATTACTTGCCTGTTCAAGTGGTAATGGTGATAAAGCACCAGCCAACGACATACGAGTTCTATTTAATTCACGCTCTTTTGCCGCTAGTTCTTCCCTAGTTGGCCCTTGAGTCATTGATGGCGGTTCATCCCAGTTAATTCCTGCCATAATATTTCCTTAAAGACCTAATTCAGTTTGAAGAGATTTTGCTTTTGCTCGTTCAGCATCACTAATTTTGCCAGACTTATACTTTTGAACAAGATCATTGTATTCTTGTACTTTTACATAATTTTGGCCTTCAGCAATGTTTGGATTAAATGAAGTTCTATCTTTTTCAGGTAACTTAGCCATTTGCTCATAAGTAACCTTTTTAGACATTGCTTCATTTCTAATTTCGTTAATTAAACGAGCAATAGTTGGGGCTTCTTGAGCCATATTTGGTTTGCTTTTAAGCAGTTGCTCAAGTTCTTTGTTGGATTGACTGCCTGGGAATACTTTGGCAATTTGTTGTACAAGTCTTGAAGAAATTGCATTAGCAAATTCAGTATCGCTTGCACGACTACTAATTGGAACTCCAAAAGCCGCAAGCCCTTTAGACAAAGAAAGTTTTGCATCAGCACCAGCACCCGTAAATCCTGTTGGAATAACTGCCTCAAACTTATCAAGTTGGCTAAGAGTTGGAGTAAGTGCTGTATATGCTTGACCAGCAGTAGCCCAATTTTTAGCGGCTTCTTCTCTATCTTTAACTAAGAATACTTTTTCAAGTGCGCTACCAAGATCGAGATGAGTAGCGGATGCACCAGCCTTGGCAATACCTGCCTTATGAGCAAATACACCTTTTTCCATTGCCTGAATCTGATCTTGTGTGTAATCTTTAAGGAATGGTTTTACTTCATATCCTAATGCCCTTGCTTGAACAGCATAGTCAGCAGGAGTAGCAATATTTCTAGCGGCTATAAAGTCAGCAAATGCTTTGTCATTAGAAGCGATACCTTTTGCAAGATTTTCAGGCGTTCCTCCATCGACAAGTGCTTGAACACGAGCATTTAGTAAATCACGTTTTGATCCAATTTCACCAGTTTCAGCCATTGCTTTATTGGCTTGAGCATATTTTTGCGATGCTTCTGCATTTTTAGCAGTTGCCTCACGAGCCAAAATAGCAAGTTTGTTTGCTCCTTCTGGATCAAATTGACTAAGTTCTCTAGCACCTTGCATGATGGAATTAACATCATTTTGGTCAACATTTTTTAACACAGCATTACGTTTGCTTAATAATTGCAACATAGGGTCTTGACCGCCTAATACTCCAGCCAATTGACGACCGCCATAGATAAGACCAGTACGTGCCGCAGAGAAAGGATCAAGTTGACCCAGTTCTGCTGATTGCGCTAATGCTTGTTGATTTTGTTGTTGTTGGTACATCTCAGGAGTAATACCAAACAAACCGCCTACCATTGAATCTGCCATTTGGTTACTCCTTAAAACTGTTGCATTGCTGGATCATAGAATCCACTATTAAAGGTGCTACCTGATCCACCAACATTAGTAGATGGATTAAATCCAAATGCTTTTGGATTGGTTGCAAAACCTTGAAGAATATTAGCAGTTGGGTTATATGCGTTAGACATAAATTGATATGGGGAAGCCGCTTGTTGACCAGCAGTAATAAATCTTCCTGAGTTTGCCCCATAAGCCGCCGCTTGACCACCTAATCCAGCACCCAATGTTAATGGTGCTTGTGCCGTTGTTTCTAAAGACTGTCCAACATTAAATCCTGTACTAAATGGTGTAAATCCACCAGTTAATCCTTGACCATACTGAGATGTTAAGTTTCCAGCGTTGCTAAACAATCCACCATAGAAGTTAGTAGCATTGCGACCTTCTTGAGTAGCCTGTGAAGCCAAAGTCAAGTCTTGTAATGCTCTAGCATTAGCCAAAGCAGATTGCTCTGGATTAGCAGATAACAAACCACCACCTTGAGCCACAGATAATCCTGTGCGTCCAGAGTTTGATAGTTGGTTTGCCAACAAAGCAGATTCACGTTCACGACTAGGCGCAAGCAAAGCCTGTTGTTTTTGTAACCAATCAGCCGCTTGTTGTTCAGGACTTGCCTTTAAACCAAGACCTGCTTGACTATATAAGTTTTGTGCTCCACCCAATAAAGGACTAAATAATCCTTGGGCTTGTTCTGCATATCCAAGGTTTTGACTATTTAGTGCATCAATCCTTGCTTGCATTGCTTGCAATTCAGGAGAAGCCATGTAACCTGCGCCAACAAGATTGCCATTAGCATCAGTTTGAAAGTTGCTTGAACCATATCGGCTTGTAATACCAACTGGACGGAATCTAGCCGCATCAGCCGCTATTTTTGCCGCAGTAATATTACCTTGTGCGGTAGTATCAGCCGCATTTTGAGCAGACTGACCTTGAAGATAGCCTCCTAATAAACTAGCACCAGCAACATACATTGGCATATCAATTCCCCTTAATCAAAACTTCATCTACTTTTGACGGGTCTTTCTCGTCAGTAGCATGAACACAATACCAAACCACATCGGTGATGGCTTTTACGCCATGATTCTCACCAGCCTTAATATCAATACAAGCAGGGGCTTCAACAATTTGAATGTCACCTTCTTTAACAACTACAACCTTACCTTTAGCAATGATTCCAAAGTGAGAGTAGTTATGTTTGTGCTGGATAAGCATCTGCCCCGCCTCAATGTGCGTTTCCTTGGCATAGAGTCCATCACTAAAGTGGTGCGTAATCATGCTGTGCGCTCCTGTTCGTGTGGACATTTACCATACCAACCAATTGCTTGATTGCAATTATGGCAAAGAACACGATAAGTAGACGGAAAGTTAGACTTAACAATTTGTCTTGCTATTTGATTTGTTGACATTGTTTCCCTTTCTTTCCTTCCGCCACCATTTACATGGTCTATTGCTAAAAATTCAAACTTTTTTTCACCACAACAAGAACATTTACCACCATAACCTTCAAACGCTTTTTGTCTAAGTTCACGATGTTGTTCGCTTCTTCTTCCCTTTGTTGTGTCCAATTTTCTGTAATCTTGTAAATACTTTTGTCGGCAGTCTTTGCATCTAATCGCATCTGATCTTGTTGCTAAAAACTGAGTTCCACAAAATTTACAAGAAATCTCTTTCACGCAGTTCTCTTCCAACAGTAGACAACGACATAAGGCATCAAATTAGCACCAGTTGCACTAGAACCTGTCGATGAAATTGTTGTTCCAACAGTAATGCCAGTTGTAGCAGTACCTGTATTTGATGTTCCACCAGAAGCAGAACCACCACCAGTATTTGCAGGATTGGTATATGAAGCAACACCGCCTGTATGCGAGTGACCTGCATCAGTAACAGTAGAGGTAGCCGTGTGAGTATGGCTTACAACGATTGCATCTTTAGAACCACCAGTATTTCCTACTGTACTGAATGTTGCATCACCACTATCCAAGCCAACCATGACCTTACCTGCACCAAATGCCACCCAAGTGCCAAAACCAATTAAGGTTGCAGGATTAGTGCTTGAAGTAGCATTTGAATAAATAGAGCCAACAGGATATAAAGCCTGTAAAACAGCCTGTACAAACGCAGTAGTCGCTAACTTAGTAGAACTATCTGAGGAACTCTGAGTTGTTGCAATTGTTCCAGTAGGCAATGTTGGTGTACCAGTAAAGGTAGGGCCAGACAAATCAGCCTTAGTTGCAATGGCAGTAGCAATACTGTTAAATTCAGTATCAATCTCAGTACCCTTAACAATCTTTAAGGAGTTGCCAGAAGAAAGACTATCCTTGCTGGCGAAATTGGTTGCTTTTGTGTAGTCAGCGCACATGATTAGTCCCCTTGTTTCATGTAAGCAACAATCATTTCAAGTTCTTCAACTGTTGCATAAGATTTAATTCTGTTGGCTTTCCAAGAGATAATTTGTACATTATCAGTTGTATAACCCTTTGTTGAGTCTATTCTGTCAATACTTGGACTATTTTCTCTAAATCCAGAATCTCCAAATGTCAATTCAATTCCAAATATAGGACATTTACCATCAATAGGATAAATAGACTTTATGTCTTCAACTGTTATTTCATGCTCTCTATTTTTAGTTTTTGCTCTTTGCTTAGAGGCATTTATTAACATTTTCAAACGATATTCAAAATCTTTCCGTCTTTTTGCTTGATATTTTCTTCCGTAATCAAGGCTTACTTCATAGTTTTCTGTTCTACGCTTTGTTTGGTAGTCTTTATCGCAACTTCTGCATCTATATTGCAATCCATCACTAGCACTAGCATTTTTAGAAAAATCAGACAAAAACTTTTCTGTCTTGCATAGATTGCAAATCTTTGTTTGAGTTTTTAATGCAACCACTGTCATTACAGTTCCTTAATAAATTTTGCCTTCTTTGGCAAATATCTCAATCTTTTGGATGCTCAAAGGGTAAACATTTATGTCTGCCTCATAACCAGTTTGGACAACTTTTCCTGAACCAGTTGGGTAAACACTTAATGTCTGTAAAACTACGCCACCAGTGTATTCTGCAACCACAGTAGCATTTGCTCCATACTCGGCTATACCATAATATGAAGCACTTTGACTAGGAATTTTAGCAGACTGTGAGTAATAATTACCAGTAAAGTCGTATCCCCATTTGAACGTCACATACTGATTACTACCACCAATCACCACAGTTCTAAGTTTCTTCAAAATAGTCGTAGCAGAGGGCGTACCAAGATCAGTATGGTTCGTAAAATATTGAAAACGATATGAGGAGGTATCATCGTTATAACCAGAATAGGTAGCAAGGTAGCCCCCTTTACCGATGTACAAAGTACCATCTTGTTTGGTTAACAAGAACTTAGGTTCAATAGAGTCCCAAGTTGTTACCCTTGCCGCACCATCTTGCAAAGTACCCTTCATATCAAAGCAGTAAACTGACTTCAATACTGGCAAAGTCAACAAGTAAAAGGCTTCTTTACTGTTGTATACAGACTTAATAGTAGCCAAAGACTCACTGCCAATGGCTGTAATCAAATCATTACGGACATTTTTAGACAAGTCACGCAAGGGCATAGACTTTTCTTGAATAGTCCTCAAAGCACTACGCACCCCTGTGGATGACAAGAAAATTAAATCAGTACCCGTATAAGCCAAGGAATCCCTAGCCACACAGCCAATACCTGTAATAACATCCTGTAATGACATGGTTGACGGGGTTGTTGCTCCTTGATAAACAAGAATATTGTTCTTACCAAAGATGAACAAAAATCCATTGTGTGCGCCCAAAGCGACAATTACATCGCCACCTTTAGGCCAAACAGTAGTGGTATCTAGCGTTCCCGCAGTTCCTGTATTCCACTTGTTTGCCAACTTGGTATCGCACCATTGCACAGTTAACTTGTCTGATGAGACATCTGCTGTCCAAAGCCTTCCATAGGCACTCAGAGCCGTGTTAGCCAACTGAGCAGTACCTGCATAACCAGTTAACTCGCTAACCCGTCTAAAGGTAGTTGTAGACAATGCAGGGTCAAATACCAAAGGGTCATGTGCTGATTGGAACAAATAGAGTGCGCCAGCCAAAGAAACCATTTGCCAATTGCTTGCAGTAATAGTCGGGGCAGTACCTCCCCCACCATAGGTCAAAGTAACAATGGTTGACCCACTCAATTTATAGAGTTTGTTGTTGCCAGCCATGATGGTGTATGACGTAGCGTCAGATGTCACCACCTCACCAATGGAAGTTATGTCATTGGTAGACAAGTCTGTATTGACAGCAGAATTAACTTTTGTCCAACCTTTTCTAGCCCCAATGCGACCATATTGGTCAATTACGCAATTATTAGCAATAAGTGCAAAGCCACTAGCCAAATCCAAAGACGAATCTTGGGTGTTTAACCCATAGAAGCCTGGGGCTGTAATCGAGTAGGCTTGTACTGCTTCAGCCATTACACCGCCTCAAACGAGTCGTTTTCAGGCGATCTAGCCAATTCCAAAGCAATCAGGTCAGACATACATGACTTGTATAACGCATAAGCCTCTGAACTACTCAATCCACCATCTTCACCACGCTCAACCAATGCTCTAGCAAATGCACCTAAAACAATAGGTTCTTTTGCCAACAAAGTGGTTGATGTATCAGTTGTAAAGTCTGCTTCAGGAACGATCAGGCTGAAACGGATGCTATACACAGCATCAGGAACAGGCCAGAAATTGACTTTAATATCGCCATTTGTATCTACACCCTTAATGGAGTAGTACATTGGCAAACCCTTTGTAGGGGTAGGCGTTGTGTAGTAGAAAGAATCGTAATTAGCATGAGACAAAGGTGTCAACTCATAAAAACTGGTGGTGTTAATCACATCCATAGTCTTATAACGAACACCAGCGCCCGTAATGCTATATGGGCCAGTTGTATTAGCAATCGTACTTACAGTAATTGGGGTATTGAAAGCATCCCAATCATAGGCATCAGATACCTGACGTTTAGCATCATTGATGTACTTGCCAACAAGGGCAGAGACTGTATTTTCGGAAACAGTTGATACTTGTGGTTCACGCATACGAACCAAAACATCATTAACCAAATCTAAATAGGTAGGTAATGCCATTACTTCTTCCCTTTATTTCTCGCAGAAATCGCTTTTGCTTTTGCCTTTGCGTCAGCCTTGGAGGAAGCCCCCCATGCTTTTAGAGAAAGAAGCAGTCTTGTCGGTTCACCATTCTTGTACTCAGGGCCAGCATTACCAGCCATTCGAGCCAAGAAACTTGCTCTACGGGGATTATCCCCTGATTTAACTGGAGGTTTTAAGTCTCCACCAGTTGTCGCATTATATGATGCTCTGCCCTTGGCGTTCAACCCTCCTTTAGGGTTTTTACCTTCGGAGCGTTGCCAAGCGGGAGTTTTCATCACTTCACCTTTTTTGGTTTCTTCGCTGTTTTAGCAGATTGAATAAAGTCTTGCTTAGTTGGCGCACCCTTGCTACCAACTTTACGCATCTTTTCGCCAGAGCCAGCCTTAATCCTTGCCTGTTTAGCATGGATATTGGCATAGAGTCCTTGCTTAGTAGCCACTTTTCTTCTTCTTTGGTTTGCTCATGCCAGCCTCAGACAAGGCAATAGCAACGGCTTGCTTTTGTGACTTGACAACAGGGCCTTTCTTAGAGCCTGAGTGCAGTTTGCCAGCACCATACTCTTTCATCACTTTAGACACTTTTTTAGCGGCAGGGGACTTCATCTTCATGCTAATTCCTTAGTTAAGTTCAGTTACAGAAACAGTTGAAGTGGTAATAGTCGCATCTTTGATAAATGCGATCTTTTGACCAGGCGTGACTTTGACGATTTCCACGCAATTTTGTGGAATCATCGCTGAAGTTGTAATACTTGCTGTTG
>Ga0304729_1002803_pt1 | contig 10144 bp, 7 predicted proteins | sample C_131016_MF_Meta_FD_190475 | JGI IMG/M metagenome (GOLD analysis project Ga0304729, IMG submission 190475) | Freshwater microbial communities from Lake Croche, Canada to study carbon cycling - C_131016_MF_MetaG (v2) (version 2) | ecosystem: Environmental > Aquatic > Freshwater > Lake | place...
CCTGCTGCGTGAGGCAATAACTTAGCGACGTCATAAACAGATGCATGCTTTCGATGAACTGCCCCGAAGCCATCACTAATAAAAACATCGGCGTAGCTTGCCAATTCTTTAGCCAGCACCAAACGTTCTGCTTCATCTTTACTAGTTTCGGCAACTTCATATCTAATATTTTCCAGAAGTACTACTTGCCCACCTTGGATCGCTTTAGCACTTTGGCTACCGACGATTTCAGAGGAGAAAGTAACTTCTGTTCCCAAAAGTTCTGCAAGACGAATTGAAATAGGAGCAAGTGAAAGCTCTTGCCTGCGCTCTCCTTTTGGCCGGCCCAAGTGGGCGGTAACTACAACCGCCGCACCTTGTGCCAATAAATACTTAATCGTTGGTAGTGAAGCACGAATCCGACCGTCATCAGTAATTACTCCATCTTTCAATGGAACATTTAGATCACAGCGTAGAAGTACTCTCTTGTCACGCAAATCAATACTCTCAAGTGTTGCTAGAGCAGGGATCGACATTAAAGCTTCTTACCCACATATCCGACTAGGTCTACTAGGCGATTTGAGTAACCCCACTCGTTGTCATACCAACCAACCACTTTTACGGTAGAACCGATTGCCTTGGTTAAACCAGAGTCGAAGATACAAGAACTTGGATCGGTAACAATATCTGCCGAAACAATTTGATCTTCAGTGTATGAAAGGTAACCCTTAAGTGAACCTTCTGCGGCCTTCTTCATCGCTGCATTGATTTGAGCAGCACTTACTTCCTTACTAAGTTCAACTGTGAGATCTGTGGCTGAACCAGTTGGGACTGGCACACGAAGTGCGAATCCATCTAACTTGCCCTTAAGTTGAGGTAAAACCAGGCTGATTGCTTTTGCAGCACCAGTTGATGAAGGAATAATAGAAACTGCGGCTGCGCGGGCGCGTCGTAGATCTTTATGAGGTTGATCGAGAATTGATTGATCATTTGTGTAGGCATGAATTGTGGTCATCAGCCCACGAACAATTCCGAACTCCTCGTCCAAAACCTTTGCCATTGGAGCTAGGCAGTTTGTTGTGCATGATGCATTTGAAATCACGTGGTGATTAGCAGCATCGTAGGTTTCATGATTAACGCCCATAACGATTGTTACATCTTCATCAGTGGCAGGAGCTGAAATGATTACCTTTTTAGCACCGGCAGCTATGTGCTTCTTTGCATCTGCGGCCTTTGTGAAGAAACCTGTTGATTCAATAACAATGTCAGCCTTTACTTCGCCCCAAGGCAAGTTAGCTGGATCTCTTTCGGAGAAAACACGAATTGTCTTTCCGTTAACAGTAATTGAGTCATCTGTAAATGTGACCGGTAAACCTAAACGGCCCAAAATTGAGTCATACTTCAAAAGGTGAGCCAAAGTTGCGTTATCAGTTAGATCGTTAATGCCAACGATCTCAATGTCGGCACCTGAAGTTAGAGCTGCACGAAAGAAGTTACGACCAATTCGACCAAAACCATTAATTCCAACACGTACCACGGTAAACCTCACTTAAAAGAAGAATTTTAAAAGTAGATGAGTGCCTTAAAACGGGCAAAACCACATCCGACCACATCGTTGTGATGTTCTTACCCTATCAGTCGCAGGTGGTGCCTAAATCGCCTCCTACGCGCCAGTAAGGGTTATTCCGCTAACAAATCTGGACTTAAGCCAGCCTCTGTATCGGGGATTCCTAAGTCATGGGCTCTCTTATCAGCCATTGCTAGTAGACGACGGATACGTCCAGCAATTGCATCTTTAGTCATCGGAGGTGTTGCAAGAGAACCTAACTCTTCCAAACTTGCCTGGCCATGATTAATGCGAAGTTCACCGGCTTCCTTCAAATGCTCTGGAATTTCTTCTCCTAATATTTCCATCGCTCGAGCGACTCTAGCTGAAGCTGCAACTGCTGCTCTTGCTGAACGTCGAAGATTTGCATCATCAAAATTTGCTAAACGATTTGCTGTCGCTCTAACTTCTCGACGCATTCTGCGTTCTTCCCAAGCCAAAACGCTTTCATGGGCGCCAAGCCTGGTTAGTAGAGCTCCGATGGCATCTCCATCACGTAATACAACCCGATCAACATTGCGCACTTCGCGAGCCTTAGCCGTAATGCCCAACCTTCTCGCCGCTCCAACTAGTGCTAACGCAGCCTCAGGTCCTGGACAAGTTATTTCCAGTGCGGATGATCTCCCAGGCTCGGTCAATGAACCATGAGCTAGGAATGCACCACGCCATGCCGCCTCAGCATCACAAATTCCGGCAGAAACAACTTGCGGCGGTAAGCCTCGAATTGGGCGAGAGTTTGCATCAATTAATCCAGTTTGCCGCGCCAACGCATCCCCGTCAGAAGTAACGCGAACTACATAACGACTTCCCTTGCGAATTCCACTTGGTGAAAGAACTGCTAACTCACTGTCGTGGCCAAATACTTCTGAAATATCTTTTCTTAGCCGACGTGCACTTTGGGCTGTATCAAGTTCGACTTCGATCGCAATTTTGCCTGCAGTTATGTGCAGTCCCCCAGCAAATCTGAGTAGGGCTGATACCTCGGCCTTACGGCAGCAAGGTTTGGTGACTGATAGACGACTTAATTCGTCTTTTACTGATGCAGTCATAGCCATGTCGGTATTTAAGCAGGGTTCAAGCAAAAATGTGCGCGAAAAAAGAACTCATTTTCCTCACATCGTGCCTATTTGCTCCCAAATTGGAAGAAAGGTCCACAATTACCAACTCTGCACCACATTTATTGAGCAATTTCTCGAGTGCAGCCTTTTCTGGGCCTGTTTGGATAACTGATGGGTCAGCCAAGGCGATATCAATTTTTAAATCAGGTTGATGAGCTAGAAGAAATTCAAGGTGCTCACGCGGACTAGTTCCAGCAAACTCTCCATGTATTTTCTCTTCTGGCATATTAAATATAAGTACTTTTTTTGCTCGACTTTCTGCAATTGCCTTTGCCTGCTCCTTGAGAAGAAAATGCGGCATAACGCTAGAAAACCAGGAACCAGGTCCGATAGTGATCCAATTAGCCTGACCAATGGCTTCAAGTGCTTGTGGTGTTGCCAAAGGATTATCTGGAATTAGCTTTAGAGACTTAATTTTTCCTTTTGCTGTTGCAACTTGAATCTGACCTCGAACAATTTCTTCAGAACCTCCCCCGAAGAAGGTACCTTCAATATCCAATGGAGTGAGTGCCATTGGAAGCACGCGCCCAACAATGCGCAAAAGTTCGCCCACCTTAGCAACTCCTGCAACTGGATCGCCATCGCGATCCCACAACGCAGTTAGAAGTAGGTTTCCAAGGGCGTGCCCGCGCATTGCACCGGTACTAGTAAATCTATATTGCAAGATCTCAGCCCAATTACGTCCCCACGCATCATCACTACATAATGCCGCTAACGCCATTCGTAAATCCCCTGGGGGTAATGAGTTGAATTCCTCACGCAGGCGTCCACTAGAGCCACCGTTATCTGCCACTGTGACAATTGCGGTGATTTCTGGAGTGGTAGATCGCAAAGCCGACAAAGTTGCAGCTAAACCGTGACCACCACCAAGGGCAACAACTTTTATTGGCATCTAAATTTCGCGGCCAAGATCTCTGTGAATCGCATGAGCAGAAATTGACTTCCCACTCGGATGCTTTGCACCATTTAGTCTGCTCGAAATCTCTTCAGCAATTGCAACTGAACGATGTTTTCCTCCGGTACAACCAACGGCCAAAGTAAGATATTTTCGTCCTTCATGGATAAACCCGGTAGCAATTGTTTCAAAAAGTGCCTCATATTTATTTAAAAACTCTCTAACATTTTCAGTTCCTAAAACATTATTTTTGACTGCCAAGTCCAATCCAGTAAGTGGTCGCAATTCTGGAATCCAATGCGGATTGGCTATAAACCGGCAATCCATAACTAAATCTGCATCAACTGGGATTCCATATTTATATCCAAAGGAGAGAACATTAACTCTTAGATCAGCTTCGTCTCCCTCATCAAATATATCTGCGACCTTCTTATCAAGTTGGTGAATATTGAGAGAAGAAGAATCAATAACAACATCTGCTACTGAACGTACTTCTTGCAATCTTTCGCGTTCTCTTGTTATTCCATCCAATATTCGGTCATTTCCTTGAAGTGGATGTGGGCGCCTTGTAGATTCAAATCTACGGACAAGTACATCGTCTGCAGCTTCGACAAATAGAACTCTACGCGCAATTCCGATTTCCCCAAGTTCTGCAAGAGCTCGGGTCAAATCATCAAAGAATTGTCTACCCCTAACATCAATTACAACTGCCATCGAAGTGGCACTTTTTGCTGCCAACTCACAAAGCGTTGAAAGCATCGATGGTGGCAAATTATCTACAACATACCAACCTAAGTCTTCTAAAGAGTGAGCAACTGTGGATCGCCCCGCACCGCTCATTCCCGTGATTACTACGACCTCGTTGGATTTCATGGCCCTATCCTCTCAGGATATTTCCCCAGTTTCCATATTAACGCTGTATCCATTAATACTTTGGCTCTCAATCGACTCATGAATCAATCTTGCTGTCTTCTCTCCGATACCCGGGATCGCACCAATATCCTCAATGGATGCTTTCTTAAGTGAGGCGATTGATCCGAATTTCGAAAGAAGCGCAGCTCTTCGTGATTCACCGAGTTGTGTAATGTCATCGAGGAATGATTCGAGCATCATTGCTGATCGTTTGCTTCTGTGGAAAGTAATAGCAAATCTATGTGCTTCGTCACGAATTCTTTGAAGCAGGTAAAGTCCCTCGCTGTGCCGTGGAAATATGACAGGCTCTTTATTGTCCGGTAGCCAAACTTCTTCAAGCCTCTTAGCTAAACCACAAAGTGCAATATCTGAGATTCCCAGTTCGGCTAAAGCCCGCGCAGCTGCAGCCACTTGCGGGGCGCCACCATCCACAACTATAAGTTGTGGTGGATAAGCGAATTTTGATCTAGCTCCCCCGGCAACTAAAACCTCTTCATGATCAACTTCTCGCTCTGCTAAGTATCGTTTCAGGCGCCTAGTCAAAACATGATGCATTGCCCTCGTATCATCAAAGCCGGCTTCATCGGCAATCGCGAAGCGACGATAATCCGATTTCTTAATCTGCCCATCTTCAAACACAACCATCGAAGCAACCATGTTAGTTCCTTGAGTATTTGAAATATCAAAACACTCGATCCGAAGCGGTAGTTCAGCTAAGTCAAGGGCGGAAGCAATTTCTTCCAACGCTTTACCGCTAACTGCAGCATCATTTGAACGCTTTGAAAGATATTGAATCAGGGCCTGGTGTGCATTTCGCTTAACAGTTGCAATTACCTCAACTTTTTCACCACGCTGTGGAACCGAGATCGAAATCTTCTTTTCAAATTTCTGTTGTAGCCACTCTTCTATAATCGCTGAACTTTCAGGCAAGTTGTCGACTAAAATCTCACTTGGAGCTTCTATCTCTGAATAGATTCGTGTTAGTGCTGCTTCAACAATGCTCTGGTCTTCTAAAACATCAGCCCTGTCCATAATCCATGACCTAGAGCCAACTACTCTTCCGTGCCTCACCGTAAAGAGCGTTACCCCAACATGAGTAGTCTCCTCATAGGTAGCAATTAGATCAGCGGAGAAATTCTGGCTAAGCATGCTGCCTGCTGTTTCATTTGAACGCTCGATAGCGCCTATTTGGTCTCGAATCTTTGCGGCGCGTTCAAACTCTTCATTTTCTGAAGCTTTGGCCATATCAATCTCAAGTTGCTTGGAGATGTCATCTGGATTTGAATCAACGAACTTAACTAGATTCTTGGCGATCGTTAAATGCTCTTCTTTACTCACCCAGTTCACACATGGAGCGCTGCATTTCCCGATATCCCCCAGCAAACACTGTCTCTTAGATTTTGCAGCTCTCGCGAAGTTTGAATCTGAACACGATCTAATAGGGTAAATCTTCTGCAAAACATCAAAGGTACTTCGAAGTGCCCAAGCATGAGCATAGGGACCGAAGTATTTAACTCCGGGCCGTTTCTTAGCCCGTGAAATAAATAGCCGTGGGTAATCTTCCTTCAAACTAACTGCGAGATATGGATAAGACTTGTCATCCTTAAATTGAATATTAAATTTGGGATTTTCTGACTTTATCCACGTGAACTCAAGTTGAAGTGCCTCAACCTCACTATTTACAACTGTCCAATCAACCCGAACTGCCGTATGAACCATTCGATGTGTCTTTTCAAGCAAATTCTTTTGGAAATAGGAATTTAAGCGATTTTTAAGATTTTTAGCCTTGCCGACGTAGATGACCTGGCCATTCTTGTCGAAGAAGCGATATACCCCCGGGTCGGTGGGAATATTTGATGGACGATAGCTCTGAGGATCATTCATTATGGCCAACAGATTTTAGGCTTTTAAAGTTTCAGCTAGAAATGTTCCCGTATAGCTCTTCTTATTCTTCGCGACTTGTTCTGGAGTTCCCTCGGCAATAACCAATCCACCACCAGAGCCGCCTTCAGGTCCAAGATCAATCACCCAGTCTGCAGACTTTATTACATCTAAGTTATGTTCGATGACGATCACGGTATTGCCAGAATCAACTAACCGATTTAGAACTATGAGAAGTTTTCGAACATCCTCAAAATGAAGTCCAGTAGTTGGTTCATCCAAAACATAAATAGTCCTACCTGTGGAACGGCGTTGGAGTTCGGTTGCCAGTTTTACGCGCTGTGCTTCGCCACCAGAAAGAGTTGGAGCCGATTGACCAAGGCGCACATAGCCCAATCCAACATCATTCAGAGTCTTTAGATACCTGGCGATAGCTGGTACCGACTCGAAAAATGCATGTCCTTCTTCAATCGACATGTCTAATACTTGAGCGATAGTTTTACCTTTGTAGTGCACTTCCAAAGTTTCGCGGTTGTATCTTGCGCCATGACACACTTCACAAGGGACATAGACATCAGGTAAGAAGTTCATCTCGATTGTGATAGTTCCATCACCTGCGCAGTTCTCGCAGCGACCGCCCTTAACGTTAAATGAGAATCTTCCTTGCTGATAACCACGAATCTTGGCTTCGGTGGTCTCCGCAAAAAGTGCTCGGACTTTATCAAAAACTCCGGTATATGTTGCTGGATTAGATCGTGGAGTACGGCCAATTGGAGATTGATCAACATGGACCACTTTGTCTAGGTGGTCTAAACCGGTAATTGTTCTGTGCCGGCCTGGGACTATACGAGCGCCATTTAATTTATTCGCCAAGACTGAATACAAAATGTCATTTACAAGTGTCGATTTACCTGAACCACTGACGCCTGATACCGCTACAAAATTACCTAGAGGAAAAACAACATCGATGCCTTGTAGGTTATTCTCCTTTGCTCCCTTTACAGTCAAGATTCGCTTAGGATCAGATGGCCTACGCTTTTTAGGAGTTTCAATCTTTGTGCGTCCAGAAAGATAAGCTCCCGTGATTGAATCTTTAGCATTAATAAGAGCTGTGTAATCACCCGAAGAAACTACATGTCCCCCGTGCTCACCTGCCCCTGGCCCAATATCAACAATCCAATCGGCTGTTCGAATCGTATCTTCGTCGTGCTCCACAACAATTAGCGTATTTCCCAGATCTCGAAGTCGGGTTAACGTGTCAATCAATTTACGGTTATCGCGTTGATGAAGACCAATACTTGGCTCATCTAGAACATATAGAACTCCAACCAGGCCAGAACCAATCTGGGTTGCGAGACGAATTCTTTGTGCCTCACCACCTGAGAGAGTTCCAGCAGGCCGCGCTAAGGAAAGATAATTAAGGCCGACATCTAGGAGAAAACCAAGTCTTGCGTGAACTTCTTTTAGAACTCGGTCGGCAATCTGCTTTTCCCTAGCGCTAAGAGAAACCTTCTTTAAAAATTCAGCACAATCTGCAATTGAAAGCTCACAGATTTCCGCGATGCTCTTATCTCCAATAGTTACTGCCAGAACCTCTGGCTTTAATCGAGTTCCCTTGCAAACTGGGCATGGGGTTTCGCGCATATACGCTTCATACTTATCACGTGAAAAATCACTATCAGTTTCAGAATGTCGTCGCTCGATAAAAGCAACAACACCCTCAAAGCCTGTTGAATAGTTTCTGACTCTCCCATAGCGATTCTTATACTTAACATGAACTTCGTAGTCCCAACCATAAGTACTGCCTCTTTAGCCTTAGCTGGCAATTTCTTCCACGGATTTGTAAGGGAGAACTTTAATTCTCCTGCCAGCCCTTCAAGTAGTCTCTGGAAATACTCCGAGGACTGACCACCCGACCAAGGTGCAATGGCACCTTCTGAGATAGATAAGTCGTCATCAGGAATAACTAATTCTTCATCGACTTCTAGTCTTGTTCCAATTCCAGTGCACTCAGGGCAAGCGCCAAAAGGTGAATTAAATGAGAATGAACGCGGCTCTAATTCTTCAAAAGATAATTCGCAATCGTGGCAAGCCATATGCTCGCTATAGGTGCGTTCCTTGTCAGGTGAACCTGCCTTCAGGTCAACAAAATCTAAAATAACCAACCCGTTTGCCAATCGAAGAGCGGTCTCAATCGAGTCGGTCAAACGAGTCTTAGACTCCACGCTTACGGTCATGCGATCTACTACTACTTCGATAGTGTGTTTTTCTTGCTTCTTAAGTTTTGGAACATCTGCAATTGCGTAAACCACTCCATCTACTCGCACTCGAGCAAATCCCTGAGTTGTGAAGTCCTTAAACAAATCGAGGAACTCACCTTTTCTAGCTCGGATAACTGGTGCAAGGATTAAGAACTTAGTTCCCTGAGTCATCGCAAGAATTTGGTCAACAATATTCTGCGGAGTCTGCTTGGCTATTGCTTTCCCACAGTTAGGACAATGCGGACGCCCAGCTCTTGCAAATAAAAGACGCAAGTAATCATAAACTTCGGTAATTGTGCCAACAGTGGAACGCGGGTTGCGATTGGTTGACTTCTGGTCAATAGAAACAGCTGGGGAAAGCCCTTCGATAAAATCTACATCCGGCTTATCCATCTGTCCGAGAAACTGGCGAGCATAAGCTGATAAAGATTCAACGTATCTACGTTGACCCTCAGCAAAAATGGTATCGAAAGCAAGTGAAGACTTACCTGAACCAGATAAACCAGTAAAAACTACAAGTGCATTTCTTGGTAAATCAATCGATACATTCTTGAGATTGTGCTCTCGCGCGCCACGAACAATTAAACGATCAGCGCTCAAGTGCCAGCCTCTTCCATTCCGCGGAGCTCTTTTTTGAGCTCTCTGATTTCGTCACGAAGTCTGGCGGCTAATTCGAATTGCAACTCACCAGCAGCAGACTTCATTTGGTCCGTGAGGGATTCTATGAGACCAATCAACTCTTGTCTTGGCAGGGAATGCGCGTCTTTGCTTGCAAATCCTAAAGCCGGAATTATTGACCCACCCTTTTTGCCGCCGGATAGCTGCTCAGTATCCTGTACTTCTTTGGTAATTAGATCGGTGATATCGGCAATCTTCTTTCGCAATGGTTGCGGATCTATACCCCGCTCGGTGTTGTAGGCCACTTGCTTTTCACGTCTGCGATTAGTCTCATCGATTGCTTTCTCCATCGCTGGAGTGATGCTGTCGGCATACATGTGGACCTCGCCAGAGACATTTCGAGCTGCTCGACCAATCGTTTGAATTAATGAAGTGGCAGACCTAAGGAAGCCCTGTTTGTCCGCATCTAAAATGGCTACCAATGAAACCTCGGGCAGATCTAAGCCTTCTCGCAATAGATTAATTCCTATTAAAACATCGTATTCACCGCTTCGTAGTTCACGAAGTAATTCAACTCTTCTTAAAGTATCAACTTCACTATGTAAATAACGAACTCGAACACCTTTCTCAAGAAGATAATCTGTTAAATCCTCTGACATCTTTTTTGTGAGCGTAGTTACCAATACACGTTCATTTTTGGCTGCTCGAATATTAATTTCATCAAATAAGTCATCTATCTGACCCTTGTTCGGCTTGATAATAATTTGTGGATCAACTAGCCCAGTCGGACGAATTACTTGTTCGACAAATTCTCCAGCTGTCTTTTCAAGTTCATACTTACCTGGTGTCGCGGATAAGTAAACTGTCTGGCCTT
>Ga0304729_1002806_pt1 | contig 10139 bp, 10 predicted proteins | sample C_131016_MF_Meta_FD_190475 | JGI IMG/M metagenome (GOLD analysis project Ga0304729, IMG submission 190475) | Freshwater microbial communities from Lake Croche, Canada to study carbon cycling - C_131016_MF_MetaG (v2) (version 2) | ecosystem: Environmental > Aquatic > Freshwater > Lake | place...
AGTTAGTATTATGATGCATTAACTTATAATCAAAGTCCGTAGAGAATAAGGTATTGAGGCTATCATCTAGTATCAAGTAGTCTGTGTCTACTAGGACGGTTTCATCGTAGGGACTAAGTTGGTACGCATAGTGCCTTCCAAAGTTACGCCACTGTACCCCACCTTCGCGCCAGTTGTCGCCTTGTGCGTCAATGTACACAATATTGTCGTACTTGAATTTAGGTCGTGCAGAGTTGTCAGTTATTAGTGTAATGGGCAGGCCTAGGTTCTTTTGTGCCAAAAGACTTGTTTGATCTGCAATACGTACATAATCAACTGTGTCGGTATTGATGGCAAAGACCACTATGCCCCTAGATTTTTCTGAGCTTTTTGAGTTCTGCATGTTCTTGGTGCCAACGGTTCATTACTTTTTGATAGTGTTGTTGAGCCATAACCAGAAAAACTTGCCGATCCACTTCTATGGGATTTTGATAAGTGTCTTCTAAATACAGTTCGTCAATGGGCCAACTTTTTACAAATGCCAGTAGTTCGGGTGTGACTCGAAACAATCCACCATTGTGTGCAAAGTGTAAGTCTGTTTGGATTTTTTCTCGCAGGATACGCCGATTGACTTGGTAGTCTGTGGCCTGACGAATTTGAGTTGTGAGTTGATCTAAGTCCATTTATACAGTATAGTGTCTTACTGTATAAATGTCAACTCTATTTGGTTAAGCCAGTGTAACTGTGCCCCAAGTGCTAGTTAGGTTGGTTGTTTCTGGGTATACTACAGCTAGATAGTTATTAACTGTGATGTTGATGGCATCTTCTGTTGTTGCAGTATCTGTTCTGGTACCTGTGCCTGGTGGGTTGGCAGGGGGAGAAGGATATGTGCTTTGTGCTGCACTGTACAGAGTTAATGCAAATGAGACCACAGTTCCAACGTCGGCATTTGCACCTTGTACACCATTGCTCTTGACATCTAACTGGATGTAGTCTCCAGTATATGGACTTGTTGTTGCAGTAATCTTACATAGTGTTTGGTAATTGGTTGTTAGGTTGTAGTAACCAATATTGGTTGCATTGGTATTTACTGTACCGCCTGCACCGCTCTTGCCGCCGCCACTTGCGCTACGGAATGCAGTATACGAAACAAAGTTTGTACTGGCCAGTGTGACCAAATCGGCGCCACGTGTTGTGCCGCCACCGTTTGTAGAACTACCAATAATAAAGTTGATCTGACCGCCGGCGTTAAAGAAATAACGTGCTGCATCTGCACTTGCAAATGTTGCTGTTCTTGTATAGGTAAATGTTTGTGCCGCAACACCGTTTGCTACGTTTGGATTGTCGGCATTATTGGCGCCGTTTGTTGTAGTACCTTGGCTGTTGAAACTTAATCTACCACTATATGCGCTAGAAATACTTGTACTAACCGCAGACAAATAAGTGATCAATGTACCAGCAGTTGGAGCACTAAGTCCACTGCCCGATCCTGTTTGGTGTGTACGAATACTGTTTATTGTATTAACTGCACTGGCCCATTGTGTGGCAGTAACTAACCCGCCTGCACTAACTGCGCCCAGCGCAGTTTGTCCGTATCCACAATTACCGTTGCCTGTTGACCAAATGCTGTTAATTGCCCCTGCGTTGGCGGCAGTTGTACCTAAAAATGTAGCGTAATCGCTTGCTTGTATTAATCCGCCTTGTGCGTATGACATATCCGTTTTTCCTTAAGAATTTAGTTTTACCACAGCCTCGACTACCCCCGGGCCCGGTGTTGTTTTATTTTCTAACGCTCTACCAATTACATTCCACGCAGTGATTTCACTGCGGTTGCCGGCTCTTGCAACGCCGTTTCCGGCACTTACAAGACGATCACCTTTGCATATTGTACCTGTTACTCTAACGGGTACACGTCCTTGGACTGCGACAGGTGGATGTGTTGTATCGGAGCCAGCCCCGGAATTCATTAAGTAGGCTGCATTAGTACTTATGACTCCAAACACATCTTCGCTTAAATCTATGCCTACAGCGGTTATTTCTGCCGATCCACCTAGCTCTACTACAGTCCCCGGAGTATATTCTGTATCTGCTTCAAAGCGTTCTGCCAAGTCAGCATACTGTGCATGTACCGCAGTTCCGTATATATTGTTCCACCATTTTGTAGTGCTACCTAAATTATACGTTAAATTTGCATCGGGGATCATACTTTGTGTTATTGATGTTAAATCAATTGTGGCTCCTGACGGGAAGGCAATATTTCCAGTAAAAGCAACATTACCACTGAATACTGCAGAAGCGGCATTGATATTCCCGCTAGTAACAAAGTTGGCAGCTCGAATGTTTCCACTTGTCGTAACTGTTGTTGCTGTTATGGCCCCGGATGTAATAACTCCAGTGGAAATATTACCAATTAAGGCATTTCCTGCAACTTGTAATCCTGTTGCTAGATTTAACCCAGGTACAATAGTTGTTAATCCCGAGATCGCAACCGCCGGGGTAAAACTTGTATTGTCTGTACTAAAAACCCCGCCAAATTTGTTGTTGACTGTTACGTTACCTACATAATGTATAGTCGAGCCATCACTGACGTTATTTGCCGCAAGAGCAGTAACTGCTGCACCCGGGGACAAATACGGCCCCACATTGATCCAGCTGCTACCACTATAAACACTGAATTGACTGGTAGTTGTGTTCCACCAAAAATCACCAGTCACTGGCTGAATCGGTGCAGTTGCCCCTGTTTGGCTACTGGATATAATTTTCCAATTGGTACCTTGATATACTGATAAATGCTTGTTTGTGCTGTCCCACCAAAGTTGACCTATTAAGGGGTTTGCTGGTGCATTTTGGCTAGAAAAATTCTCTAATAATTTAATGAAATTTTCGTTTACAGATATACCGTATCCAGCATAATTTCTTCCAATTAAATCTATGCTAGTGGTGGTTGTGTCGCGAGCACCATCTGCTAGAGTTAAAAGTGCAGCGCCATTTGTTAAAACTATGCTATATGACATGTCGGTTTTTCTATTTTATTAGTTATTTATGCATTTTACTGGGGAGTGTATGTCACTGTGACCGATCGCGTGTCTGACCCCGAAGTGTCAGATACCCAAAGATATACAAACTCGTTTACCCCAGGAGTTGGAATTACCCAGGGACCTTTTCCGTAAGGAAAACTGCCATCTGAAAATGGGTTGCTGTCAGATGAACGAGAGTTTCTGCCCGCAATTGGATCCGACAACATTGCCAATGTAACAAAGGTCGATTGAGATATACTTGTGGCTGCATGTCGAATTATAGCATACCCAATTGAAAAATTGCCATCAACTGCCGCGCTAAATTTATCCAGGTAAATATCATCTGCATGCGGTACATCCACTAGAGTAAATCCCCAAGTTTTTAACTCGGATTCTGTGATATTACTGCCTGTACATATAAAGCCCAGTGCTCTGTTCCAAGCAAAACTAGTATTGCCGGTACTGGTGGCTCGCCAGTTACGAGAAATTGGAGCATAATTCAGAGCTACCCCGCCGACTCCAATACTATTGGGTTGTAGCCCAGGTGTGCCTGTTTGTACACTACCGCCATCTACTCCGGCACTGGTCACAGTAACAATAGTTGGTGCAGTATATTTTATAGTTCCTCCAAGGCCGCCGCCCCAAGTTATAACTACTCCGCCGTCGCTACCGCTTTCGGCACGAATGTTGTTGCTGTCTGCACCATTGGCTCCAATTCCATACGGTCCAAACGTGTCCGGGCCGTCAACCAATACTACACCATTGTTACCGCCTGCTCCGCCTGCAACAAATCCAGAGGATGACGCTCCAGAAGTTCCATTTACTCCGCCTGTTCCTCCGCCTGCTCCACCTGTTCCGCCTGCCATGTCGATCTCCGGTTAAGTTGCTGTTACTGGTTGTGTTGCTGCCCAGGCTTTATATGCATTAATAATAGGGCCGTGTTGATCAATTGGTACTGCATCAATGCCCTCTGCTACATATTTAACCAATGGTAGGTCGGGAGCAATGCGCCGGTATAAATTAATATTTGAACGTAGTTCTTGAAATATCTGCTCTTGATGTGCAGCGTCTAATGTCATAAAATTCAATGATAGTTCAGTTACTGAGTACATAATTTCTCCTTTAGTGGTCTTGTTACTTCTGTGGCAAACTTACAGGCCCGTACCGCGTCAAGCAGATCAGACGGTTTAATCTTTTTAAAATTTTCGGTAAACAAATTCTTGCCAATTACATCTAGTCCATATGCCGCAAACTCACTGCACATCCAAATTTTGTCATCTTTCCAACTCTTTTTAGTTCTAGGAATTAGTACATTAAACGGGGCCAGTGCAGTATAGTCATAAGGCTTGCCAATTTGACTATGAGCCCAATCGCGTATGATCTTTTCTTGTTTATTTGTTACATCTAGTTCAAAGTGTATTTCGTTACGGTAATTGGTCTTGGTCATGATGATGTGACCATTTTCCATTGCTGGATAAATGCTCATGCCATCACCAAACACCAACTCACAATGACTTGCAGGGCTCCGGGTGTATAGTCTGCACAAGATTGAAAAGGGCAGTAGATTTGATGAGAATTTTATCTTCATGATCGTTTTCCAAGTATTAGTTTTCTTATGCCGGACCGGAACCACCATTGTGCAATTGGCTCGAGACTACTTCTATTATTAACCGCCCAACTCATTGCACGACCAAGTAATCGACTCTTAACATTATTATTTTCTAGTACGTATGTTGCCAACTTGTGCGTGTACACAAAGAAACGTTGGCGTGCTGCCGGACTTACCGTGTTATTACTCTCGCTCCAAATATGATTTTGGTATGCGTCTTGACTCAACAATCCTTTATAAACTAGTACAAAGGTGCCACCGTTCTTGACAATGTTGTTAACACGTATACCATTGGCATAATGACTTTCACCTGTTTCTAATATCAAATTATACACAACGACATCTTGGCTCAATTTGATTTTATTTGTTACATCAACGATGTGTACATCACCAAGCCACGGTGCTTGTTCTGTGCATAATGAACTAATGGCACATAATTCATCGTCGTCATTGTACCATGGATGTTCTTCTGTGATATAAGGCATTTCGTCATCGTGTAAAGAGAATACCCACTTGGTGACATCGTGTGCGCGAGTCTTGACTCCAATTACTTGTGCGGGCTTATTGGTTAATGCTTCTAGAATGTAGTCACCCGGTTGAATACTGCTAATCTTTTTCTCTGTGCCATCAGCCATAGTAATTAGTGTATGTGGTAAGAAACAGCCACCGCCACCGCCACCACTGTCAGTCTGACCGCCACTATCTCCACTAGAGTAACCGCCATCCCCATAACTTACTGCACCACTGTTGTATGCGGCACCACCACCACCACCAGGAGCTGCAGTGACGGTTCCAAAACTACCAGTGACTGTGGTTGCTACTCCACTGTCACCTGCTGCAGGATCTAACAATGTTCTAGTGTTCCACACAGATGCTCCGTTGGGATCTTTTATTAGTACCGCAATGCCAGCCGGGCCACCGTAATTTGTGGCGTTAAGGGTCAACTTACGGTTACCACTGTGTAAGTATACATTGACCGTTGTACTTGATTGGAAACTACCGGTGGATGCTACTAGTATTTCATCTATGTAAAAATCTATATTGTTGTCGGCTTGTACTGAAATTTCATAATAACCGGTCACCGGAGCAACAAATAACCTACGCGATGACACTACTTGATTTGTTGGAGTCACACCGTCGGGGTGAGTCCATACTGCATACGAATTCATAAATCCGCTCCAGGCGCCATTGGATACTGTGTAGTACGGGGCATTTGAATACGAATTTTTATCGCCACCACCACCAACTGTTATGGTTAGTACTTCTCCAGGAGTCACTGTGAGTTCTGTGCTCTTTTGGTAATCGCCAGACCCACCACCACCACCAGACCCACCCTCAAGTACTCCAGTAAGTCCCGGGCCACCTGCACCACCTGCACCTACTGCAAATACATCGAGTCGACGTACATGGTCGGGTACGGTCCATGTGTATGTTCCGCCTGATTCAAATACCTGTCGGCCCTTGGGCTTTACAACTGATATAATAATCGGAACTGCCAACGTTGGTGTGTCAATTGAATTGGTAGAAAGCGTCAATGTATCAGAATATGTTCCAACTGCTAAATTAGCGGCTGTTACTGTTGCCGTGGCACTATTACCCGAGAAGGTGGTAAAATTATATCCTATTACAGCCGGTACTGTGGAAATTGTCACACGGCCTGCACCAATGCTGTTACTAAAAATATTTAAGTTGGCACCGTTACCTGCATTTTTAATTGTTATTGTTGTGGATGCAGGAGTCTCTAAATAGTAACTTGTTAACCTTATTGGGTTAGGCGATACAGTTACTCCACTGTAATCGGGTCTGACTTGAACTGCGACCGGGACCACATTGGCCACTTGCCCCAATACCCCGGTGTCAGAATAAACTAAAATGTTGCCAGTGGTAGTACCCACTGTTAATCCTTTGATTCTAACTCCGATTGTTGTAGATTCTGTTGGTAGTAGGGTCAACGGCAAATTTGGAAATGTTAGAGTACTTTGGTATCCAGCAGTATCATTTTTTACGATAGCAGTAACAACTAAATCATAGTCGCCAGTGTTTGTTAACGATACTGTAGTTGGTGCTGCATTAGGGTTACCATCTAGATCGTTGTCGGGTTGAGTATGGTATTGATAAGGATTAAACGTTAAAGAGTCGCTACTTAAAAAAGGAATGCCTTGTGGGGTCGGATAAACACTTTCCCAAGTAGAAGTGCCAACTTTTAAATTGCCACGTACGATTGGATGCCAAGTACCGTCGGCATTTTTGATCCAGGCGTGTCTGACTGCACTCCAATATCCGTCACCCGGGCCATTTTTAATCCAAGTGACACCTTTACCATTTTTTACGGTGTATGTCATTTATCAGACCTGGAACCAAAAGTCCCCAACACTGCCGAAGCTGTTATCGGGCGCAACTGTGCTTATATATCTCTTACTGCCTTGCCATGGAGCAAAGGTGCTTGTGGCTATGGCAGTATTTGTAAATGCCGTTGTGGCAATTTGAGTGTTTATTGTACCTTGTGAGGCTGTTGGAGCAAACGGAGTTCCTGTTAGTGTTGGGCTAGAATCAAATACAAAACGCCCTTGTCCTGTGGCGCCGCCGCTGGTTTGACCATATACTGTTACATTACCGTTGACCACTAGATCTCGACCAATTGTGGCGAGTGCGCCATTTACATTCAAATTGTAATTGACATTGGTGCTACCATCAGCTCCCCAAATTGCAAATGCTCGTGTGCTTGTTCCGCTGACTGTGGGCCATAAACTAATGTTACCACCGTTGACACTATTATAATATCTTGCAGCGCCGTTAGGTGCGCTGTCAATTGCGATGTTTCCGTTGGCAACGATGATGTTACTGGTAAATGTAGGAACAATGTCGGTACGTGCATAATTGGCTGCTGTTACATTACCTAAACTTTTTGCATTGGTTGCACTTCCAACGATCTGAAATTCTTTGGCAACTCCTGTGGCTAAAGTAATGCCTGGACTGATTTGGCTAAATCCTGTAATAGGGTTTGCTGGACTAATAGTAAATGCGGGATCATAACTATTAATTGCTGACACTTGTCCTTGGTTATAAAACTTGGTAACTGTATGTGTTCCACCAAGTGTGTCTGCTACTGTCTCTACAATAGCACCGCTCTTACCATCGGGATACTTGTAACTTGGGCCAACAAGAGTCCAATCAGTGCCGTTGTGTATACTGAGTTGACGGTTAATTTGGTCCCACCATTGGCTACCTGTTAGTGAAATTGTGGGTGCGGTATTTGAAACAAACACTGGATTGACTGGAACAAAAGTGGATCCAGTATAAATTTTTAATTTACCAAGTGTGGTATCGTACCATAGTTCGCCCCTCAATGGTTTGCTAGGCGGGGTAGAGTTAGCAAAGTTTTGGAGTAACTTGATAAAGTTTTCGTTTAAAAACTCACCGTATAAGGGATAATTTTTACCAAATAGATCTACGTCTGCAGAATTAATGCCGGGATTAATACTAGGACCGTCGGCAGTACCATCAAGTATTTGAATTAGGACTTGCCCATCTGTTGTATTAATTGCGTATGCCATTATATTATCCTATGCTACTTAAATTAGTTAATGTTTGAATACGAACTGTATAGTTAACTTGAATCAATCTGTTTAAACTTTTTTGTACCGGGTGAAATACCACATGTGTAAGCATGGGCCCAGTACTTGTTAATCCACTGGTACTATCGGTACTGCGGCCAAATAATCCCAACTCATCAAATGTGTATGTATCGGTCAATGTTTGACTATTGTCAAATGCACTTTGGCCGCTGGGCTCGCCGTAATCTAATAAACAAGTTACTAGTATATCTGTGTAAACTTGCCCAGGAATGTGGCGAACTTGAATATAGTTTTGTGTAGGATTTGCATTGACTGCACTGGCATCATCAACTATCTTACTGTATGTGCCGTTGTATAAGTTGCTGTTTTGCCCTGTAGTATTTGGGGGCAAATATGTAATAACACCTGTAGGATCAACGTTGGTCCCACCGTTGCCAAAGTGCATTTCGTAGATGAAATTTTGATCTTTATTGGCTAGGTTATACGCCAACGCAGTACTGATATTTTCATAGTGAATAGCATTGCTTTTATCGATGAAGACTTCTCCAGATGAGGGATCAAATATCTTGATATGGCCCCGAACGTATATTCCGCCGATGTCATCTGGTTTTTGTGTATCTTTGTTCATATTGGTTACTCTATCTATATATTTATTGGTTTACAATCTACCCACAACAACTTCAATAATCCCAACTCCGCTACCGTTGTGTGTACCAAGTGCTTTACCAATTACTGTGCCCATTGCCGGGGTATTATTGGTCATAGCCACGCCGGGTATTGCACTGGTTACTATCATGTCTCCGCGGGCAACTGCGCCAGTTACCTGACAAGGCACACGTCCTTGCAAGGCTACATCTACTCCAGCGGTTCCGGCGTTCATTGTATAAGCAGGATTTGTACTCACTACACCTGCAACACGGGCATCGTTGGCTTGATAACTAGCCGTTACTTCTGTGGTTGTGCCAAAAACCACAACTGTTCCCGGTGGATATTGGCTGTCGCTGGTATACCGTTCTGCCAAGTCAGCGTACAATGCATGTACCGCAGTACCATAAATTTGGTTAAACCAGTTACTGGTACTACCGATATTTACAGTAACATTGGTATTTGCCAATATATCTCCGACGTGTGTAGTTGTTCCGTTTACAATTAAGGTGCCTACGTTTGCAGATCCTGTTGTGACTATGTTTCCCGATCTAACATTTGCATTGACTGTTAGTACGTTGGCTGTAATATTTCCCAAATTTGTAATATAGGGCTGAACTGGATATACTATGTATGCCGTTAAATTACCAACAATAGCACCGCTGCCCGATGTAGGGTTGACCACGTTACCAATCAATGTTCCTGATACGTTACCAACTAAGTTACCTGCTACATTGCCTTGTACGTTACCTAGGAAATAGTTGCCCGTTACGTTACCAGTTACATACTCCCCGCCCAAAATTGTTAAGTTTCCGCCAATAACAACATCTCCGGTGGTGGTTAAACTAATTGCTGCAGCTGTTCCAATTGCTGAAGTTGTAGAAACCAGTGTAGTAGCAGTAACCGTAGACAATGTGCCCGATGCAATGTAGTTTCTCATTGAGAGGGCCGTAATCTTTCCTGTTACGCTTGAGGTTTCTGAAGGGATATATGTACTATCTTGTACTGATCCTTGCGTCGGTAATCCGGTAATTGTAATACTCATATCATTTGCCTTTTATGTATTTATTTTAAACTCTGTATGAAAACAGCTGGTACTGTTACACTATTTTCTAATCCTAGTCCGTCTGTTACAGCGCCAATTGTTGCGCCGGTTGTGGTGAATATGTTACCTGTATTGTCTGTAATACTTGTTCCAAAGTTATCGGTCATAATATTAGCTGCTCCCACTGGTAGATTCAACCAAGTTGTAGTATGTACAAGATTTCCGCCTGTAATTAACTGTGGTAAGTTGGTTTCAACTACAGCCGATCC
>Ga0304729_1002809_pt1 | contig 10136 bp, 13 predicted proteins | sample C_131016_MF_Meta_FD_190475 | JGI IMG/M metagenome (GOLD analysis project Ga0304729, IMG submission 190475) | Freshwater microbial communities from Lake Croche, Canada to study carbon cycling - C_131016_MF_MetaG (v2) (version 2) | ecosystem: Environmental > Aquatic > Freshwater > Lake | place...
ATAGGATCTACCTGCATGCCAAAACCTGACACATTGGTAAAACCTAGAGTTTTTTTGAAAGTAACCTTTGCAGACGACTGGTTATCAAAGGGGAGGAACTCCACCAAGAACCTAAAGTTACGGATTGGATCCGTAGCTACGCTACTGAAAGGAAAGATGTTTGAAGAGGAAGCTCCGCTTGAATAGGCTCCCTTAATCGGTCCATTAATTGACATTATACATTCTCCTTAATTAGAAGGTCGCGCTACCGGTTAGCTGACCAATATTGATGACAACAAACTCGGCCGGGTACTCAAGAGCAACACCGATCTGAATGTTAACTTGACCGTTGGCAATATCACTATCACCTGTGGTTGTTCCGTCACACTTAACATAAAACGCTTGTTCAGGAGACGCACCGCGAAGTCCACCTTGCTGCCAGTACATATTTAAGAAGTTGCTGAGGCTTGAACGCAATTGGCGCCACAAGTACTCATCATTGTTCTCAAATACTGCAAACTGAGAACGAAGTTCAACTTGCTTTTTGATGTAAATCATGCTTCGACGCATGTTGACGTAACGGTTAGGGGATACGTTGTTAAGAGTGCGGGCACCCATAACTACAATACCAGCACCAGGAGCAACACGAATAGGGTTAACTGGTCGTGGTGCTGTATTTAACGTATCTAGCTGATCATTGGTCAAGCGGCGTGCTCTGCCTGACGCATCGTACTCAAGATCCACAGCAACGTTAACACTAGCTCCATAGCCTGCAGGTGCCTTATGTACGCCACGAGAAGCGTCAGTATCCTGATAAATACCTAAGATAGCGCCACCAGGAGCAACGTTCTTTGTAACACCCGGAACTGATTTGCTTGTATCTGGGATAGCTAACCATGGGTAGTAGATAGCCGCGTTACCGCCACTAGCAGTACCTGTGTTCCAAGTACCAGTTACGGCAGCAGTAGCACTTGAAAGTACTGCAGTACCTGATTCTGTATTGCTTGTTACAAAAGTTGTTGTTGAAGGGACTGATGTAATTGTGTACTTACCTGAATATCCTTGGCTGACTGCTGTACCTGAAACGGCTGAAACAGTAGCTGCGCTTGCACTAGCAAAGTAGAAGCTAGTTGAGTCAATAACAGTGATTGTAAATGCGTTGTTAAATACGCCTGAAGTAGAGCTTGTAATACCCGAAAGTGTTACCGTATCGCCATTCTTAAAGCCGTGAGCAGCAGCAGTGATTACTGTTACATAGCCAGTAACCTGGTTTACATCCTGGTAGCCAACCTTAACAATGGTTGAAGCACTAGCTGTAAAGACTGCAGTTAACGATGTAAACGTAGTATTTACGTTAGCAGAAATGTAAACTAGCTGGCCATCAACTTTTGTAACTGTAGCCGCAACTGGAATACCAGCTGATGCACCAACTGCGCCACCTGTAATAACTGCACCTTTGGTAATTCCCGAAGTACTACCTACGATAGTAACGTAGTTTTGTCCTAGAACACCGGAAACGTTAGATGTAATAGTTACTGCAGATGGAACGCTTAGAGTTGCAGAGTTAGTAACACCAGTAAGAGTTACTGTGTTGCCTATAATAAAGGTGTGAGGAGTAGTACCAGTTGTGTATTGTACAGATCCAGCAACTGGAGTGCTTGGAGCAGCAGCAGTTACTGTGAATGACGAAACTGTTGCAGAAGCAGCAGTTGCAGCATTGTACACATCAGTTGCATAGACTTGAGCGTCAAATGCACTTAATCCTGAAGGAGTATCTACAATAACAAATCCATCTCCACGAGCTTCAGCGTAACGTAGCAACGCAGCCTGAGCGTTAAGAGCTCCGCTCTTTGTTCCTGAGGCGCCAGCAAGAGTAGCAATATCTGGGGCATTAAATAGCATTGGGGCGTTAATTACATCAAAGTCATAAAGAGCCAAGGTAATATCAGAACCAACAATTGCTGTTCCATCAGATCCTGAAGATAAAGCTACAGTTGCAGCTTGTGGAGCAGGAGGAACAAACGTTGTGTTGCCTGAAATAGCAGTAACTGCAATGTAATTTGAGAAAGTGTTAACAATTGCAAGCGCATAGCGAGAACTTGTTGTATCCAAACTTACATCATTAAACTGCTCTAAAAGATTAGAGGTACCAGTACCTCCAGAAATGGTTAATGGAGAACCAAATACGGCAATACTAAATGTCTTTGCCGTGATGTCAGAAGCAGTAATTTGAACGCTTAGGGCATTTCCCCAAGAACCTGGGTTAATTGCTTTTACTGTTATTGCGTCTGTGCTACCGTCTGCCTGCTTTAGGGTTCTAGTAGCTGTAGCTGAGTCAGTCGAAACTACTCGACGTACGTATGCATCACGTCCACCATTTGAAAAGAATAAGTAAGCAGCAGTAGTTGTTGGGTAGTTGTAATCCAAGCCACCATATGCTTTTACAAAGTCTGACCAAGAAGATACAAGAGTTGGCGTAAGCGGTCCTCTTGCGGTGCTGCCTACAAAAGCAGCGATTGCATCAGTACGAGCCGCTAACGGGGTCGTCTGCTGCACAGTTGTTTCCTGGAGATATACGCCAGGACGGCCTAATGAAGCCATTTTAACTCCTTAAGTTAATAGTTGTGTTTTAATCTTAGGTTTCGGAATTATGCTCGGTACAACATTGCTGCTGCTATAGGTTTTCAATTGAATAGTTAGTATTGCCAATAGAGCTTTGTTCCTGGATAATTCCAGTACTAAAGAGCTCAGCATTAACTCTAATGGAAAAAACGTTAACAAACAGCCTTTTCCCTTGCTCAGTAGTATCTCTTTTGGCATATCCAAGAAGTTCAATTCTGCGAGCAGTATTGTCTTCTGGAATCTCTAGCATGCCGAATCTAAACGGCAATAGGTCCGTCAGCACTGTTGACAAGATCTGACGATCATGCAATGGCTGTCGGGAGTAGGAAGCAACTTGGTAGTCAAGATTAACTGGTGTAGGGCTTTCAGTCCATCTTTTAGCGGACTCTGTAAGGGTATTTCCATTAAGGTCTTTTGCTTCAGGAATGTAATTTAGCTGTGTCATACCACTATGTTGGCGTTCACGAGCATGGGAAATATCAGATAACTCAATAGTCATGTATGGGTATGACTGATCCCTAATTTCAACATCGGGATGGCCAAACCATACTCCAACATTACGGGAGTTATTCTTAGAGTCTGTGACCGCAATTCTGCTTTTTAATAGTTTTTTTAAGGCTTTATCTTCATTAAGTATAAATGGCATTAGATATACTTCACCTCATTTAAAGCAGTAGAAATACGAGACAAATGGTCATCAAATACACCATCAGCGCGGTTTGCTACACGAAGCATTGCTGGATTAGGAGGATTATCTTGATCCCCAAACTCAATGCCAAGGATTTGGCTTTCTAGGTGAGCAGGGTACTGGATGCTAAAATCGCCATTACCATCATGCTTTACTTCTAGAACACGGCCTAGTGCAGCTGGCCAACCGCTATCATATGCATGGCGGCGGAGTTTTGCTGTCAGTAATTTTTCTGACTTTTTACCTGTGGCTTTAAAGCTGCCTGCTAATTTCTGGATGTCAGTCATCTTTAAGAGCCTTTAACAGCAAGGTCGTACCGACCCATCCTGCCGCTAAAGACAAAAGATTTATATGGTCAGTGCCTCGGAGACCTTTGAGAAACTCTCGTCGGTCAGCGTCACTTTCCATACGAGCTAAGCGCTCGGCTAGTTTTAACATCGCAAAATCCTCTTCTTGAGGGGCAGTACTTTCAGCAGGTTCCGGATAAATCCGGCGTCACTATTGAATGTACCGCCAAATTATTAAATAATCTTGCTTAACTTATTTCTTTTTAGGAGCTGCTTTTTTAGCCTTGCAAGTGCAGTTTGCTTTACCACATTTTGAACACTTAGTGGTAGTTTTTTTAGCAAACTTCTTGTTAGCTGCTGCTAGTGTTTTTTCTCCATGCTTATTCTTAGGCTTCATACAGCCACATGTTGCGCACATTTAATGCTCCTCGTGCCATTCTTTTACTGCTTTCACGCCCTATTATCTACCATCCCAAGTAGATACATATGAGTACAAAACTACTACATATTCAGTACTAAATGCAGATCCTGAGTATGCGTAAAGCACATCTCCACTATTTAAAAATGTTTGAAAAGTAGCGCCAGCAGCAACCTTAATGCCTGCATTAGCACCAGTTACTGCACCTAATGTGTCATCACCTATAGAAATATCAATAGAAGCACTTCTGTTTTGAATAGTTACGTGACAAGCTGGTGTGCCTTTAGGCACTGTAAATAGTACGCTTTTACCTGAGGCAGGTTGTACTGGGATATGGTCAAGTGCCATTAGTTGTTACCTTTTCTTTTAGTTTGAATATGCTGTAAATTGATCGTCGTTGACCATTTCTTCAGGGTTAATCTGAGAAGCGTCCAACGTAAACAAGGTGTACTTACCCTTAATTAAACCACGTGGGAAGAAATGTGTAGGCCTAAATACTTCATTACGGTAGATAATGCGATCTTTTAGGAAGTCATCTGAAGAGGTAGGCATTGTAGGAAACAAACGCTCTACATCTTCCATATTTAAGGTAACTCTTAGAACGTCAGTGTTGTAGAAACCGCGTTCATCTTGCAAGGTTACACCCTGGTAGACAACGGCATTTACGGCTGGAACATCAAAACCAGTCTTCCATACACGCCCAGTACCTAGAGAACCAACATCATAGACATCATCTACCCCAGTAGCGGTAGCATCCCATCTCCACCAGTTTACAGTTTGTCCAACCGGCATGCGAAGATCCTGAGTAATCCCTGAAAGTATTGATCTACGCTCAAAGGGAATATTAAATCTACCGCCAGGCTGACTAGCTTTCATTAGGCTGCCTTATTAGTATTTTCTATAGCAATCCAATTAACAATTATATTTGCTCCTAAACTATAGTTAGAACCAGAAGTGTTATATAAAGCAATCTTAAACCCTTGGTTTGCTGCATACGCTGCAGTTGTTGCAATTTTTGGTATAAGTTGCAATCCTGATGTACCTTTAATAGTTGCAGTAATTACAGGCGTACCTTTAAATCCATTAGGGGTAAGACCTTCAAAAGAAACATCTACCCAGTTATAAGGGCCGTAAGCATCTCCTATTTCATAGTTGATGCTATTTGCGGTCCAGGTAGCAGGAGTGGAAAAAGTTAGAGTACCAGTAAGAATTTTAGGGCCAGTACTACTATCTCCATTAGATTTAACGGACATTACTGTGTCTCCGAGCCAAACGCATTAAACACTACATTTGTAAGTCCTGAGTTAATAAGGATTTTGTCATAGGTATCTACTGTAAGGCCAAGAGTATAGGAAATAGTTTCTTTTGGCGCTACGATTGCATCATAAACGATGTAGTACTTAAGATCAGTACCCAGAGTAGTAATAGCTTGAGCGTCTGTCTGCGTAATGGTGGCGGGCACTACGGCAATTCGGTATGTACTAGAAGTCGTATTTGTATTACAAATTGTAATAGTAGATACAATAGTTTGAATAGTGCCGGAAGAAGCTGCGGTGTACAAAACCACAGGGGTTCCAGCAACAGCAACTTTAGCTTGTCCTAATACTTTATAAGTTGTAGCCATTAATAGGGCCTTTCTTTAAGAGTCTAAATAAACGGTACCCGATTTGGGTCTAATTTTCAGCCTTTAACCTGAAGGCTAGTGCGGTCTACCATAATTCCTTTGCAGCAGTCTGCGTAAGAATCACAGTCTTGAGTTGGACAACCTGTTCTACAAGCCATTATGCAATTCTCCAAGCATATGGGCTAGAAGCAGTTGTAAAACTAGTGTTTGTATAACTAGCTGCAATGCTAGTTTGGGTTGCAATAGCCCCTGCCATACGACCAACAGGTCCATATATACCATAACCAGTACTTGAGCTGTTGTTTGACATCCAATAGTTTTGGTTAGTACTTTGACCGCTTAACTGTAAAGCAATTGGGTTAGTTGAAAGACCTGTGCCTAAATACGCAATTGCGTAACGTTGCCCAGCATTAAAAGTAAATCCGCTTATTGGTATGCTTTGAAAACCTGCCGTTGGGCTAGTACCCGCAAGCCAGTATGCTGAAGCTGTCTTACTATCACTGTAAACGCGAGTCAAGTTTCCAGAAGCATCCTCAGTAAAAATTGCAAAGTATTGGTTTGCTGTACCTGTAGTACCCACAGCGTTAGTAGTTATAAATAAAGAAGCATTAGATGGTGTCAGGCTCACCAAAGGGGTAAAGTAAGTAAAGTGAGTAGTACCAGTTGAAAAACCAACCGATGCTACAGCACACCAACGGGGAAGTGTTTCAAGTTGGGTGCTAGACATGCCCATAGCAGATAGCACATTCTCTACAGGAATTAGAGTTCCGCTTGTAGGCAAGGTCACAGATGTAGTTCCTGTAGAAGTTAACGTTGTATTAAACGCTCCTGCGGTAGTTAGGTTACCGCCCAAAGTAATTGTTTTATTTGTATTTGTTTCTCCAGTTCCACCTTGCGCTCCTGATAGCGGAGTAGCAAGACCAGAGATAGCCGACGCTGTAATTGTGTTAGCGCTGAAATTACCTGAAGCATCACGGGACACAATAGCGCTGTTTGTATTAGCGGAAGTTGCGGTAGTATAAGTATTAGCAATTACTCCGCCGTTCCAAGTACCCGATGTAATAGTACCTACTGTTGCAAGACCAGACGCAGAAGTAATACCTGCTGGCAAAGTTGTGCCTGTAATATTAGACGCATTAGTAGCGTAGAGTAATTGTGTCCAGGTCTGTAAGACGGTAGCGACTTTAGCTCCAATTTTAAACTTACCCGTATCAGTCTCAAAGCCAATTTCACCCTCAGCAAGTGTAGGGTTGGTTGACGTCCAAGTAGCCGCAGTATCTCTACGAACCTGAATCTGTGTAATTTGTGGCATTATTAGCTCCTTGCGTAACTCTTAATTATATCGTATGTTCTATCAAACATACGAGTAGCGTAGTAGCGGTTACCCGCAACATTTGGGTGGTCGTCAGTAAAGATAAATACTTGACCATTACCTGGTGTACCTGAACCTGAACCAGTATTCATAGTTCCAGTAATCCAACCTTCGTTGTATATATTTACTACGCCTCCAGGAATAACAGAAGGATGAGCGGTAGCAGCCGCGTACACAGTAGACGCGTTTAATGCAAGCGTAGAACTGGTAAAAGTATTAGACTGGCGAGTAAACACAATAATTTTAGCATTAGGCGCTCTGCTTGCAATTCCGTCGTATACATAAGTAGCATGAGCGCCTAATTGGTAACTTCCACCTGTAAATGTATCATCATTAGTTGTTCCCAAAAGAACAACCAAATCTGGTTGAATAGCTGTTATAAGGTCTAAACGAGCAGGGCTGCACCAGTTATCGCCATTTCCAGCACTGGTAACCGTTTGAAGAATAGGGTCAACATTTCCGCCTTTGACATACCCTGTACTTTGTATAGAAAGATTATAGTAATCAACATTTAACATTTCACCGTATTGAACGGCTAGTTGTCTTGCAAGGTTGGTCGCAGTTGTCGGATCATTGTTTGACCCATTAGTTCCAGCAAACCAAGACCCATCAATGAAAGCTACTTTTAATAACTGTTGATTTACAGGAAAAATAGTTTCTGTAACACTCTTTACACCAATTCCCCCAAAATCAAGACCACCAAACAGAATACGAATACGGCGTTGTTTAGTATTCCCACTACCAAAATTTACATTTAAGACCCTATCAGTATTATAAGAAGAACTAACATATCCGCCTGTTGGTACCAAAGCGGTTTCTGTAGTAGGGACTCCGTCTACCCAAATCCAAATTTGTGCAAATCCTGCATAACTTACTCCTGAGTAAGTTGCTTGATTATTGTTATACCTAATATCAAAGTTTTCACCATAATAATCAAATTCAACCCAAAACTGATTAAAAGTTAAAGCAGGAGTTGGGTCACTAGGATTCATATTAGCGTTGTTTCTGTAGTAACTTGTTCCAGGGGTATTAGTTATTACTGTCGGGGTTAACCCACGGAAAGTAAACTTGCCACTGTTATACGCATAAACAGTTGCACCAGAAATTGCGGTAGTAGAAAGTGTGTAACCAGAAGGAGTAACTGCAGTAGGAATTGCATTTACTGGTCCATTAACATTAGCAAGGAACGCTTCAAACTTTGCATTAGCACCTGAAAGTCCTGGGTCACCTTTTGGACCTTGAGGTCCAGTATCACCAGTAGTACCTTTGGCCGCTAGTACTAACCAATAACTACTATTAACTGTTGGATTTTTATTATAACTATTTTGGATAGCGTAATAGGTGCTGCCCGATTGTGTGACAATATCTCCAACAAAGTAATCAAGGTTATTAAGCCAACTACTAGGAGTAGTAAATCCTTGAGCAAATAAATCCCAATAAGTAGAGCCTGAATACGGTGAATTATTAGAATTTGTTAATTTACAGGAGTATTGCTGGCCATTGTAATAAACAGTGTCATAAGGGTTATATGTTGTACCTGAAGAGTAAACACCCTTAGCAGTATACCCCTGACCAGTATCGCCTTTAGGCAACACAAGATTCAGTTGCTGATTAGGAGAAACTCCAGTAATTGTTGCAGACGCAGTTACGCCAGCAACCGCGGTTGCAGTAAGCGTATTAGCAGGACCAGTAGCTCCAGTAACTCCAGTATCACCCTTGTCACCTTTAACGCCTTGGGCTAAGTATTTCCAAGTACCCGTTGTAGTATCATAGTATTTTAAAGCGCTCATGCGGACCCACCATCAATAGCAACCGTGTATGAAACATCATTAGGATCAGCCCAAAGTTGAGAAGTATCAGTTGGAGCTGAAGTAGAGATCTTTACATTATTCTGCTGGGTCAAAGTCATAGAAACCCACTGGTTAGTATTGGTATCCCAGATTTTTAAAGCGGTCATGCTGAACCTCCATTAATAGTTCCACCAGTAACAGAGCCTGAAATAGTTGGAGAGGTAAGTGTTGGTGATGCGCCAAAACTTGTAAGAGATGAGGTAGTTACACTGGTAGCAAGCGTTGTGCCAGTTAAACCTGTAGCAGCAATACTTGAAACAATAGCAGTGGCATAAGGCAAACTATTCCAAAGAGTGCTCCCATCACCAATTTTAAACTTGGTAGTGTCTGATTCATAGCCAAACTCACCAGCGTCTAGAGTAGGGTTTACGCCACTCCAAGTGGTAGCAAGTCCACGCCTAGTTTTGATTGAAGTTAACTGAGCAGATGGGGTACCACCATCAAAGACAGCAACATTTGCAGAAACTGTAGCTGTATCAGCCCACAAAATGCTGTGGTCAGCAGGGGCAGTGCCAGCAATAGTAATACCAGCGGGTCCAGTAGTTCCAGTTGCACCAGTAGCGCCAGTTGCCCCCGCGTCTCCCTTTTGAGCCATAAGAGACCAGTAACCAGTCCAGTTAGCACCAATACCTGGTTGAGTAATAGAAGCAGATGTATGCGGTGTAGAACAACGATACGATGAACCATCTTGACGAGCTACATCATATGCAGCATAAACTGTTCCAGTTGCCCAAGCACCGCGCCATAAAAAACCCTGTCCGTTAGTACCATTAGTACCATTGGTTCCAGTGTCACCTTTAGGTCCTTGAGGACCTGTTGGACCAGTTACTCCTGTAGCCCCTGTAGGTCCTGTAGGACCGGCTTGCCCTACGGCGCCTCCCTGACCTACTCCTACCCCTACTATAGTTGAAGTATTTGGCGGTGTAGAAACAACCACAACCTCTGGAGTAGAGGGAGTGATATTGATTATGTCTGTCATCCTTGCCATCCTGGAGCGTAAGGTTCACTATTGTAAGTAGAGATCTGCTCCTGAACGATGACTGCGCCCTTTAGGTAGGTCTTTGAGTAATCTGGGTCAGTGTACGTTGCTGTAGCAGCACCTACTGTTGACAGAACAATTCCTGTATCTGGATCCGTAATGTTGTAGCCGTCAGTATCTACTGGGGTAGCTGTGTAGGTATTGTCTACGTAGAAGCTATTAGCATCAAATACGGTAATAACAAATTCGCCGTTGTAAGCATTTTTTAGGGTCTTAACGCTATTGCTATCAAGCACAGCCACATTTGCAACTGTTAC
>Ga0304729_1002817_pt1 | contig 10127 bp, 11 predicted proteins | sample C_131016_MF_Meta_FD_190475 | JGI IMG/M metagenome (GOLD analysis project Ga0304729, IMG submission 190475) | Freshwater microbial communities from Lake Croche, Canada to study carbon cycling - C_131016_MF_MetaG (v2) (version 2) | ecosystem: Environmental > Aquatic > Freshwater > Lake | place...
CCCGCGCATCGAGCGTCTGCGCCAGGCTATTCGCACCGTACTGGCGCGCGCGGTGCACATTGGTGGCAGCACGCTCAAGGACTTTTCCAATGCGCAGGGCGAATCGGGCTACTTCCAGCTGGAGGCCGCCGTGTATGGCCGCCAGGGCCTGCCCTGCCGGGTCTGCGCCAGCCCCATCCGCAGCATCCGCCAAGGCCAGCGCTCCACCTTTTTCTGCCCGGTATGCCAAAAGCCATGATCGCGCCCACGGTGGCGCAGACGGTGGTGGCCTGGCAAAAAGTGCATGGGCGCAACAGCCTGCCCTGGCAAAACACCACCGATCCCTACCGCGTATGGCTCTCCGAAATCATGCTGCAGCAAACCCAGGTGCGCACGGTGCTGGGCTACTTTGCCCGCTTTACTGCGCGCTTGCCCACGGTGGCCGATCTGGCTGACGCCAGCCAGGACGAGGTCATGGGCTTGTGGAGCGGCCTGGGCTACTACAGCCGGGCGCGCAATCTGCACCGCTGCGCGCAAATGGTGGTGGCGCAGCATGGCGGACAGTTTCCGCGCCGGGCCGAAATTCTGCAAAGCTTGCCAGGCATCGGCCGCTCAACGGCGGCGGCGATCGCCTCCTTGTGCTTTGGCGAGCGCGTGGCGATTTTGGATGCCAACGTCAAGCGCGTACTCACCCGATTGCTCGCGTTTGAAGGCGACCTGGCGCAAGCCGCCCAGGAGCGCGCCTTGTGGCAAGCCGCGGGTGAGCTGCTGCCCAGCGCGCAAGACGGCGCAAAGGCGATGGCCCGCTACACCCAGGGCATGATGGACTTGGGCGCCACCGTCTGCGTCGCGCGCAATCCGGCGTGCCATGTCTGCCCGCTACAAAACCGCTGCCAGGCGCATGCCCAACAACGCATGGCGGATTTCCCGGTGCGCAGCCGCAAACTCAAGCGCAGCGCCCAATCGCTGTGGCTGCTGTGGGCGCAAGACGCCATTGGCGCCGTCTGGCTGCAACGCCGCCCGGCGCCTGGTATTTGGGCCGGTTTGCATTGCCTGCCGGTGTTTGACAGCGCCCCCCAACTGCGCGCCGCCCTGCCCGCGCCGCTGCGCAAACGCGTGCTGGACGGGCCCGCCTTTGTGCACGTGCTCACCCACAAAGACTTGCATTTGCACCCTTGCCAGTTGTTGCTCAAAACCGGCCAGGCCTTGCCCGACATTGACGGTGGCTGGATCCCTGCGGCACATTGGCCCGCGCTGGGTCTGCCCGCGCCCGTGCGCACCTTGCTGGCGCAAAAATAAGTTTTACGCGATGGGCTCGGGGGCCGCTGAGGGCAAAGGATCGAGCTCGCGGTGGCGGCGCAGCGTCACCCACTGGGGGGCGAAGTGCGCGGCCAGTTGCTCTACCAGGTACACCGAGCGGTGCTGGCCGCCGGTGCAGCCGATGGCCACCGTCACATAGCTGCGGTGGTCCAGCACCAGGGCATCAAGCCAGGTTTCCAGAAAACCGGCGATGTGCGCCTGCATCTGGGCCACCGAAGGCTGGCCGCGCAGATATGCAGCGACCGGCGCATCGCGCCCGGTGAGCGCGCGCAGCACCGGTTCGTAATGCGGGTTGGGCAGCATGCGCACGTCAAACACATAGTCGGCGTCCGAGGGAATGCCGCGTTTGAAAGCGAAAGACTGAAACACCAGCGTGAGCTGGGCCACCGGCGCGGTGATCAGGCTTTTGACAAAGCTTTGCAGTTGCGACGCGCGGATCATGCTCGAATCAATCACATAGGACTGCGCCCGCATGGTCTCGAGCATGCGCCGCTCCAGCTCAATGGCCTCGACCAGCGCGTGCTGGGCGTCGCCAGGCACGGCGTCGGCCTGCGACAAGGGGTGGCGCCGGCGCGTCTCGGAGTAGCGGCGCACCAAGGTCTCGGTGCTGGCGTCCAAAAACAGGGTTTTGATGGCCATGCCCTGGGCGCGCAAGCGCTCGAGCTGGGCGGGCACCTGCGGAAAGGCCTTGGCGCTGCGCACATCCATAGCGATAGCAACGCGCGCAGCCGGGGCGCCCGCCTGCAGCGCCACAAAATCGAGCAAAAGCTGGGGCGGGAGATTATCCACACAGTAATAACCGGCGTCCTCCAAAGCGTGCAAGGCCACCGATTTGCCCGAGCCGGACATGCCGGTGATGAGCACCAGCTCCATGGGCGTATCAGCCATGGGCTTGTTCCAGCATTTCGCGGGCATGGGCCAGTGTCGTGGCCGAGGCCACCTGGCCGCCGAGCATGCGGGCGATTTCAGCCTCACGCTCGGTCTGCGCCACCGGGGCGACGCTGCTGCGCGTGGCGCCGTCCTGGAACTGCTTGCGCACCACCCAGTGCTGGTCAGCGCAGGCAGCCACTTGGGGCAAATGGCTGACGGCCAGCACCTGGCGGTCGCGCCCGAGCTGGCGCATCAGGCGGCCCACGGTGTGCGCGACCGCGCCGCCCACACCGGCGTCTACTTCGTCAAAGATCAGGGTTTGCGCGCCACCACCTTGGCTGGTAGTCACCGCAATGGCCAGCGCGATGCGCGAGAGCTCGCCGCCCGAGGCCACCTTGCCCACTGCGCGCGGCGTACTGCCGGCATGCCCGGCCACTAAAAAAAGCACCTCTTCGAGGCCGCTGGCCTGGGGCTGCGCGTGCGCTTGCAGCTGCACCTGGAACTGGCCGCCCTCCATGCCCAAACCTTGCATGGCCTGGGTGATGGCGCCAGCCAGGAGCGGCGCCGCTTTGTGGCGCGCTTTGGAGACTTTTTTGGCCTCTTGCACAAAGGCGGCGCGCGCCTGCTCGGCCAGGGCCTGCAAATGCGCGCTGTCGGCGGCGGCGTCGAGCTGGGCCAGCTCGGCTTTCCAGGCAGCATGGGTGGCGGCCAATTCTTGGGGCGCGCGCTTGTAGCGGCGCGCCAAAGACACCCACAAAGCCATGCGCTCGTCCAGCGCGGCCAGTTGGGCCGGGTCCAACTCGACGCGGCGCTGGTAGGCGCGCAGGCTGTAGACCGCGTCCTCCACCTGCGCGATGGCCGAGGCCAGCACCTCGGCCGGGCCCTGAAATTCATGGTCCAGATGCACCTGGTTTTGAACTTGCTGCAAAGCGCTATGCAATTGGGTGAGGGCCGGTGCCTCCTCATCGGCCAAGAGGGCCAGGGCTGACTGGGCCGCATCCAGCAAAGTCTGGCCGTGCGCCAGGCGACTGTGGGCGCTGTTGAGGCTGTCCCACTCGTCGATTTGGGGCTGCAGCTTGTCGAGCTCGCCGATTTGCCAGGCCAGGCGCTCGCGCTCGCGCTGCAGTTGGTCTTGGGCGGCGAGCGCTTTGTCATAAGCCTCTTGGGCCTGGCGCAGGTTTTGCCACAAGGCGGCCAGGGCGCTGGTGGAGATGCGGGCGTAGTCGTCCAACAGGCGACGCACCGCGTCGGGGCGGGTCAGGCTTTGCCAAGCGTGCTGGCCGTGGATGTCGAGCACCTGCTCGCCCACATGGCGCAGCTGCTGGGCGGTGGCGGGCAGGCCGTTGATCCAGGCGCGGCTTTTACCGGCTGCGTCCAGGCTGCGGCGCAGCAGCAGCGTCTCGCCCGCTTCAAAACCTGCCTCTTGCAGCCAGTCCAGCAAGGCGCTGGGGGTGTCAAATTCGGCGCTTACGTCGGTGCGGGGCGCGCCTTCGCGGATCAAACCGACATCGGCGCGGGCGCCGGTGGCCAGTTGCAATGCGTCAATCAGAATGGATTTGCCCGCGCCGGTCTCGCCGGTGAGCACGGTAAAGCCGCTTTCCAGCTCCAGGTCCAGGGCTGCGACGATGACAAAGTCGCGCAGCACGATGCGTTTGAGGCCCACCTTTTAACTCCCCCCCTCGTTCCAATGCAGTTTGCGGCGCAGCGTATCAAAGTAGGTCCAGCCCCGGGGGTGTAAAAAACGCGCTTGGTGCTCCGAGCGGCGCACCACGATGCGGTCGCCGTGCATCAGCGTGGCCAGCGACTGCATATCGAAATTGGCGCTGGCGTCTCGCCCCGAAACGATTTCGATCGCGATCTCCGAGGTGTGCGACAGCACAATTGGCCGGTTAGACAAGGTATGCGGGGCAATCGGCACCAGCACCCAGCCCGGCGTGGAGGGGTGCAGCATGGGCCCGCCGGCCGAGAGCGCATAGGCGGTCGAGCCAGTGGGCGTGGCAATGATCAGCCCGTCGGCGCGCTGGCTGGCTAAAAAGTGGCCATCCACCTCGACGCGCAACTCCACCATGCCCGAGGTGGCGCCACGGTTGACCACCACGTCATTGAGCGCCAGCGCCGAGAACACGCATTGCCCGCTGCGCATGACCTGTGCCTGCATGAGGCTGCGGTCGTCCACCTCGTACTCGCCCGCGAGCATGGGCGCCAGGGTCTGGGCGTAGCGCTCCAGCGCAATATCGGTAATAAAACCCAGCCGGCCCTGGTTGATACCAATAAGCGGCACCTTAAAGGGCGCCAGACGCCGGCCCACGCCCAGCATGGTGCCGTCACCGCCCACCACCAGGCACAGGCCGCACTGGCGGCCGATGGACTCGATGTCCAGGGCGGTGTAGGCGTTCAGGCCGAGTTTGGCGGCGGTATCGGCCTCGATAACTACCTCGCAGCCCTGGGCCATCAGGAAATGGGCTATCTCGTCGAGCGTAGCGCGCGAGGCGGCAATAGCCGCCGGCGCGTGGCTGGAGAGGTATTTGCCAGTCAGGGCAACCTGGCGGAACTGCGGGTTCAGGCGGGGGTTCATGGGCAAATTACATCACTAAAATGTTTTGATGCTCGATGACCGCTCCAAGTTACTACTCAAAGCGCTGGTTGAACGCTACATTGCCGACGGCCAACCGGTGGGTAGCCGCACTTTGTCTAAGGCATCCGGGCTGGAATTGTCGCCCGCCACCATCCGCAACGTCATGTCGGACCTGGAGGAGCTGGGCCTGATTGTCAGCCCCCACACCTCGGCAGGGCGCATTCCCACGGCGCGCGGCTACCGCCTGTTCGTGGACACCATGCTCACCGTACAGCCCCAGCAGTTTGGCGCGCACAGCCTGGCACCCGACCAACCGCAAAAAGTGATCTCCAATGCGGCCAATTTGCTCTCCAACCTGTCGCAGTTTGTCGGCGTGGTGATGACGCCACGGCGCAGCAGCGCCTTTAGGCACATGGAGTTTTTGCGTCTGTCGGAGCGGCGGGTGCTGGTCATCATCGTCTCGCCCGATGGCGATGTGCAAAACCGCATCCTGTTCACCGAGGCCGATTACACCCAGGCGCAACTGGTGGAGGCGGCCAATTTTCTGAACCACCATTACGTGGGCCTGGATATCGATCAGGTGCGCATCCGCCTGCAATCTGAAGTGGAAAGCCTGCGCTCGGAAATTGCCGGGCTGATGGCGGCGGCCGTCAAGGTCAATTCCGAGGCCATGTCGCAAGACCAGGACGAGGTGGTGATTTCTGGCGAGCGCAATTTGCTCAAGCTCAGCGACTTTTCCAGCGACATGGGCAATTTGCGCCGCGCTTTTGAGCTGTTTGAACAAAAAGCGCAAATCATGCGCCTTCTGGATATCGCCGGGCGCGCCGAGGGCGTGCGCATTTACATTGGCGGCGAAAGCCAGGTGGTGCCGTTTGAAGAGCTGTCGGTGGTCAGCGCGCCTTACGAAGTGGACGGCAAAGTGGTCGGCACCTTAGGCGTGATCGGCCCCACCCGCATGGCCTACGACCGCATGATCCAAATCGTGGACATCACGGCCAAACTGGTGAGCAACGCGCTGAGTCACCAGAAATAAGCCGAAAATCAGAAAAGTTCAATTTACTGGGCGTTTCTAGTCGCGCTAGGCGCCGGTAATTCGTGCCGCAATGGTTCGACACTCTGCTTTTGCCGATTCTCGTAAGCGCTTCCACATTACAGGACGTTGTGAGCGGTGTCACCCAGGACCTGGCCATGGCTATCTGACTGCTATGCCTCTGAAGCCCCCGGATATTGGGGGATTAGTTCTCAAAAGTGGCACTGATATCGAAAGATTACTGATGATTTTTCAAGTAATCAATAACCCAAGGTGGATCGCTATCGCTGGGGAATATCGGATAGTGAACAGAGACAATTTTTCCATCCTTGGCGATGATGGTTAGTCTTTTTAATAAAGTCATACCAGCAGCCTCGAAAGTTGGGAGGTTCAGTGCTTTTTGAAATTTGAAATCAACATCACTCACAACGGGAAACGGCAAATGGAGTCGTTCAGCCATTTCTTTTTGATATTCGGTAGTCTGAACACTCAAGCCAACGACTTCTGCCTTTAACGCTTTCAGCTCTTGGTAGTGATCTCTGAACGAACAGCTCTGTGGCGTACAACCTCTAGCCCCAGGAATCTGATCCCATCCCTCTGGCAAGGGAACATTCGGTTGTCCAGTCATCGGATAACAGTAGATAACCAAAAAATCTTTGGACGCGCCGAGGTCAATCTGATGACCGTTAGTAGATAAAAGAGAAAGACTTGGAAGAGTCATTCCTACAAGGTGTTTAGCTGAGCCGTCATCTTGTGGAATGGGTAAGTCATCTGGGGTCTTGGTTAGGTCGATCATCAACATCTCCATTTTTTTAGATTCTAAGATTTACATTTTAAATGGCCGCGAGATTTGAGCTACCTCAATCTTATAACTTCCTTAACTTTTTAGCTTGATCAAGGCTCAAATTCTAAAAACTTTTGAATAATTTTGGGTCTTCAAGGATGTGACTCGGTAGATCGTACGGTGTTTATGATCAACTGTAATTCTGGAGCTATTGGCATTTTCTTAAAGGGGCTCACATTTGTACCTCCGGTGTTACCCGACGGGATCAAGCCGAAGATGGTCTTTGTAGCAGCTCCGGTGATTCGTAAAATCTGCCCTGCCACTTCTTTAATATTTCGTTTGCGAATGCCCCAGAGCAGCATCAAAATGTGCGTTCTTGTATGAAGCAAGGTTGAGTTTTGTCCCAAGACATGGGCCCGTTCTAGGTGTTGGAACTCTGCTTGTCTATAGCCATTGGACGCTGATTCCTCGGCAGCTGCAATCTCCAAATCCCAGTAGGGCTTGATTCGACGGTAGTAACTCCTCATTTTTGACTTTCAATTTGCAGCAAGTTTGCATCGCTGCGGCCAGGATTGAAATTATTGACAGCTGATTCAGACGCATAACCGATCGAAAGACCGCAAATCAATTGATACGGCTCGGGAATCTTAAACTCCGAACGTATCGGACTTGCCCATGTTGCAAGTGCGCCCTGCGCACAAGTTGCCAGTCCGTGGGCATGCGCAGAAAGCATCAATGTGTTCAAGAATATGCCTGCGTCCAAAATGGAGAACTCATGCAGTCCTTTATGTGCAAATAAAAATAAGACGGTAGGCGCACCGAAAAATTCGAAGTTTCGTCGCATCTGCTTGTCTCGTGCAGCGATATCTTTGCGTCCAATTCCTAGCACTTCGTATAAGCCGGTCCCTGTTGCACGGCGCTTGGGTTGCAAATCTTCAGGATAAGTAAATTGCGTTGAGAAGTCGCCGTCTGGCAATCCACGGCGAGTCAACAAAAGTCGAAGCTTTCCTAGTGCTCCGCCGTTTTGAGCTGCCCTGCCGAGATCAAAGAGCGAGCAAAGCTCACTAGAGATTTTGGCGCGCACGGCCCCGGATGCGATGGCAATCCTATAAGGTTGGGTATTGGACCAACTTGGAGACCAATTTGCATCTGCCAAGACCTCAGTCAGTAATTTTTCGGGAATGGCTTGTGGCAAAAAGTCTCTGACACTGCGGCGCGTGCGAATCAATTGCGACAGTATTTCTGAAGGCGTATCAGCAGAGAGAGTCATTTGATAAGAAAAGGTTAGGCAGAGGTGAAATCAAAAAGCGTGACTTGATTCAAACCATCTCAATACATCGCGCCACAAAGGTTGCGCATTGCGGCGGAAGTAGCCCAGATGACCGATACTTTCTAGTCCCAATGTCGCAGGATCAATATCAGCACTTTGCCAAATGCCTTGCGGATAGCCAGACATGAACGCATCACGTGACCGAGGCAGCGCCCATAAATCGTCCAAGGCGTTCGCAGCCATGATGGGTGTTTTGACCGATTCGAACTTTTCCCTTAAATGAGACATTGCTGGATCATCAAAAAAATATCGCGGAAACTGGCACCAGTGTTTCCAGTCACGAAACACTTCTTGCGGGAGGTCTTCTCCCATACCTAGTTTGGACCATGCGAGGTATCCCTTCCAGCGCACTAACAAAGGTCCAATGAACTTCCACAGAATTAGCACCTTGAATTGCTCCGATTTAGGCATCCATCCGTGCCACCCTGCGCCTGTGGCAAATGTGTATAACTTAGCAACTTTGTCATGGTTTGGCAGAAGACCGAACGCATGCCCGCCAAAGGAGTGGCCGACCATAAAAAGCGGTATAGCATCGGTATGCATGTAGTCCACGGCGGAGGCTAGATCTTGGTTAGCCCAATCCAAATAGGCCATCCTGAATCCTTTGAGCGTCAATGGTTTTGATAGCCCTATTCCACGGTAGTCAAGCGTTAGGGTTTCATAACCTTGTGATGCCGCGAACTGCGCAAAGGTCTGGTAGAAGGTCTGCGGGACACCTGTGGCCCCGGCAACAATAATCCGTGCCCGCACTTCGCCATCGCATTTATAAAGTTGTGCATTTAAGAGGTATCCATCGGCGGCAACCAAGGAAACGCGTATTGGCATGGTCGGTCTAACTTCAACAACCGTTTTCATTCTTTCCCTCCCGCGTCATTGAGTCTCGCGAGATTAAGTCTGACAAGGCTAATCAGCGCTTCAGATGTTTGACGCATGATCTCTATATCCTGGGCTACTCTAGACTGTAAAAGTGCCCCTTCATATGCGGAAACAATGAGTGCTGATGTTGCTTTCGCAGAATGGTCTGGCAGACCTAAGGAGCCCAACACTTTTGTAATTTTGAATCGCAATAATGTGAAAGCTTTATTCAATGCTGCACGGATTTCGACGTCCTCTTCGGTTGATTCGAGGGCAATAGTGGCAAGGGGACATCCTGCATGAAAGTTGCTCTTTTCTAGCATCTTTTGCGCAGAATTCATCCACTGGGTCATCGCCTCCAACGGATCCGACGCTCTTTGGATGATCTTTTCCAGACCTCCCCCCAGTTGCTCGGCAACCGATTCAATGGCTTTGACTGCCAGTTCAGCCTTTCCGCCAGGAAAATGGTGATACAAAACACCCTTGGGAGTTTGAGCGGTCGCGAGCAAATCATTAACGCCAACGCCGTGATATCCCCTGTTTCTCAGGGCGTCGATCATGGCTGCGATCAAGCGATCTTTAGTGCTAATTAAACTTGGTTCTTGTGTCATCCGTTCTATTCTATAGACCAGTCTGTCTATTTGTCAACGCCCATCTGCATCCTGAAAAAAAGATTGCCTGACAGCAGCTTCTGGCAGTTACTTAACGGGCTCACATCACCAGATGTGTCTAGCGTGGCTAGCAATCTCGGGTTTAGGGTAGGCATTTCACAGAGACCGCGGACCGCTTTGGGTAGCGGATTCAGTCTCTCATCGAATCGGCGACTTGACCAATTCGATTAAGTCCCATTGATTTCCGTAGAGGTCTGTAAAGACAGCCACTGTGCCGTAAGGCTCCTGCACCTTGCCTCGAACAAACTTGACGCCACGGTTTTGATAAACCGCGTAATCACGTTCAAAACTGTCTGTGTAAAGAAACAAGAAAACGCGGCCACCTGCTTGATTTCCGATGAACGAAGCCTGCTGATCATCAGAGGCCTTCGCCAGCAATAGCTGGGCACCACTGCCGCCATTGGGCGCGACCACAACCCAACGCTTATTTTGCTTTGGTATCGGTGTGTCTTCAATGAGGTCGAAGCCAAGGACATCAACGTAAAAGGCGATTGCCTCGTCATAGTCCTTTACCAAAATAGACACAAGTCCAATCGATTGCGACAAGGTGGCTCCTTACTTACAGGGACAGTGGATTTGGAGAAACTTCACACAAACAGCGTTCATGTTAGATCAGCAATCGCGGCAGTTCAGGCATTCGCCTGTCCAATTGGCAAGCTTCGGCTTTGAGGACCTATTCAGAACCTGAGTCGCTATTGTGGCGGCGCTATCCG
>Ga0304729_1002818_pt1 | contig 10125 bp, 17 predicted proteins | sample C_131016_MF_Meta_FD_190475 | JGI IMG/M metagenome (GOLD analysis project Ga0304729, IMG submission 190475) | Freshwater microbial communities from Lake Croche, Canada to study carbon cycling - C_131016_MF_MetaG (v2) (version 2) | ecosystem: Environmental > Aquatic > Freshwater > Lake | place...
CTCCTTATACCGACGATGTCCTACTACGACATTCTCGCACTGTCCATGGCAACGGAGGTAGCCGAGTTCGTTCTCGAATGAAAACAAGAACAAGAACAAAAAACAAAAAACAAAAAAACAAAAAAGGAACGCTCCTTTTTTGTTTTCATTTAAAAAAATTGAAGCATGGACCGGCCTTAAAGGGAAGATAAAGATTGCATACCAAGCTATCATGTCTCACCAACTCAACTGCGACGAACATGCCACTGAGCCAAAGATCGCTGCGTGCTGGCGCATCCCTGCAGGCGAGGGTACTGGTCCGATGGTGCGCGACAACGACAACAACCAAACCCTCTGGGATCCTCCGTCTGTCCAAGCCGAACCACTCGAGGCCGAACCACTCGTTGGTCCAAGAATGATGCGCAGTGTGGCCGCTCCGATGCCACGGGACAACCGTGAGAACTGGCACAACGTGGTGGCTGCCATCAGTTGCTGGGCGTGCCATCCTGGCGATGGGACGTGCCATCCTCGAGAAGCTACGTACCACCAACCTTGGTGCGCCGAAACACCTCGTATTCGTGGCTCGGAGTGCTCCGTCTGCCGATGTCTATTCGAGAACGGACCATGTGTGTGCGAGGCATTCAAGAAGGCCAACGAAGAAAGCACGTGGATGTGCTATCACTGCGGTGAGCTCTTCAATGGCATGGATCGCACCGTGAACACTCACACTACTGAGACATGCCCTCTCAAAAATAAGTAAAAATTATCCTTTCACCGACGAAACATTCAGAACACTACAAAACAAAAAGAAAAAGGGGGGAACCCCTTTTTCTTTAAAAAAAAATTGAAATCGGCCTGATCCGCAACAGGAGACAAACCGGTCCATCCATGTCGTCCGAGCCCATCAGTGAAGAATTCCTTGCGATTGCTGAATACCTAGACTCGCGCGACCCTTCCCTTGCGCAAATCCTTCGTATCCCCTTCTCACTCTGGCAAGCTAGCTGGAAAACTCCAGAGTTTCTATCCGTCATCTTTAACATCGAAAAAGAAATGAAACAATCGAAAAACTAAAGAAGAACTAAAGAAGAACGAAAGAAAAACGAAACAACAAAAAAGAGGCGCCTTTTTTGATTTCATGACATAAAAAAATTGAAGCGATGACTGGCCTAAACAGAAACCAAGTTCAAGCCATCCATATCGTACGAACTTTTCCAAAGCTACCATGAACTCCAACAAGCAATCCATTTCGTCGCTGTACAAGACGCTGCGTGCCATTGCGTTTCAGGACCCCATCTTTGTTGCCGTTGCGAATGGCACGATGTCGTGGGCCGATGCCTCCTGTACCGCCGACGAAGAGGCGCGCTACCAGGAATACTGTGCCAACGGCGAGGGCGCTGACATCCTGAACTCCGTTCGAGACGCAATGAATCGCAAGAAGACCCGCCGCGGCATTCAATGGGCCGAAGAGGTAGAGACCTTTGAAGTGCCGTTTGAAGAGGTCAAGCGCTCCGCTCCCGTCCAGGTTATTACGACGACCGTTCTGTTCAATCCGAACCAAATCAAGACACTGGTCGCTCGCAATCTCCCGCGTGATGTGACGTCGAATGAGCTGAATGAGCTCTTCGTCAAGCACGGGCCGATTCGCGACGTTTACATCCCCAAAAATCTCGACCAATCCAGCCCCTACTATGGCACCATCAAGGGCTTTGCCCTCATCAAGTTCCTTAGTCATACCGACTCCACACGTGCCTTCCTCGGCGAACAAAACAAGCTGTTGCTCCGTGGCAAAATAATTACCATTGAGTTTGCCAAGGAGGACCGCTAAATGACAAAAAATAGAAAAAAAGAAAACCGACAAAAGAAAAGAGGGGCTACCCTTTTTTCTTGCTAAATTTGATATCCGTGAATGGATGGTTCCATACATCACCCATGCATCACTATTCCAAACTCCGTTGCGAATCATGTCATTCCACCTTCGAAACCTATCAATGTGGTCAAATCCTGCGAGATTGTGAACCATGTGATACTCATCATACTTGCCCTTCCTGTGGTTCACCCGCTCACTATGCGTCCTTGAGCGATATCGAAAAAGATCAGTTTCTTCACATTGTTAAATACGCCAATCAATTTGATTCTACCGACTCACTTGAGTTGATGGAAGATGTTTCCTTACGACTTTCCTCCACTTTCTGGTTTGATCCAACCCATTCTATCATTGAAGCATGCTTGAACGCACTCCCAGAGGATGAAATCATGGTACGCACCTATCTCGAACACATCTATACCCAAATCTATGAAGAAGTCATCGAAGAAGCCAACGAATATCATCACGGGTCAGGATGGTAAATCATATATTTTAAAATTGATAGATTTGGGTTGCGGGAGAAAAGACACCCTGACATGACGATTTCCCTATACTACGATTTCATGGGCGAGCGAAAGAGCCAAGTCGTATCCCTGACGATTCTGCGCAATTATCAAATCATGTGGCATTTTATGGAACAAGAAGGACGAGACCTGAGTTCATTTAATCAATCAAGAACACTGTCTGATCGAGAATACCGAGAATTGTGGCAAGAACTTACCGAACGATTCAATCAGCAAAATATTCCATTATGGTTACTCGAAGAACTAGAAGAACAAATGCGAAGCGATTAAATAAAAAATAAAAAAAAAGAGGGCGCTCTTTTTTCTACGTAAAGTATATTGAACGAATTATATCCATGAACCTATGTAAACTGAACGTGGAACGAATTAATCTGAAGCCCAATCAAGTACCCTATGTATTACGTGCCCTTGTTCATACTATTTTATTCAATCGAATCGCAGACATTCATGTCATACCAAAAGATATTCAATGTCCCCTATTTGATCAAGTGGAATATGTCAAGATTGACTCGAACGAAATCGAACGTGGTGTAGAACAAGCGCTCCGCACCATTTATAAGACGATCCCTAACAATGGTGTGATCCCAATATACGTAAAAATGTATACAATGATTACTAAATACGGTTTTTTCGGAGAATACAAAGAGAATATTGAATGGGAACGATGGTGTATTGAGTTAAACCTGTCCGATTCATGTCATGGAGACGTGATCACGGATCGGATCGGTAGTATTCTCGATCTTTGTAACAAGTATCAAACCAATATACTCTTTATGAAAAACATCGGATTTTCGATCACACCTTCGATCGAACAAGAATCGTCTTTTTTTGATCTATTTCGATCCGCTCCACAATTACTACCAGGTATGAAATAGATAAAATTGAAAATAAACAGATGGTTACGAATCGATCAGACCATGAACGATCATACAAAATCCATTCCTATCGCCATTGATCGAATGATCAAAGAAAACGAGAATGAGTTGGGCCAACAACTCTTTCAACATGCTCTTCCCAGCCTTCTTCTATCCTATGGATCGATCTGCTCCAAACAACATGTTGTTTCTGCGGAGATTAGTGAGGCCGATCGACGAAGTTATGCCTTCTGGAATGTGATGACCCATCATTACTGTCGTCGCCCAGAAAAATTCGAAGAGGATGCCTTTCTCTTCTGGCTTGGTTTTCCACCTACCGCCATTGGTATGAAACGCGACCTTGTCAATGAAGCTGCCCGACTTCTCACACACCAGATCCTCCAAGATGATGAAGCGCGAAATAATTGGCTTCGCGAATATGGATCCCATGTCCTGCCTGGATACCATGAATATAAAAATGTGATGTCCATGAACTGGATGCCTGCGTATTAACCTCTGTGTGGTGCTATTTTTCATGAAAAATTGAATATATAAACCATTGTAAAACAATGTACAATGGTTTATATTGAAGTCGGATTCACTGCCATTCAGATGGGCATTTCCATGGGCGTCTATCACATTACTCCAAATGATACTCTATCTCTAGATGAGGTTCAACAAATGGTTCATATTCTTCGTACTCAGCTTTTGGAACCCATTCAAATCGATCATGAAGATTTTCGGTTTTATTCTACACAAGAAGAACTTCAAAACATGTTTGGCGAAGCAGCTAACGTAGAACTTAGTAAAAACATTGAACGATATGGAATGGATGACGCCATTCATTTTATCGGTTCCGATCGACAAGATCTTGTATTTGGTGTATGGATTGAAGAAGAACAACAGAACGGATTCATTGAACTTCGTGAAGAGGGCTCCATGTATCGGCTTGTTCAGCTATTTCACGATGGACATGTCATGTAAAAATTGACGAATCCATCTGCCAGATAAATAGTCAACCATGAGCCACATCTACTTCTGCTGTAATTCCAATTGCCCTAACGGCAAGAACATCCATGCCATGAAATGCGGCGGCTGTGAAACTTCCTGGTACTGTGGCGAAACCTGCCAGAAAGCCGACTGGCCCAATCATAAGTTCGAATGTCGCGACGTGGCACGTATCCATCTCGAAAAAGAACTCTTTCACATCGTTGCGAAAACTCAAGACCGTGACACCGATGCCTATCCTTTCGAGCACTTTCAAGGGTTCATGAAACATCAATCGTATCTCTACACTCCTCGAACCACCCAAGAGTGGATGGAGGACTGGCTTAGTGGATGGTACACCGAATCGCGGGAGCGCAAGGATATGCTTCGCACTCTGTTTCACACAAACGGAATGAAGTGGTCACTGGATGCCTATGTTCTGTATCTGAGGTGGTCCGAGATTCGCAACGGCAATCGTTACCAGAAAATGAAAGAGTTCGTTAAACTCTCCAAGTCACTCTTCTAAAAAAACAGGTACCCTATTTTTATTTACGGGATTTACGAGTACGTCTACCACCTTGTATGGAGCAACCTTTGTTAGTAACTCTCTTACATAAAGAGGTCTTCTTTGGAGACCTCTTTAAAGACTTATGATTATTGACTTTTTTACGAGCTTCATTCCACTCTCTCTTTCCTGCAGGAGATAGTTCATTATTAAATTCTTTTGCTACCTCTTGATGAAGTTCGCGTAAACGATCCAATAAATCACTCAAACGAACCATCTTATGCATTCGCGCTGCTTCATTTCCTTTTGCTACCTTTTCTGCGCTTACCGAATGAATCTGAGCAATCAAACGTTGCGTTTCTGCTTCTGACATTCTATAGATTCACTCGAAATAAAATTGAGATTCATTCTGGCTAGATAACAATATCAACCCATCATGTCTTGGATCCAAGAATGGCACGCCATGCTCCACAATAAAGCCGTCACCAGTCTTCATTCTTACCCTGCTGATTTCCGCACCGATATTTATGATGCGCTCCGTAGTTATTGTACACGCATCGAAGTTGTCTATTTTCCAGCGATGTATGATGAATACTTATCATGGAACGCACATTATGGGCATTTGTATCGTACCATCGATGGGTCATTTAGCCCTGTACCCAACGATTCCCATTTGCGCTACTTTACCAATCAATCCGCTCTCATCCAAGAACAAATTCGTGAACGTACGATTATTCGTGATTTAGAGAAATTCGCTAAAAAAGAGAAAATCGTCTTTCACGACGATAGCATCATCGAAAAAATCTCTTTGGCGGCACACTATGCGGGACTACGTGGAGGCGGATAAGCAGGCAGATAAAAATTGAAAATAACGAATGGACCGATCTGAACCCAGCCATGTTTATCTATCAAGAACAACCCAACAGCAAACTCCTTGTGATTCAACTTGACCTCGGAGAGTACGTAATGACCTATCACCATATGGAACAAAACGGTTGTGAAATCATTGCCTTTACCCAAAATCGACTTCCCAATAACGACGAGCGTGCCTATCTCGATCAGTGGACCGCACAACAATACGAACAACATCGTGTCATGAATCTGTTTCGCGATTCCTTTCAAAATTGTATGAATCTAGGAGAGCTTCAAATTAACCACGTACATACCTAATCCGAAAAGTGAACATTATTTTTAGTCTAAAGTTGTCATCTGATATGAACCTCATTATGGAACCTTCTCCCCCACGAACCTACCCTTACCCGTGTACACAATGCCGTGGAAGGTTTTTTTGTCATTGTAAGATTCTAGAATCCGCAGGGGTTTGTATGACATGTAATGTATATCATTGCGCGACTCATGGCGATTGGGATGTCGAATATGTTTGTAGCAAATGTAAGGGATTGACGAAGTGCTATTGCGATCTGGAAGAGGGCGAACCATGTAGCAAATGTCTTCGAGTGACGTGTATTTGTCATTACCCATTAATGCCCCTTCATTTTCGTATCTGTACAGAATGTCGACTTTTCGAATGTACATGTGAAAAACCATAAAATTTGACGAATGGTTTGACTGTTAATAAGTCAAGCCCATCCAATCATGTCAAACGATCATACTTCCACTCTCGTTCACAACCTCCAGCAGCGTGTTGCCTATATGGAGAATGCTCTCGGCTTCCTAACCAATGAAGTCCAGCGACTCTCCCAACTGAATGGACCTACCACACAAGGATTCCAAACCGCCATCCCACTTCAGCCCGCTCATCGTACCTACGCTCCGCGCACATCACACGCATCGCAACCTGCTCGCCCTTCACAGGCGTCACAAGAGGATGCCCCGCCGCCCATGGCACTCTCCGAGATTCTGACCAGCGGCGAGGAAGTCATGTTCGGCATCCATACCGGTCGTGATGGCTCAGGCGGCGTAACCACGTCTTTCCTCACGTCTACCTTTGACGGCACCAACTTGACCGTCATCCAGTGTAGCACCGTGCCATCACTTGTCGGCCTCTCCACCTCCAAGCCTGGCGAGATTCTCTTCAAGTTCATGCACGGCCTCGTCGATGCCGGCCATCTTTCGCGCAGCTTTAATGCGCTCCCGTGGCGCCTGGCCACTGTTACACGTAACGGTCAGACAATCACACTCGCCCAGCTCCGACGCGACAAGCAGGACGCACAGTAAATAAAAAATCAATACTTATTTTTGATATAAAGATTTCACTTCACTTTCTAGTCAATGCGAGTTGCCTACATCATTCTTACCTGCGAAAAATACACAAATACACGTGTCACATGGCAACTCCAAACCATGTTTCAACATGTTCCGCGATCCGATCTTTATTTTTTAGGGCATACGATGGATCCTGAACAACGCCTTTTTTCATGGGGAGCAGGCGATTCCTATGAAGAACTTCCCTCCAAATTCATCGATTTCTTTAGGAACACCGATCTAGATTACGATTGGTACATTCTAATCGACGATGATACCTTTGTCTTTACGGAACGTATGACTGCACTTTTAGCCACCTATCAATCTCACGACTCCTTTGCGGTAGGACAACTCCTTGATCACATTCAAGACAGCTATTGGGGTCTCTACTTATCAGGAGGAGCAGGAACGATTATATCCCGTATGTTGTACCATCAACTATGTAGTTATATTAGGACTGCTCCGCCACATCAGGTTTCCTGTCACTGGTGTGCGGATATTTCTCTTGGAATGTGGATCAAACGGGTCGGTGGACAACTCTTTCATCATCCTCACTTTCACGCCGATATATATGATGCTTCAAAGGATAATTTGGAGAAAGCCATTACCTTTCACCACTTGAAAGAATGGAAGGACTATGAAGTGATGGAGGCCGTAATAAAAATTGAAAAGACAGACGAGGTGGAAAAAAGATAACCATGTTCCCTACTCTCCAAGGCGAAGCAACTTCAGGCAAGGCAAAAATCTGGTCCATCCGTGTCTTTGAACGGCTCGGCACGGGTGTCATTGAAACTACACATGGATACATGGGTGGCAAAATGCAAGTGAACGAAAAAGTCATTACCGTTGGCAAAAACATCGGAAAGAAAAATGAAACGACGCCGCGGCAACAGGCTGAATCCGAGGCCCGTGCCGCCTGGACCAAAAAAATCGAGAGCGGGTACGCAGAATCTGCCTTGGCCGCACTGGTAATGGAACAGAAAGAAGACTCCGATGACGAGCCCTCTGGATGCGTGGCCGTTCCTAGTCGCAGCAAAGGTGTGGTAGCGGACGTCCCCTCTCCCATGCTTGCGCACGAATACCAGAAGCGTGGAAAAGGATTTGTCTTTCCCTGCTATACCCAACCCAAACTCGACGGAACTCGTGCGGTCGGTATGCCAGGCAAGGGACTCTTCTCCCGTCTCCGCAAGACCTTTCCCCACATGGAACACATCCTTCACGAACTCGCCACCCTTCCTGCCGATTTGATTCTAGACGGAGAACTCTATACCAACGAACTCACCTTCCAAGAAATTGTCGGTCTCGTCAAAAAAGAAACTCTCAAACAAGGCGATGCCGAAAAACAACTAAAAATCAAATACCACGTATACGACATCATTGATACTACGAAAACCTACGATGAACGTCTACGTGACTTGGGCGCTCTTTGGCTGTCACATCGGTTCGAACACATCTACTTGGTTCCCACCGAACGGTGTGCGTCCGAGACTCAAATGAAACTCCAACACAATCGATTTGTCGCCGACGGATATGAAGGTATCATGCTACGTTCTTCTACCGGTCTCTACAAACATTCGCGCTCCGCCGATTTACTCAAGTACAAAGAGTTCTTCGATGCTGAGTACGAAGTAGTTGGGTTCAAAGAAGGCGAAGGACAAGAAAAAGGTTGCGTCCTTTGGATGTGTAAAACAGAAAAAGGGCAGACGTTCCACTGCCGCCCGCGAGGAACCCGTGAAGAACGTGCGGAGTTGTTTCAGAAAGGCGCCGAATATGTGGGAAAGAAGCTCACCGTGCGCTATCAAGAGCTCACTGACGAAGGTCTGCCTCGATTTCCTGTAGGAATTGCGTTCCGCGACTACGAGTAGTAGTCGGCATGAAGAGAATCGAAATCCGCGACTACGAGTAGTCGAATACAAACATTTCCATAAAGAACGGGAGCCCACTTAATAGTACAATTGGGACAGTACACACATAACTCCATGTGAAATAGGTGGAATAATCTCCAGTCGTTTTTTCATATGATATGAAACTCGCAGAGATAATCAAATGAACCAGATTAATTCGTAGGATAATTTGCATAAGCGATTGTAAGATCTCAAACCGCTCATGATTTCGATACGCAATCAGAATGACTTCAAACACCATCATTAATGCAGAGAGAAGAGTAGCAAGGGAAGGAGCTGCCGCCTCTAATGATTTTGTACCTTTTGCTTGATACTCATAGATCAGAATGGTACTACTCGCAAGAAAGATAAAGAGTGTGGGAGCAACTGCTATGAAATATTGGCTAATGCTTGGACGTTGTTCGATTCGTTGAAGTGGGACCTGAACTAATTCATACATGGTTGGCTTCTTTTTTTGTATTATTATGGATCAATTTTCAAAAAAATTGATGTTAACTATTTGCTACTATATTAGGCATCCATGTTCGATTTACATTCTGTATTACGCTATTATCCCATCGGTGCCCTTGAAGATGATCATTACACTGCGACGATTCTGGAAGAGGGAGTCTGGCAAGTACACGGTGGCGGCTCTCGCACGATGTTTCCTACCGTGGAAGAGTGGCTTCAATCTCTTCCTGGTTCACCTGATCCATCCATGCTCAGTGTATCCACCAAACTTGCGGAACAACACAGACGCAAAGAGGAACAAAAAATAGAAAAAGTGAAAACAGGCAAAAAGAAATGGAATATTGCCGCTCGCAATATACCACGTTCTCTTCGTTGGGCACGTCATATTTACACCATGATTCGCGAATGTGACAAGGCGTTACTACAGCGTGAGGACATGCGCGATGCCTTCAATCATCTTGTCCAGATTCTTCTTGATCACAATGAAATCATTCAATCGTCTGCTCCTTATCGTCATCGACGATATACACATGGAATTACATTAACGAATAACAACATGTGTAATAATAATATTCGCGACTATGTTCATGCTGGGCCACAAACGAAGTCGCGCGATCAATACCTTAACACACTTTCTACAATTTATGAAGCCTATCAACCCCTCTATGAGCTTCTTAAAGATACCGTCGTCCCCTTTATGGAGAAGAAATATAAAGAAATGTGTAACAAACGAGACTTGAAAATCTATCAACGTATGCGCGATAAGTATATCCAACAAATGATGAAACTGAATGATCGATACGAGAAGGAATCTAGCCATCTCCGTGACCTCATGGCACGCTATCAATCCTAC
>Ga0304729_1002819_pt1 | contig 10121 bp, 17 predicted proteins | sample C_131016_MF_Meta_FD_190475 | JGI IMG/M metagenome (GOLD analysis project Ga0304729, IMG submission 190475) | Freshwater microbial communities from Lake Croche, Canada to study carbon cycling - C_131016_MF_MetaG (v2) (version 2) | ecosystem: Environmental > Aquatic > Freshwater > Lake | place...
CTCTTGGTGCTATCAAAACTGGTTTGCAAGCTGACCAGTATGTACAACAAATAAGTTCTAATTACATGAATAACATCATGCGTACTTTGTATGGTGCAGCACCTCAAGTGGCAGGCACACCCGCTCAACCAACACCACAGGGTTAATCATGGCACAGACTATTAAAGCACCCAAGCCTGAGAAAGCACCTAAACCTGATATTGATGATGGTTTAGCCAAGGCTTTGCGTACACAGCAAGCTGTAGATATGCCTTACATAACCAGTAAATCTCAACTGCAAACTCAGATTACTGGAGCAGAAGGTCGTGCCGCTAAAGCCAAACAAGAACAAGATGAAATGCTTGCAACTGCTGAAAAGACTGGAACAGAGCAAGAAGCACAAGCTGTTCGTGGCGCACAAGAAGCATATCAAGGAAAACTACAAGCAGAGCCATTACCTGCTTTTATACCTACCAAAGACAGTGTGCAAGACATTGCTGGTCTGTTCTCGTTAATCAGTGTTATTGGTGCGGTTGCTGGCAAAGGCAATGCACAAATGGCGTTGGGAAACATGAATGCCATGCTTGAAGGTTATCAAAAAGGTCGTGGTGACTTGTACAAGAAAGAGGCCGCAGAGTTTGATAAAAACTTTAAAGCCATGATTAAAAAGCATGAAGAGTTCCGCAAGGAAATGGAAGATGCTGTCAAGTTAGCCCCCTACGACAAACAGCAAGCAATGATTGATGCAAAGTTGGCTGCTGTCAAAGCGGGTAGTGCTATTGTCAACGCACAACTCGACAAAGGCTATTTGATGGATGCCTACAAAACTGTTGATGAATTGCAAAAAGGTGTTGATAAAGCAAAAGAATCATATGAAAAACAAAAAGCTAAAGATGCAGATATTGCTCTGAAGCGTGAGTTGGCTCAAGCAAGAATGACTCAAACAGGAGAAAGAAGGGACGAAAAGGCTTTGCAATCTATTGGCCCTGCCTTGAGAAATATTGCAGAACAGTATCCTGACGGAACTGCCATGTCCTTAATTGGTGCATCACCAGACGATAAAAAACGTGTTCAGGGCGCATATCGTGCAGTTGAAGAATCAGAAAAAGTTGCTGACTTTGTGGCTCGTAATCCAAATGCTGTTGGCGCACTTGCTGTTGCTAAAAACTTTTTAAAGGTTGATGCAATTAAAAGTTTGCAAAGCGAAGATGAAGCTACGGTTGCCGCAAGTAAAGCTGCTGTTATTGACCAACAACTTGATGCAGGTGTTCAAAAAGGTGAAATCAGCAGAGACGATGCAGAAGCCGCAAAAGTCTTGCAGAAAAAATTATTTGCGTTGGCATTAGCTGATGTTCAAGGTTCAGGTCAAAGAGGTTCTGTGTACCTTGATAGACAGTTTCAAAATCTTTATGACCAAGCGTCTAGAGACACCACTCTTGTAAAGATTATCAGAGAACGTGCAGATGAGAACAACAGAAACTTAAAAACATACAAGTTGAATGTTGAGCGGCACAACAACCCAGAGCAATTTCCTTTGCTTGAATCACGCACAACTGAAGATTTCATCAAAGAAAGAAAACCCCCAACAGGTATTCCTGAAGTGGTAGAGAAAAAAATGGCTGGTAAACCTGAAGGAACAACAGGCGAATATAAAAACAAAACATATATAGTGCGTGGCGGAAGAGTTGTGGAGAAATAATCATGGAAGATGAAGTCAAAATAACTTTGCCACCTTCAAATGTTGGTGATACGGTAAAAATCACTGAACCAGAAGGCCCAGGATTTGTCAGCACGGCAAAGCAATTGGGTGCTGGCGTGGTTGAGGCTGTACCTTTTTATGGCGAAAAACTTGCTCAAAAAACAGGTGTTGCAGAACCCAAAACATTGACCGAAAGAACTGCCAGACGCACAGGAAGAACTTTGCCATACGCTCTCGCTGCCGCCCCCTTCACTGGTGGCATGTCTGCTGTGCTTGGTTTAGGTGGTTCTGTTGTTGCTGGTCAAGCCGCAGAAGAGTTGGGTGTTCCCAAAGATTATCAACCTGTTGCAGAGATTGTTGGCACAGGTGCTGGTCAAGTGGGTGCAGATGTTCTTGGTCGCACGATAGGTTACGCAGAGAAACCTCTTGTCGAGTTGTATAAAAAAGCTAAAGACATTTTTGCACTTGGCCCAGGCTCTCGTACAGCAAAAGGCATGAAGTATGGCGCTGGAGAAAATCCAGTTGAAGCATCCCAAAACCTTACAAAAATGACGCAACTTGCTACTGAACGTACTGGTTATCCAGTCAAATCGGTAGATGACACATGGATAAGAAATACACAGCAACAGCTTGGGAAAGATGTTGACAAGATATTTACAGGAAAGACTTTTTATTCTGACCCGCAATTTTTGCAAGAACTTTCTGTATTGAATGCAGAAGCAAACATGGCTTTTGGAGAAAAGGGTAATGTTGTACGAACCATTTTGGAAAAGAATATAGGTGGCAGACGGGTAGGTGGCGGTTTGGTTGACCCTCAATTTGAGGCAAAAAGTTTGCGTGGTGCTATTGAGGATGTCAACGCTTACCTTGCAAATGCAGAAGGCAAGCAAGCTCAAATCTTGCATGACACCGCAGAGACATTGCACAATCTTGCTGAAGCCAACTTAAGGTCTTTGCCAAATGGCGCAAAGCTAGTAAAAGAATATCAAGATTGGAGAAAGCAATACACCGCCTACGCAACCATCCGTGACACATACCAAAAAGTTTCGGGTCGGACGGCTGCTGGTCAAATACCTTTAGATGAGTTGCAACAGGAAATTATTAGAAGGTCAGGAACAAAAGCAAGTTCAAATCCATTGTTTGAAAAACTAGCTGAGTTTGGCCCACTTTTTAGAGGGACAAGCGTCAGTCAAAGACCAGGTGTGGCTACGGCTGCCTTTAGAAGCCTTACAGAAAGCCCGATTAGCAAGGCTTTACAACTTGGTTTGCAACCATCTGTTCCTAGAAGATATGGTGGTTTTATGGGGAAAATTCAACCTTATGTTCCTTTGGCACAAACCATTTCACCTGCTGTCAAATACACACAAACCAAGGAGTAAACCATGAAAAAAGAATCAACAGAACAGCGTTTAGCAAGAGAAGGCGGCGAGAACGAGGTGAGAGCCTCTGAAGACTACAACCGTATGCAACGCAAGCAATCTAAAGGTGATGTCAAGCCTGCCAAACGTGCTGTTGGACGCAAACTGTCCAAATGAGCAAGAAGAAAGACAAGGGTATCAACCCAGAGTTAGACAAGTTTATTGCTGACTTGATGACTCAGGTGATGAATGACCCAGATGCGTCCGTGACGGACAAGGTAAAAGTCCTTGACCGTGCCCTCAAGCTAGAAGCCTTGAAGATGAAGGATTCTGACGAAGCTTGGGGTTCAGGGTTTATGGATGTAGAAGATGATGAGGATAAGTGATAATATGATTATTCACAAACTTGAAGGAGAATCATATGGACGCAACCGCCATCATTCGTCTAGCGTTAGAAGTCATCTCAAACCGATTAATTACCATACTTGCTCTGCTCACCTCATGTGGTCTGGCCTGTTGGGTGATGTGGGGGCCAGAGTGGGAGAGGGTGACAACACTTGCAATTTATGTCATATTCAGTCACCTAACGGTGAGAACCAAGGAGAAAAGTAATGCTCAATCACAAGCCTCAAATTCCGAGTAAGCGTAGTCATCAACGTGACCACGACTTAAATCAGCAGACTTCTACTGCTGTGCGTCCTCCCATTCCACGGGATGCGACATCACACATGCAGAGATGGCAACCAGGCGAGTTACCCAAGGGTGGCTTTCGTGCTGTGTTTGACTTCTCTGAAACACCGTCTTATGACACCAAGCACTCACCAACTTCAGGTGGTGGCAAAAAGGTGTACTGATGGCTAATAACATTGCTTTTCAGGTTCAAGGTAAGACTACCCGTATTAACGTAACAACTACGGCTAATACGGTCTCTATCCTTTCGGACAGCCCCTGCAATCAACTCAGAATACACAACGGCACAGCAGGAGAAGTGTTTTTCCGTGTAGGTACAGGAAGCACAGATGATGCTGTAATTCCTGTTGCGGGTACTCCTGCATACGGAGCAATACTGCACAACAATCAAACAATCATTATTACTGCACCAAAACAATCGGCAAATACTGCTGCTAGTTCTCTCTATGTCTCTGCCATAGTAGCCACAGGCACAGGTATTGTGTATGTGACACCTGGCGAGGGCATGTCATAAGGGGCTGTAAATTGACCCGTTCACCCTTGCTCTAGGCGCTATTGCGGCGATAAAGCAAGGGGTAGCCCTTTACAAAGACATCAAGCAGACGGGTGGTGAACTGCACAAGATAACCAAGGAAATATCTGGTTACATAGGTCAGTTCTTTGAGGCGCATGAAGAAGTAAAGAAGGATGCGGAGGAGCAAAAGCGTAACCCTCCCAAGAATAAATCCTTAAAAGCACAAGCATTAGAAAATGTCTTTAACCAAATAGAGTTAGAGCGTCAAGCTGTTGAACTTCGTGAGTTTCTTATTTATCATGTAGACCCTGCCTTGGGTGCGGTGTGGACAAGGTTTGAGGAAGAGTATGCGAAACTGAGGGAGCAAGAGGAGCAAGCTAGGCTAGAGCAAGAGGCCAAGGACAGGAGAGCGTTGTGGCAACGAAGGCAAATGCTAAACAATCTTCAAGACAAGGCTCTAATAATCGGGGCAGTAATGATAGTTACTATATACCTCCACCTCCTGTTCCTCGCCCTGCGCCAAATGAGGATAGCCAAGTGGGGTTCTTAATAGCTTTTCTCAGCATGGTGGTGGTTTTTGGCTTGCTTTTGCCTATCATGGGATTGATGTATCTTGACATCCTTGAGGTTAAGAAGGAAACTAAACAGCAACAGCAACAAGTCCAACGCCTGATAAACCAAGTCAAAAGGGAAAGGGAAGACAAGTGATACCAATAATTGCATCCTTGCTAGGTACTCTTGCCGAGAACGGCTTGGGTCTTCTCTCTTCTGCCATCCAAGCTAAAGGCAAGGAAGTGGTGGAGAACACCCTTGGCGTAAAGATACCAGACGCACCCACTCCTGAAGATGTTTCTAAACTACGCCAGCTACAGTTTGAACATGAAGAGCGTCTACTTGAACTTGGTATAGAGAAAGCCAAGATGGAATTGGCTGAATTGGACTTGTTGGCAAAAGCTGCACAGAATGACGCTGACAACATCACAGACAGATGGCAAGCGGATATGAACAGTGACTCTTGGCTGTCCAAGAATATCCGTCCTATGTCCCTTATAGCCATCTTTCTAGGCTACTTTCTGTTTGCCATGATGTCTGCATATGGCTTGAACGCAAATGAAAGCTATGTCACCCTGCTTGGTAACTGGGGAATGCTCATCATGGGTGCGTATTTCGGTGGCAGAACAGTTGAAAAACTTGCAGAAATGAGGAAGAAATGAGCCTCAACACAGAACAAGCAGCATTCTTGCTAGACATGTGTAAGTTGATTACTTACGCTACAGAACAAGGGTTTGTCGTTACAGGTGGGGAACTTGCCCGTACACCTGAACAACAAGCCATCTACTTCAAGACAGGTCGGTCTAAGACCATGAACAGCATCCACTTAAAACGCTGTGCCATAGACCTGAACTTCTTCAAAGATGGAAAGATTATTTGGAGCAAAGAAATCATTGCCCCAATCGGTGCGTACTGGGAGTCCTTGCATCCTAAAAACAGGTGGGGTGGTAACTTCTCCAACCTGGTTGACTGTCCCCATTTTGAGAGAAATGTGGGATGAGAAAGAAGTCACCTAACTTATCTGTCGGCAGAGGCGAGAAGTTGTCTGTCAAAAAGGGTGGTGGCTTAACTGCCAAAGGTCGGGCAAAGACAAACAGGGCAACAGGTAGCAACCTGAAAGCACCTACAAAATCAGGCCCTCGTCACAAGTCTTTCTGCGCTCGCAGTAAGTCGTGGACGGGAGAAAGAGGAAAAGCAGCAAGAAAGAGATGGGGTTGCAGATAATGGCATACACACCTAAAGCAAAACGTGGCTTGTACTACAACATCAACAAGCGCAGAGCAGCAGGACTACCTGCTAAGAAGCGTGGACAGAAAGGTTATCCAACAAAAGAAGCCTTTCGCCGTTCTGCACAGACTGCTAAACGCTGACCTTCTCTAACTCAGCTATCAGGTGAGGGCCGTGGTAGCGCATGTTGTTGATGTGAAACTTTCCCTTAAACCCGTACATCTTTGCCCAAGTCTTCTCGTCATCAAAATACTCTGCAAATGTTAGAGGCGTGATGATGTTCACATGGGTTGGGTCTTGGAATGCTGGCGCATGTGGAAACGCTGGTGTAGAAGATAAGAACTTGCCGCCCACCTTCATCACCCGCCAAACCTCTGACATCAGTTCCACAAACGGGTATCTGCGTTGCGGGACATACAAGAGGCGTGGGATGTGCTCTAGAAAGTCATAGGCAGTTACAAAGTCAAAATGGTCATCAGGATGAGGAATAGGCTCAATAGCCAGGTCAGCGTCCTGAATATCAAGTCCTATCACCTTCAATGCTTGATAGGGGTTGCGGATTGTTTCACCGCACCCAAGGTCAAGAGAGATGGTCATTTAATCCCCACAGAAGCAAGAAATAGCTTCTTCACTTTTGTCAAACATATCGGTTTGCTCGGCAGCATATTTATACATTTGTGCATAACTCGGCCTGTCAATAGCAAAGAATTTTCCATCGCCTACACATCTTTTTGAGGCTTCTTCTTCTTGCTTAATCCACCATAAAGCCCTCTCTGGCTTTTCTTGGATAAGGCTAAGAATCTGCGCTTTAGGCTTCAACATACACAAATCACAGTTTCCGTGCATTGTTTTGCCGTTGATGTTAGGTAGGCCTAAGTCAAAATCTTGCTGCTTCCAGAAATTACTTACATCCTTAGCCGAAACATTGGCTTGTGCCAAAGGCAAATAAACAGTCTCATGTTTTCCTTCTGGGTTTGGGTTTGCCCTAAATTTGACAACTCGTTTAGGCTCATCAGCACGAATCCCAAGGAAAGATTCCCATTCCTTCCAACCAATAGAGCTTAAATATCTATAAAAAGTTCTCGTTTTTAAATTTGCTGAACAATACCTAGCCCTTCCATTTGGTAAAGCATTGTCAAAGTGTTTAATAATTTCCTCAAAAGGCTCACCATTTCTACTAGCAGTTTGATAATCAACAACCTTAAAAGAATGCTCACCATCAACCTCCACATATTCCAGCCAAAAAATTGGAACATTCCAACGCTTAGAGCATTCATTGACAAATTCTAAAGTGGCTTCTTCTTCTTTGCCTGTGTTGGCAAAGCAGACAACAGCCTCACTTGGCAAGCTCATCTGGTGAGCCTCTAACACCTTGTAAAGCATATATGCTGAAGTCCTACCACCTGAGAAACTGATACAAGTTGGTTCTTTAATCAAGAATGGGTTCATGGAGCGGGTATCAAGCCACCTTCAAACAGGTAGCTTCCAAAATGCCCTAAAACCACCCAAGGAGCAGCGTAAATCTTGTAGCCATGCCTACGGGCTTCCTGACAGAAATAGTAGTCCTCAGACAGCAAGCGTCCTACACCTTCTTCAATAGCGCAGGCAAAAAACTCAATAATCTTGTCTTGCTTGATTTCGCCTGACAGGAAGGTAACGTCATTGATATAGCTTGCCATCTTGGTTGACAGGTCTTCCAAGCACTCACGCTTGATAAGCATAAACCCTGTACCGCCATTAAATATTTCCACAGGCTCATTCGCTGGTACTGTGACTGTGCCTTGATAGTCTTTAAGGTTAACCACTAAGCTACCTGTACGGGTCTTCAGCTTGTCAACCTCCACACCCTCTTTGACAGCCTTCTCTACCTCATGCCAGTTAATTTCTTTCTTGGGGTAGATACCGCAGATGATGTCCTTGTCTGCTTCAATCATGGGAATGATGTCTGCTGGATTCCATCTGATGTCTGCGTCAATAAACATTAAATGAGTGGCTTCCTTCTTGTTGAGAAAGCCATGTGCAAGAGCGTTGCGCCCACGTTGGATGAGAGATTCGTTAAACATGCAAGAGAAGGACATGTCTATGTCGTTGGCTCGCATGACAGCGGTGGTGTTGACCAGTGACTGACAGTAGTAGCCAGTGGTCATGCCACCATACATAGGGGTTGCAATGAAGATGTGAGCCTTGCTCATTGCTGCACTCCTCTGTCTGTTTTCATAATTGCTTGTGCGTCTTCAAAGCCAGCTTGGTAGGCTATGTTCCACAGTTGTTGCAGAGACATGTTGACTAGGTTGACTGCGTAGTTAATGGAGTTGCCAGCCTTCTTCATGCTGTCATCACTCATCTGTAATTGTTGTGCTTGTTGAACTTCACTCACGATATATCCTCTATTCTTAAAACATATTTGTTGGTCTTTGCTGACTTGCGCCAGCCGTGTACTTCAATCCTGATTCCTGAGTCCCTGACAAGAGCAAGCGTGTCGGAGGCCATAATCTTTTTTATGCGGTCACTGACAGCAGAAGCGGTAACTTGCACTGCCAGTACCTCACCCTTCCTGATAGCTAGAAGGTCTGCCCACCCCCACAGGTCTTTTCGTTGTTTGGTGAAGCTGTTCCACTTCTCAACTACTTCAACGTGGTAACCCAACTCACGTAAGTGAGCCAAGCTACGCTGTGTGGGTGAAACCTTTGTTGCCATCAGAACGGGACTTCCGAATCATCATCACGTGCAGGCTTACGTGCATAGCTAGGAGTTACCTCTTTGTCTTGCCGTTCTTCCTCACGTTTCTTCTTAGACCAGTTATCTTCTTTCAAAGCTAACAGGCTATTCCCTCGGCTTGTTGGCTTTTGCCATGCAGCAATCTTTAACTTCTCACCTGCTTTGTAGTCGCATTCAAGGACTATGAAGCCTTTGAAGTCAGGCCCTTTTGGGGACTTTCTCATCTCTTCATCTTCCCAATACATGACACCACTGCCAGGCATTTCTTTGTGTGCATTGTTTGTCGCCATACTATTCCTTTCGTGTGTATGTGTACTTGGCGTACTTCTTCCCATTTTCGCTAACCATGCTTGTAAAGATGTTGTGTCCATCTTTGCGAAGACTTTCGATATGTGCTGCAAGTCGGAAACTCCCAAACATGTTTAAAGCGTCTCTTGGTGTCAAACTACCACCGTTTTGAAGGTGGGTCAAAATACTCATTCGCTGAGTCCCGAATCGGTTTGTGATTGGGACTTGTCGGGCTTTGGGTTGACTGTCCCTCCAGCTTGGACGATGGTGGCTTTGAGTTTGACTCTGTGTTCAACTCCGAATCCTTCTGTGACGGACTTGTTGGACTGCGAGAGTCGTTCAAGTTTGTCTGTCTTTTCCTCCACAGAGAATTTCGCTGACGAAATAATGCGGGAAACCATGTCGGCATATCCTGTTATCCAATCTTCAGGTGTTGCGTAGCGTTTGTACGGTTGGTCAGAGCCAGGTACATAGAGCGCAAATGCGCCTTCCTCCTCAACCTCTTCAAGTGCAACCTCATGTATGTCTTCCACCCGCTCGACATTGCCCATGTGCTTAACCGTTTGTTGTGGTGCAAAGTCTTGTACTTCTTCAGGGGTATAGACTCCAACCACGCAGCCTGGGAATACAGCACGTATTCCTTCACTAATGACTCTCGCACGTAGCATTGCTCTTGGATAGTTCTTCCAGTTATCTTTGTTGGCGATGCCAATGGACTTCGCTTGGACAAGAGTCCATGTGACTTCAAGAGAGCCTCCTTGCGGATGCGTGAATAGACCCGTAACGGCATCATTGGTGTACTCCTTCCAAACAACAGAACCACCCGCTTGTTGGAAACGGGCAAGCATAGCGTCTGCTTTGAGGGCAGGGCGACCTTGGATAACGTGAAAGTCACGCATAGCGATAGCAGGGTGTAGACCTTCTGCTTGGCATAGCAACATGATTGCCATAGCCTCTTGTGTGTTCTTAAACCCAAACATCTTGCTACTGGCAGCAACTTCTGCCATATGCTGAATGTCTTGTAGTGGAACGATATTACTCATGGGAAACTTCCTTTGTTTTTGCAATAGATTTTTCAATAAACAATGCCACACGC
>Ga0304729_1002822_pt1 | contig 10117 bp, 12 predicted proteins | sample C_131016_MF_Meta_FD_190475 | JGI IMG/M metagenome (GOLD analysis project Ga0304729, IMG submission 190475) | Freshwater microbial communities from Lake Croche, Canada to study carbon cycling - C_131016_MF_MetaG (v2) (version 2) | ecosystem: Environmental > Aquatic > Freshwater > Lake | place...
TCAATAGGGCAGTCGCAACGGAGAAGACAACGTATGTACGGCGTTTTGACATGCGTAAATGATGTCTCATCCCATGAAGTATGTACGCAACGCGCTGGTGAATTTAATTGAATTTGTGGTCGCACTTGTGCCAGCCTTCGCACAACTCTTTCCAGCACTTGGGGTTGTGGCATTTGCCGGACTCACACCATTTGACGTTAAGGCAGTGAGTGTTATCGCCAGAATTACTGCATTGCGCTGATTTATCATCCGATAATAATGGCCCAGCGAATTAAAAAATAAAAGCACCGCATAATGAATATCTATTTATTTAACGAAAATCTGAAGATTCCAGCTGGCTCCAGGAGTTCCACGTAACAGTTGGCCATTGCTCTCATCGAATGTCCAGTCAGGATTTCCATGAGGATCTGTGCCGAATCCGATGTCGGAAGTCGAGTCATACCAGCGGTTCCAAGCGAAAATAATATGTGGACTTACGCCATTTTCATTTGAAACATTTGCTACTTGAAATGAGCCATACCCCGGGCCATTATTCATTCCCGCGTCATCCCAATCGTAACTTCCAGAATCCCCGCCTCTGCCGCCAGAATCTAACAAGCCACTGACGTTCTGGGAATAATTACCCGGCCATATTTCTAATCTTCCAAGAAAGCCTGATCCATTAACAATACCTGGCATATTTGATTGAACTGAAAGATTGGTAACGTTTGCCTGCAGCACGTAACTTGATGCGCCACTTTGATTCCAATTTGGTGCTGGGACTTGTAAATTATGGGCAGTCGGTGTCCAATCGCCATTAAAACTCTGCATTGCTGCAGAAAAATTAGAAACAATTGGCGCGTTGAACTTAACGTCCGCATACCTAACAGGCTCACCCGGAATATTCAATTCCATCCGATATCGAATTTGACTAGCCTTGCCTGAAAAGTGCGCCGCTGCATCATTGGCACCTATTCCATATCCCAGTGTGTACTGAACACTGTACCCATTTAAGTGAGGATCAATAACTTTGTACAGCAATTTCCAATTATTTTTATCAATGCTTTGTACAAATACATGAGCAACATTTGTTGCAAGTGCGACCGGGCTGGTCACCGAAAGTGTGAAGGTTCCATAGGAGCCCGCAGTGTTATCACCCATAGCCCCTGTGACCGAACCATCCTGTGAAGAGCTATCCGAACCCTCGTAAGTGGCAGAAACGGAAGTATCCGCAGAATTTATAGAAATTGCCGGGCCGCTCACATCGTGTGCCTGAAAAATAAAAGTCTTACCCCAGCAAGTGCTTGGAATATGGTCCAGGGTAAATGAAGTTAGCTTGAAATCTGTACTCCCAACACTATTTATGTATCCAGTATTTGCTGTAACCGTTAGGTAATCAGTTCCAGTGCATGCCGTTGCTTGTGATACACCTTGCCCAAATTCAACTGGGTGTCCGGTATTCAAATTTAGATTTGCAGCAAGAGTGGACCCGACTGCAAGTAATCCAGCGGTGATACTAATTACCAATAATCTAGAAAGCCTTTTTCTCGGGGCAGCACTACTCCCGGCGCGCTCAAAATTAAAGGAGTTCACGAGCTAAGAATACGCCTGCTGTCAAAAGGCTCGAATTGGGCGTACGTGCAAGGGATTTGCTTTATCTGTGTAACCAAGCACGCCATCCGCGCCAGAACTTGGTTGGAAATATTCATAATGAGCCGTTGACCATTCCTTTTCGTTCGACGTCCAATAATTATCTGCGAGCAGACCACCTTGAATCATGGGAGCACCATTGCCGCATTGAGAAGTTAATACTGGTGTCTGCCCGCGACTCCATTGGCATAGAGCTCCCAGTTCGGTTGCATTTGGTAGATACCAATCCGTTAAACCATTACCATGAAATGCATTTGCAGCACCCGCTGCATAATCGCAATCTGCTAGCAAGCAAGACCCATAGGGTGAAATTATTTTTACTGTATTTAAATAGCCAGCGCCAAGTGCTGTACTTGGATGCGCAACATTATTCAATAAGGCTATGGCGTTACCTGCATAACTTCCACCCCAATCGATATTTTCTAATGTCAAAATATCCATGCTACTTCCGCCCGGGAACCATGGAAGTCCCGGGTCGCTTGTGCCACCAAACCAAGTATTACTAGCGACTTCTAGATAGTGACATCGGCTCAAATCGTCGGGTCCGCAATTAAATCCATCTGGGCTGTGATAAAAAACGGTTCCGCCACCCGGACCGGTTGAACCGATTGGATATGGCTCAACGTGAACCTGGCTTTCGATTGTGAATCTATATACATCACTTGCAGAAAGTGTTGTTGGGTCGGCTGAATCGATTACCAAGCTAAAACTTGAACTATCTGAAGAATTTAGTAACACTCCTTCAAGTGTCGGAATTTTAAAAGTGCTACCGTCATCAATTACGGTGATAGTTGAAATATTTCCAATAAAATTCAGAGCTGATGGAGTTGTTCTATATGCCTTAATTATGAAATCTTTCCCCGAACAGGCTGCCATGTCGATGTCGCTAACCCTAATTGTTTCAACTTTAAACGAACCGCCACCTTCGGCATTTGTGAACGATGGAAAGGGAGTTATGACTATGTTTGAGTCACAAGCCGTTGTTGCTGCAATACCTTGACCGAATTCAACGGCGCCGCCAGTATTTAAATTTATGTTTGCGGCAAGAGTGGAGCCAAGCGCGATCATGCCGGCAAGGGCGCCGATGCCCAGAATGAACGTTAAAGATTTATGGGATTTAGGTCGAGGTGTCGGCTCGTAGTTAATTAAGGGCATATCGCATCAACTACAAACCGTAACGACTCTTGGTAGCATTAAAAACTTTAACTACTTCACTATCGCTTAAGTTCTTATTCCATATATATGCGGCTCCTACTTTGGCGTTAATACCTCCAGAGCCGTTTGCGTTTTCGCTCGGATAGCCATTTACCCTATCCCGCGGTCCAATAATTACCTGCGTTGGAAAATCAAAGTTTTGCAAATAGTTATTTGGTAGGTAATAAAAGAGAAAACCATTTCGATACATTTTGTAACTATCTGGTGCGTAGACAGCTGTAATCATTTCCCAAGTATTCGGCTGCGGAAAATAGGTAGAGCCAACGCCGACATTGTCTAAAAGAGCCGGGGCATGACCTGGTGAGTAAAAATAAGAGTTGGGGTAGTTTTGTGTTTTTTGGTAACTTGAACTTCCAAACTCCCAACCCTGACAGGATTCATTCCAGTCTATTGTTTCAAAATTATCACCAGAGAAGTCTTCGGTTATACCAAAACCTCCCGCGGAGGAATCAACGTAACCGCAGACAGAAGTATCGGTAAAATCAACCCAGAAACTTAATGTTCTAGTTGGCCAAGCTGGCGTGAATGAATCTGGGGTCCATGCCCAAGAAGTACCCGTTCCATCAAACTGGATACTCCCGCCACCCGCACTGCTGTAAGAAGTATTCTGCAAAACAAAATTATGTCCATGTACTAAATCCACCCAAGTATTCGGTGCCGAATTCGTAAAGCTTGCTGGATTACTAGCATCGACCCAGAAATCTAAGTTGCCCAAAATTAAGTTTGAACCATTATTTGAACTCTGAACAACTAATCTAGAAATATCGGTGGTAAGCGCAACCGGATCTGCAATCGCCAAAGTTAGCGTTCCGTAGGAACCAGGAATGTTTTCGCCAGTTGCATTTGAAATTGTGCCGCTACCGGAATAGCTGTTCGTGCCTTCATATGTTGCGGAGACCGAAGTGTCACTGGAATTTATAGTGCTAACCGATCCAAAAGTTCCATAGACCTGGAATAGAAGGGACTTTTCCCAACAACTATTTGGTATGTGCGTAAGTGAGAATGAAGTTAATTTGAAATCCTTACTACCAACACCATTTACATAACCAGCATTCGCTGTCACCATTAAGTAATCATTTCCGGTACACGCTGTCGTTTGAGCGATACCTTGGCCAAACTCGATTGGATGACCAGTATTCAAATTTATATTCGCAGCGAAGGTTGTTCCTAAAATAACTGTGGTGATAGTTGCGCAAACGCCAAGTATAAACTTTAAAGATTTGCGGGATTTAGATGTAGGCGTAGGGCCATAGTTGAGAAGAGGCACGGTACAACCCCTCCCTGGGTGAGCACTTACAGACTAAGGGTAGTTGATCCCACCAACGCGATTCAATGCTAGTTGTGCACAAGCCATTTACTAGTTGTGTTGGTAAATAGCTCGGGTGTAAAGGGAGCCGTTGTTACCGTTCCATAAATCAGTATTTAAGTGATCGATTGAACCCAACCGCCATCCCCAACTAAGGTAACCGGGAGTCCAATTTGCGTGCCAACAAAGGCGCTGTGTGTCATCTTGTGTTTGCGGATCGTCACAGGGTGTTTGATAGATATTGGGGTATGCAGAGAATCCAATTGAGGTGTCAGGCGAGTAATACCAATATGTGCCGTGAGAAAGTCCAGGTGTATCTACCTCGGTTTCTCTGAAAACGTCAGTCCTTGGAGCAGCTGCAAGGATAATTAAGTTGTCTGGTGAACTATTTCTCCATCCGGTGTACATCAAATAGTGGCCAGTGCAACTAGATTGAATGAAACTCAAAGATTCATTGGCTGTGTTGCCTTGACCATAAAGTCCACTCCAACATTGCGTCCATCCACCGTTGGTAACGGTGCTCTTTGCAACATTTTCCTGAGGTCCGCTCGGATAATAGAAAGAACCGCCGCCTGATTCAACAGTAATTTTTTTACGTCATCTGCAAGAAGTCCCGGAGCAGCACTATGGTCATACCAAAAGAAAACTTCAAAACTTGAGCTTGTCCGACTGTCTGCAGGAGATCCATCAATCACAGAATCGCCACTTATATTATATGGAAATCCAATGTCAGTATCGGTCCACAAGTTATAAGTGCCAGCTCCTTCTGTCGCAAGGCCAGCAAAGTGAACTTTGATATCGGTTTTATTGAAATTACTTTGATAGTCGGCGCCGGTCCAGTCAAACTGAAGCGGATCGAGCGGACCGCCTGTCGTACCATAAAACTTAAATGTGAAGTCAATCCCGTTACATTGTGAAGGGATGTTGCTCACTAGGAAACTGGAGAAGCGATAAGTTCCACCACCTTCTTCATTACGGAACTTTGCTTTCGGTGTAATTGTTATTGAAGCATCCGAACCACCACAAACAACTGTTTGTGCGACTCCTTGACCGAATTCAACGGCGCCGCCAGTATTTAAATTTATATTTGCTGCAAGCGTCGAACCAAGAGCAATTACACCGGCAAGTACGCCAATTCCAAGAATTAGTTTTAGAGGCTTCTTAGAACGCGGCGCGCCAGAGGTATCATCACCAAAGTTCAACAAACTCATGGGCTTAGTTGTTCATACTCCAAAGAGCAATCCAAGCCCAAATTAGGCTATTGAGAACCAAGCTAGTGGGGTAAACCCCTCAGAATTCAAATCAGAAAGCGTGGATTGGGCGAACAAAGAGATATTGGTCTTTAGGTAGGGAATCTCGAATAGCTTCTCCAAAAGATAAAGTTTGTGCATTCTTTATACCGCTCTCAGAAGAAGACCAATAGGTGTCAAAGACAAATCCATCGTGCGGAGTTCGTGCTCCGCTCGTGCCAAACGTTCCACCTGCGGCGCAAGGCACGGAGGGCACTCCGGCAGTTTGTCCGCTGGCATACTTACAAAGTTCATTCAATTCGTTCATTGATGGAATAAACCATTGCCCGGCAGTTAGACCACCTGCGTAGGCAAGAACAGCGGCTTTAGATTCCGACGGTTCAATCATTAGTTGTGTGTTATTGAAGCCCATACCAATCGCCCAGTTGGCTGTTTCATTTGCAAAACCACTTTGATTTGCGGGTGTTAAATCTTGAGTTGTTGCAACAGTTTCACCAGTCAACCAATTCGGATTCGGATCATCAGCGGGCGATCCACTGTTATTCCAGCCCGACGGTGCAACCTCTAAGGAGTGACAATGTGTGTTGCAAGCAGAACCAGATTCGGTAAATTCTGCCGCACTAAAATAAAAAACTTTTCCGCCGCCTGGACCATTACTTCCAATTAGATATCTGCCCGGAGGGTAGACGGCTTCATAGCCCAAAGTTGGTTCGGTTGCTGAAGACTCAATTGTTATTCTTCCAATGCTGTTGGCTGGAATGTTATTTAAACCAGAGTCATCAAAATTACTATTACTTAAGGTGAATAACTCGATTCCGGTATAGCTGCAAGCGCCATGATAATCAAGAATGTCACTTGCTTTAACTGCGGATACTCTCCAACAACCACCTTTCGAATCGTTTGTGATGTCGAAGGTCATCAGCGGCAGAGACCCTGCGGTTGGCCAGATAGAAATTTTTAAGTAATATCCAAAGCAGCTGACTTGGTCAATATTTTGAATGCTAAGGCCCGAAAGTACAAAAGTATTTGTGCTATTTAGAAGCATCTCTTTTGGTTTCACCATTATCGGATTGCTCTGGCAGCTAACGGTTGCAGCTGTTCCTTGGCCAAACTCAATTGGGTGGCCAGTGTTCAAATTTATATTTGCAGCAAGGGTTGAACCGATTGCTATCACTCCGGCGATTGCGCCAATTACCAATAATCTAGAAAACCTTTTTCTTGGGGCAGCACTACTCCCGGCGGGCTCAAAATTAAAGGAGTTCACAGGCCAAGAATACGCCTCTCGTCAGAAGGCGCAAATTGGGCGAACATACCTAACCGAATCTTTATAGTCACCGTAATAAACACCGCTTAAAGCATTTTGTGCCATCGCATAGAGTTCTGGAGATCGTGCCCACTGAGTTGAAGTCCAATATTCAACAAAGGTATGTGCGATGTCTACAATATTTTCTTTTGAAAGCAGTATTCCCAGTTCATCACTCGAGGATAAGAACCAATCGTGTTTACTATTTGGTCCAGAATAATTCCGGGCGAGTGCAGCTGCATTTTCACTTCCTGCATTTTCTTGACTAACAATTGCATTTGAATTTGCAAATCCAGCACCAATCTCACTTCCGATTCCAGTTACCAGTGCACTGGATGTATTTCCGGACCAAGGAGCGGTGATATCTGTCCACCTTGAGTCACCAGATGTTGGCGCCGCTTCCAAATAGTGACAAACTGGGGAACATGGCGCCCCAACCTCATTAAAGCCAGAAGGATTGTAGTAAAAAACGATTCCACCGCCCGGGCCAATATTTCCTACTGTACAAGTTCCGCCTTGTTCACAAGTCGCATCTGAAGTTTGAATCGTTACGCGGGTTAGCTCACTAGCTGAAGGCGAGCAAAACCCAAATTGACCTGGGCCGGGCATAAGTACGTAATAAGGGTCATTGCTATTACAAAAATTTATCGTGAATGACGAACTGTCCGCTTGCGAGAGAATTCCAGGTGATGAAGATAGTAGGACAAAAGAATCTCCAGTCTGAACTATTTGATAGGTATTAAACGGCGTTGCTTCAGAATTAAGGTAGGCACTAACTGTAAAAAGTTTTCCCTGACAATGTGACGAAGACGTATCAATATCCGAAAAATTAATTCCGTCGAGCTTAAATCTTCCAGGTGAACTTAGGGTTGCACTCGTTACTGAACCAATTAATGGTTTTGAAATTGGAAGTTACTGCCAGGTTCCTCCATTGGGGGCGTTAGTGATAGTTGTACCCGGTGCTATTCCGGTTCCGCTTAAAACTAGTCCAGTATTAAATGGGCCGCCCGCTCCGTAGTTTATAAAGATTTGAGATTCGCCTTCTGAAGCAAGGTGATCTGAACGTCCAATATTTACGGTGCCAAAAACGTGTGGTTGCGCGAAGGAAGAGACTGGGCTGGTTGTTACATTTGAGTCACATGCTGTTGCCTGTGCAACTCCTTGGCCGAATTCAACGGCGCCGCCAGTATTTAGATTTATATTTGCTGCAAGCGTTGAGCCAAGTGCAATTACACCGGCAAGCGCACCAATTCCAAGGATTAGTTTTAGAGGCTTCTTAGAACGCGGCGCAGCAGGACCATGATCGCCATCGCCAAAATTCAACAAACTCATTGGGTAAGTTTTTCACACGCACAATTGCTGTTCAATAAATAGTTAGGCCCGCAGGGCTTGAAAATGTAGGGTAAACCCCTCATCTTCTTGGTTTGAAAGAAGTGGGCCCCGTCGGGATCGAACCGACGACCCACGGATTAAAAGTCCGTTGCTCTACCGACTGAGCTAGAGGCCCCTGTATTTCCTGCGAAGTCTAACGCTTTGCGCGCAGGTGTCTAAACGCTAATCCCCGTGCGCAGCCTTGGTAATTCGATCACGGATTGCTTCGGCCAACCCACCGCCCTCAGGAAGGATGACGGCAATCTTTGTTAATTCACGAGCATCACCTTCACGAAGTGCGGCATAAAGATCGCGCGCATATTGCTCGACAGTATTTGGTGAGGCAAGTCGGATTGCACCGTTTGGTGTTGTGATTGTTGCGAGCGCAATAAATCCTTCGCCACTTTCAGCCATCGCATTTATTACAACACTGGCTTTTGGTGAATAGTGTGAATCGAGAGCACCTGATACTCGGATCTCGGGTTTGCTTTCACTTATTACTTCGAGCCCTGTTGTCTCTTCAATCATCTCTTTTGTTATCGCACCAGGGCGCAGGATTTGCGGAGCCGGCTTTGTGCAATCAATAATCGTTGATTCCACCCCAACCAAGCATGGGCCGCCATCGAGAATACGGTCTACATCAATGTTTAAGTAAGGAATCAATTCATCCATTACGGCAGCTGCGGTGGTTGGTGAAACCGCACCAAAGCGATTAGCACTGGGTGCAGCTATTCCTTTGCCACCCAGTTTTGCAAATTCTTTAAGTAGGGCAAGTGCGATTGGTTGGGCCGGAACTCGAAGGCCGACTGTGTCTTGATTTCCAGTAACGAAATCTTGGGCAAGATTGCCGCGTTTTAAAATCAAAGTCATTGGGCCAGGCCAATAATCGCGCGCTAATTTAATTGCATATTCTGGAATATCGATTGCCCATTCCCCGATTGCATCCATCGATGCGATGTGCACAATCAGTGGGTGGTCAGCCGGCCGACCCTTAACTTCATATATGCGGGCTACTGCTTTTGCATTTGTTGCATCGGCGCCAAGTCCGTAAACAGTTTCGGTAGGAAAGGCTACAAGTGCGCCATCTTTAAGCGTTTGGGCAGCATTGGAAATCATCTCTGCTGTGCACTCGGAGAGGAACATCCCACAATTCTCTCATTAAATTATTAGGCAACTTGCAGGGATTTTGTGAGAGGGTGAGCGTATGAGAATAACTCGAACCAGAACCGTAATGGCAATTTCCCTACTATCCCTTCTAACCGTGATGGGCACCGGCCTGCTTGCATCATCGGCAAATGCAGCTGATCGTTACATCTGTGTCAGTGCGACCGGCACGGTGAAAGTAAAGCCAGATAGCGTCCGACTAAATGCAACGGTTGCAGTAGTGGCTGGTGCTAATAAAGATGCATTGGCAAGTGCTTCGGCTGGTGCTGCGAAACTTCGCACCGCACTTGGGGCAAATGGAATTATTCCCACTTATATTAAATCAACCGCACTTACTGTATTTCCAGAATACAACTACACCGCAGATAAAGGATCCACGCTGGTTGGCTATCGGGCAACGCAATCATTTGAAGTTGTAATTCGCAATGCTGGTAATGCCGGAACTGTTGTTGATGCGGTGGTTGCCGCAGTTGGTGATTCGCTAACTATTGATGGTGTCACACCTTATGTTTACGACAACACCAGTGCGACCGAGAAAGCGCGCGTTGATGCAGTTGCGCGTGCGAAAGCAAAGGCGACTTCGTATGGACGTTTGCTTGGTGTGAAACTTGGCAAAGTTACTTACTTAGAAGAGACCTCTTCTCCTTCACCATTTCCAGTAATGATGGCGATGGCAAAGAGCGATGCTGGTGCAACACAAATTGACCTGGGTCAACAAGATGTCAGCATCTCAATCGTTGCAAGGTGGTCAATCGCTTAAATATTTCGCTTAATTTGAGCGGAATTAAACGAGTTTTGCCGCACCGAACAAGTCCGATACCCTTGCCCTCTGCCTTTCAACGTCCCCATCGTCTAGAGGCCTAGGACATCGCCCTTTCA
>Ga0304729_1002828_pt1 | contig 10106 bp, 9 predicted proteins | sample C_131016_MF_Meta_FD_190475 | JGI IMG/M metagenome (GOLD analysis project Ga0304729, IMG submission 190475) | Freshwater microbial communities from Lake Croche, Canada to study carbon cycling - C_131016_MF_MetaG (v2) (version 2) | ecosystem: Environmental > Aquatic > Freshwater > Lake | place...
TGAACCTTCGAAGGCAGAGCCGGGGGATTTACAGTCCCCTCCCATTGGCCGCTCGGGCAACCCGCCAGGGTATTTTTTACGGCAGAGCGCAGATTACCTTATTAAGTGGCGCACCTGAAATCGGATTTACTCGGGCAAAATGACAGGTACTTGGGTCATTAAGCCACCATCAATCACGTACGAGCTACCAGTTATGAATGAGGACTTATCGGAACACAGGAAGCCAACTAGTTCGCCGATGTCGTGAACGCTTGCCATGCGACCAATTGGATGGGATTTTCCCCACTCGGCAAGGATTTCATCTTCACTACGATCTTTTGAAAATGCACGAGCAGATGCGCGAAGCATTGGAGTATCGACCGAAGCTGGCAATATCGCATTACAACGAATTTGTTCTGCTGCATGATCAATTGCAATGGCACGAGTAAGTGAATTGATCGCACCCTTTGAAGCAGCGTAAGCAACTACCCCCTTTTGATTTGCAAGAGATTGCACAGAGGAGATATTTACGATGGATCCACCTTGAGCTTTTCGCATAAAAGGAATTGCATACTTCGCAGTTAGATACATGGACTTAACATTTACATCAAAGGTCTTATCCCAAGTTTCCTCACTGGTATCTACTGCAGTGCCATAAGTCTGGATGCCAGCACAGTTAACTAAATAGTCGATCTGCCCATACTTATTACCAACTAATTCAATTGCCTGCTTCACTTGAGCATCGGAGGAAATATCTACCTTCATTCCAGTCAGCCGAGCACCATGTGATGATAGGAGCTCTTGGGCTTTTGCTAACCCTGGCTCATCCAAGTCGAACATAACAACGGTTGCGCCATCATCGAGTAGACGTTTTGTGGCGCCAAAGCCAATACCTTTGGCTCCCCCAGTTACGACTGCAATCTTCAATTCAATCTCCTAGCTTCTAATCCATGCGCCATTAGCACGCACTTCTTTCAAGTTTCTGGCACCAGTTAGCGCCATGCCATTTACAAATTCGCGGCGCAAGATATCGATTACTTTTTCGACACCCCGCTCGCCATCTGCCATTGCGCCATATAAGTAAGCCCGGCCAATGAATACCGCTTTGGCGCCAAGAGCGATAGCAGCAAGAGCGTCTAAGCCAGACATAATCGCACCATCTATGTAGACCTCAACTTTTTTTCCTACTGCGGCAACGACATCTGGCAGTATTTCAAGTGGGACTGGACCGCGGTCTAGTTGACGGCCGCCATGATTTGAAAGAATGATTCCCGATACCCCAAGTTTTGCAACTTCTTTAGCATCTTCAACACTTTGAATTCCTTTTACAATGATTGGGCCCTTCCAAACTGTCCGCAGCCACTTCACATCCTCAAATGTTGTTGCAGGGTCAAAAATTACATCTGCTAATTCTGATACTGGTTTATTCCAACCACGAAATGCCGCAAACTCTAACTTTCCGGTCGTGAAAAGATTAAGCCACCAAATAGGTTTACGTGCAATTGCTAAAACGGTATTTAAGCGAATGCGGGGCGGGATTGTTAAGCCATTGCGATTATCTCGATAACGAAGCCCTGCTACTGGAGTGTCAACTGTAAGGATTAGTGCTTCAAATCCGTTCTCGCGTGCTTGTCTGATTATTTGCAGGCTATCAACTCGGTTTTTCATAACATAAAGTTGAAACCAGCGTCTGGCATCTGGAACTGCTGTTGCTAATTCTTCTGGCGATGTTGTACCCATGGTGGAAAGTGAATAAATCAAATTTCTATTCGCTGCCACATTAGCAACGGCCGGTTCGCCAATATGATGCATCAATTGGGTGTAACCGGTTGGCGAAAAGCAGATTGGGAGGTCTACCTTCTTGCCAAGAATTAATTCGGAAGGATCAATCTTAGAAACATCACGCAGAACACGGGCGTTAAATTCAACACGCTTGTAGGCATCAGATGATCTGGCGTAGCTGACTTCGTCTGCTGCCGAACCTGCAACATAATCAAAAACCACTTTAGGGATTCGCTTCTTTGCTATAAGCGCAAGATCTGCAATGGTCTGGGCCCTGCGAATCTTGCCTGCATATGGCTTGAACGACGGAATTGACCAATCAATAAGGGAGTAAAAGTAGGGCAGGCTCGGAAAGCGGCGCTTGCTTTTAATCATGGCGCCAATTTACCCTAGAATTGGGATCTAGCGAATATGCAGTCGAACACAAATTTATAAAGGGAGTCCTTAAGTGGCTGATTCAAGTTTTGATATCGTCTCTGAAGTTGATCGCATGGAAGTTGATAATGCTTTCAACCAAGCCGAGCGTGAAATTAGCACTCGCTTTGATTTCAAAAATACCGGATCTAAAATTGAGAAATCTGGCGATAAGTTCCTGATTGAAGCAGATACCGAGGAACGAGCCAAAGCGGTCCTTGAAGTATTTCGAGACAAAATAGTAAAGCGCCAAGTTTCACTTAAGCACCTTGATCCAACCGAGCCAGAGTTGAGCGGCAAGATCTACAAGATTAGTTGTGCATTTAAAGAAGGCATCTCCACTGAGAATGCTAAGAAGATTGCAAAACTACTTCGTGATGAAGGTCCAAAATCTCTTAAAACCCAGATTCAAGGTGAAACACTTCGCGTGACAAGCAAAGATCGTGATGATCTGCAAACCGCAATTGCGCTTGTCAAAGCGGGCACATGGGAGTTCGCAGTTCAGTTTACGAACTACCGCTAATCAATGAGTAGACACAAACTCGGTCTATTTTTTGGCGCAAGTTCTTATATTCTCTGGGGGCTATTTCCACTTTACTGGCCACTAGTTAAGCCAGCCAACCCACTTGAAATCGTTTCACATCGCGCAGTGTGGTCTCTCGTCTTTTGTTTGATCGCACTTTATTTTTCTAAACAATTCCGAGCGACCTTCGAAATGTTTCGAACTCCAGGTGTGGTCTTAAGATTCGCATTAGCGTCGGCACTTATCTCGGTGAACTGGATTACTTATATCTGGGCGGTAAATCACCAACATATCGTCGAAGCATCCCTTGGTTATTACATGCAGCCAATCATTTTGGTTTCACTTGGCGTTCTCGCATTTAAAGAGAAGATGCGCAAAACTCAATGGTGGGCTTTTGGAATCGCCACCGTAGGGGTTTTAGTACTTACTTTCGACTTCGGTCGTCCACCCTGGGTTTCATTCTTGCTTGCCGGTTCTTGGGGCAGCTATAGCCTGGTAAAGAAGAAATTGAACTTAGGTGCGCTCCAAGGTTTAGCGATCGAAACCTTTATCTCACTCCCTTTTTACGGTGGATATTTGATCTATCTCGCAATTCACGGGACTGGTCAATTTGGAAATGGTGCAAAATTAACAACGCTACTTATGGGTGCTGGTGTTGTTACTGCAGTGCCATTGCTTTTATTTAATGGCGCTACAACCAGATTGCCTTTTACAATGATTGGATTGCTTCAATATCTAACTCCAACAATTCAATTTGCTCTTGCCGTTTGGCTTCGTCATGAACCAATGCCAAGTGCTAGATGGGTTGGTTTTGTGTTTATCTGGGTGGCGCTAGTTATTTTGGGGCGTGACTTAATTAAATCAGGCGGTTCGGTTGATAACAGCTTGACTCAACCCGACTAGTGCATCCTTAGCGGGACCGGCTGGCAGGCGTTCTAGGTGCTTTAAAGCAGCGTCTCCATATTGCGCCGTGAGTTCGCGTGCCTGGGTTAGGGCTTTGTGGTTCCGCAATTTTGTGATGGTCTCCTCGACGATTTTCTCATCGGTAATTGGTGCTGACAACAGCTTCTTTAATTCGGCATCATTAGGATCGTTTGATTCAAGAATAAAAAGTGTCACGATCGTTGGAATACCTTCACGAAGGTCGGTTCCCGGCGTCTTTCCAGATTCATTTGAAGTGCTTGCAATATCAATAATGTCATCGGCTAGTTGAAATACCATTCCTATTTCTTCACCGAATTTCGTTACCGCATCCATACTTTCGGCACTCGCTCCTGAAATCATTGCGCCATATCTGGCACTGGCCGAAATTAAGGAGCCAGTTTTATCTGCAATAACACCCAAATAATGATCAATTGCAGTTTTACCAGAAGTGGATCCTTGGGTCTCCATAATTTGACCAATTACAAGTCGTTCAAAAGTTAGCGCCTGCAAGCGAACAGCCTCTGGACCCAAGTCTGCAAGCAGTTGTGATGTCTTAGCAAATAAGTAATCGCCAGTAAGAATTGCAACAGTATTAGTCCAGCGATTATTTGCACTTTCAACGCCGCGGCGAAGTGGTGCTTCATCCATAACATCATCGTGATACAAAGTTCCAAGATGGGTTAATTCGCAGACAACGGCGGCTTCGATAATTCCTTTAGCGCGTGGATCACCAAGATGTGAAGCAATCAGCGTTAATAGTGGGCGAAGCCTTTTTCCGCCAGCATCAACTAGGTGCCGGGAAGTTTCTATTACGAGTGGATACTTGCCTTCAATTGCAAACCTAAGTGCCGCCTCAACTTCTTGCATCCGTGAAAGTAGTTCCGCTTCGAGTGCGGGATTTAAATCTGGTATTCCAATGTGTGACATTAACTTAAGAAGCCGGCAAATGTTTTAGTGATGTTTAGCAAGAAGCCAGGAAAGATACCGAGCATAAGCGTCATTGCTACACATGTGGTAATTGCAAAGCGAGTAAGCACCGATGGAATTATTACTGAAACGGTATCGGTTGTCGGTTCGGCAAAAAACATCATTAAGACGATGCGTAAGTAAAAGAATAGTGCGACTGCACTTGAGAGCACACCAACAACAACTAGGTAGATGTTGCCTGACTCATAAGCAGCAGAGAAGATGGAGAATTTTCCAATAAATCCGCTTGTTAATGGGACGCCACCAAAGCTCAGAAGAAATAGCGCAAAGGCCGAAGCAACGAGTGGTGATTTCTTTCCGAGCCCAACCCAACGATTTATGTCGGTTACTTCACCGGCGGAATCTCGAACCAGAGTCACAATTCCAAAGGCGCCTAGGGTGGCAAAGCCGTAGGCAACTAAGTAAAAGAGTGAGGCAGATAAGCCTGATTTGCTAAGGGACATAACACCGAGGAGCAAGAAGCCAGCATGTGTAATTGAAGAGTAAGCCAACGTCCGCTTTATATCGCGCTGGGCAATTGCTGCGATTGCGCCAAATGCCATGGTTAAAACGGCGATCGTTGCGACTATCGGTTTCCAGCTCCATTGGGCTGAATCAAATGCTACGTAGAAAATTCGAAGGGTTGCTCCGAATGCTGCGACCTTAGTACAGGCTGCCATGAAGCCGGTTATCGGAGTTGGCGCACCTTGATAAACATCAGGTGTCCAAGAGTGGAATGGAACGGCACCAACCTTAAATAAGAGACCGACTGAAAGGAAAATGATTCCAATCAATAAGAAAATATCGTTCCCCCCACTTGAGTGAATCGCATCGGCGATACCTGCAAGTGAAAGTGAGCCCGAGAAACCGTATAAGAAGGCCGCACCAAATAAGAAGAAAGCTGATGAATATGCGCCAAGTAAGAAGTACTTCAGAGCCGCTTCCTGTGAAAGTAATCTGCGACGGCGAGCTAGACCGGCCATCAAATAAAGTGGAAGTGATAAAACTTCAAGGGCTACGAACAGTGTTATTAAATCCGTGGCAATTGGGAAGAGCATCATTCCAGAAACTGCAAATAAGGTAAGTGGAAAAACTTCACTTTGTTGCTTCCTGGCTGCAATAGATTGGTTCTCTTCTGTCGAACCTGGGATCGCAGATGCTTGCGCTGTGAAATTGTCAGTGTCAGCGATCATTAGTAATCCGATAACTGCCAGAACCAACACCGTTCCTTGAAGGAAAATTCCAGCGCCGTCAATCGAAACTGAGCTGACCGCGGCCGAAAGCGATCTTTCATTTCTAATTCTGATTAGCTGAACAAAAGCCAACATAAGGGTTACTAGGGCAATTGGAAGTTGGAGCCTTGCTCTAAGAACTTTACTTAAAAATGCCTCAGCGAGCACGCCAACCAACGCACCACCAAGAACAATCAGTATTGGAGCGAGTAGTGCGTAATTTAGATGTGGCGCGGTCAACATTATTTACCTGCCTTCGCGGCTGGATCGCTCACGCCAACATGTGCCATCACGTTTGCTGTCGCTGGATTAATTAAATTGATAATTGGTTTTGGGAAAAATCCAGCAACGATCAGCACAAGAATTACTGGCGCTATTGCAATCTTCTCTCTCAAATTAAGGTCAGTTAAAGATTCATTGCCTGGCTTTACTTCACCATGCAGCGAACGTTGAACGACAATTAGGACGTAGAGCGCGGCTAAAACAATTCCCAAAGTTCCAAAGATTGCAGCGACTGGATACTTAGTGAAAGAGCCAACAAGTACTAAAAATTCGCTAACGAAGCTTGAAAGTCCGGGCAGTGCAAGAGCTGACATTCCTGCAATAAAGAAGGACCAAGCCAAGACTGGCGTAACTCGTTGTAGGCCACCGAAATCTGAGATCTGGGCAGATTTTCTACGGTGAACCATCCAGCCAGCAGTTAGGAATAGCGCCGCAGTTGAGAAGCTGTGGTTAACCATGTAGAAAGTTGCGCCTGTTAAGCCTTGCGATGTCATTGCAAATATTCCGAGCGTGATGAATCCAAAGTGCGAGATCGAAGTGAAGGCGATTAAAGAATTAATATCTTTCTGGCCGATGGCAAGAAATGCTCCGTACAAAATAGATATAACAGCAAGTGTAATTATCACTGGTGTAAAAGTTTTTGTAGCGTCTGGGAATAAGGTCATACAGAAACGGATCATTCCGTAGGTTCCGACTTTATCAAGCACTCCTAGTAGAAGCGTTGAAGTTCCGGCAGTCGCTGACTTTGCTGCGGTTGGTAGCCAAGTGTGGAATGGCCAGAGCGGCGCTTTAATTGCAAAAGCGATAAAGAAGCCGAGGAATAACCAATTCTGTGTTGGATGATCAATTGTTAATTTAGAAAGCTCGGTAACATCGAATGTGCCGCCACCTTGGTTTGTTGAAATTATGTAGATTCCAATAACAGCGGCCAACATTAGGAGGCCACCGAAGAGGCTGTAAAGCAAGAACTTAATTGCTGCAGCAGCCCGCTCGCCGACACCGTAACCACCGATTAAGAAGTAAACCGGAATTAGCATCGCTTCAAATATGACATAGAAGAGGAAGACGTCGGTCGCCGCAAAGACGCCAATCATCATGGTCTCCAGGACGAGCAACAGAACGTAAAAGGTCTTTACGCTCCAACGGCCACCCTCAGATTCATTCCAACCGGCAAGGAAAACGATTGGAACCAGGATTGTGGTTAGCAAAATTAGGACGAGCGCAATGCCATCAACGCCGACCGCGTAGTTAATATTGAAACTTGGAATCCAAGACCTAACTTCAACAAATTGGAATCCTGGAGTCCCAGACTTGAAGCGCACTGCCATCAGAATTGACACGGCTGCTACTAGGAGAGAGATGGCGATTGAAACTTGCTTGATCAACTTGGCGTTCGAATTTGGCAAGAAACCAACTATGAAAGCCCCAATCAATGGCAGAAGTTCGAGGGTGGTCAAGATACTCATAGCGTCACCAACCAGATTGTGAAGACCAAGACAAGAACGCCAAGCAGCATGAGTAATGAATAGCTGCGGACAAAGCCATTTTGGATTTTGCGCATTGCGGTTGAAATTGCGCCAAGGGTCCAGCCAACGGTACGAACAATCCCGTCAATTACCTTGTAATCAGTTAGTACCAATCCGGCCGTCAGCTTCTGACCTGGACGCATAAGAACAGCTTCATTAAAGGAGTCTTGGTATAGATCCTTACGTGCTGCTTTAGTAAATACTGAAATTTGAGTTGGCGCTTCGACTGGAACGGTGCGGTACTTGAATATTGCGAGTAGAACTCCAAGTAGTACAACTCCGAGTGCTAGTCCAGAAACAACGATTGGCTTCATTAATTCTTCTCCAGCAACAACGTGTTGTGAGTTAACAACTGGTTGCAACCAATTGACTAGTGCACTGCCAGAACTTAATAAGAAACCAGATGCAACTGAACCAATAGCAAGAATTACCATAGGCGCCCACATCAAAATCGGTGATTCGTGTGGATGGGCTTTATCATCCCAACGCTTACTTCCAGTGAATGTTAAAACTATTACGCGGGTCATGTAGAAGGCGGTGATCGCAGCACCAAGAAGTGTTGCCCCGCCAAGAAGGATTCCCTTTATTCCGCCAGAATTAAACGCTGTTTCAATAATTTTATCTTTTGAATAAAAGCCTGCAAAAGGTGGAACACCCAAAATTGCAAGATAGCCCAGACCAAAGGTAATTGCTGTGATCGGCATTGCCTTTGCGAGTGCGCCGTATCGGCGCATATTTACTTCATCGTTCATGCCATGCATGACAGATCCGGCACCAAGGAACATACCCGCCTTGAAGAAACCGTGAGTTAGCAAGTGCAAAATCGCAAATGCATATCCAATTGGACCAAGTCCAGTTGCCAGAATCATGTAACCAATCTGGGACATAGTTGAAGCAGCCAATGCTTTCTTAATGTCATCCTTTGCGGTACCAATGATTGCGCCAAACAATAAAGTTATTGCACCTACTGTTACGACCATCAATCGAGCATTTGGTGAAGCATCAAAAATAAAGTTTGAACGAGTTATTAAATACACGCCAGCAGTAACCATGGTCGCGGCGTGAATAAGTGCAGAGACCGGAGTTGGGCCAGCCATCGCATCACCAAGCCAAGATTGCAATGGGAATTGCGCTGACTTGCCCGCAGCTGCGAGTAACAACATTGCCCCAATTGCGGTGAGCGCAGCTGGTGAAGCATGTGGTGCACCAGCTTTAACACCATCAAAACTAACTGTGCCAAATTGTGCAAAGGCGATCATGATCGCAAGGGATAGTCCGACATCGCCCACTCGGTTGGCAACAAATGCCTTCTTTGCGGCGGTTGCATAAACCGGCTTTTGATTCCAGAAGCCAATCAATAGATAAGAGGCCAGGCCAACACCTTCCCACCCGACGTAGAGGTTCAAATATGAATTACCAAGTACGAGAAGCAACATTGCTGCGATGAAAAGATTCAAATAAGCAAAGAAACGTCGACGATCGTGATCGTGTGACATATAAGCAATTGAGTAGATGTGAATCAAAGTGCCGACCCCGGTAATCAGAAGTACAAAGCAGATCGATAGTTGGTCAAGAAGTAGGGTGGCATCTACTTTGAAAGTACCGACCGAAATCCATTCAAATATCTTTTGCGTAGCAGAGCGGCTAGCACCGGTGCGCGATTGCATTGCGAAGAATTCAAGTGCGCCAATAACGAATGTTGTAGCTGATACCAAGGTTGCGAGTAAATGTCCCCATTTATCGGCAATCCGGCCAAGAACTAGCAATAACGCAGCGCTAAGTAATGGGAGCGCTATTAAGTAAACCAAGTGGGTGCTCGTCGTCATCAGCGCTTTAGCAAACTAGCATCATCAACAGATGCTGATCGACGGGAACGGAAAATCGTAACAATGATTGCAAGTCCAACTACAACCTCACAAGCCGCTACAACCATTGTAAAGAATGAGGCAACTTGGCCAGCAAGGTTTCCGTGAATTCTAGAGAAAGTGACAAAAGCCAAGTTGGTCGCATTTAACATAAGTTCGACGCACATGAAAACAACAATTGCATTTCGGCGAACAGTTACACCGACCGCTCCAATTGTGAAGAGGATCGCTGATAGGTAGAGGTAGTTTGAGATATCCATTAGTTCTCCTCCACCTCACTGGCTTCTAATTCGAAGATATCGCTCTTGATGATGTCTCCGCGTGCTTCCAAGGTTCTTGAAATAGAAGTTGGCGCTGCTGATCCATCTGGAAGAAGTGCTGGTACGTCAACCGCATTATGTCTTGCATAAACTCCCGAACTTGGAAGTCCGGCAGTTTCTGCCAGTGATCCAGTTCTAAATCGCGCAATTGATCTATCTCGTTGTGCGGTTCGACTCTTGATGTTTTGGCTTTGTGCCAACACCATTGCGCCAAGCGCGGCTGTAATAAGGAGGGCGGAAACAACTTCAAAAGCCCAGACATACTTTGTAAAGAGTTCTTCGGCGAGACCTTG
>Ga0304729_1002829_pt1 | contig 10094 bp, 9 predicted proteins | sample C_131016_MF_Meta_FD_190475 | JGI IMG/M metagenome (GOLD analysis project Ga0304729, IMG submission 190475) | Freshwater microbial communities from Lake Croche, Canada to study carbon cycling - C_131016_MF_MetaG (v2) (version 2) | ecosystem: Environmental > Aquatic > Freshwater > Lake | place...
CGGCTGGTCACAGTCTTTTCGCGTGTGAAGAACAGCACACCTTGAGGGCCATGCGCTTTTAGGTCGCCAAAACTTGAGCCTTTGAAGCCACCGAACGAATAATAAGAAACTGGCACCGGAATCGGCACATTGATGCCGATCATGCCGACCTCAACCTGCGACTGAAAGCGCCTGGCCGCGCCACCGTCGTTGGTGAAAATCGCCGTGCCGTTGCCGAATGCGCCGGCATTGATGATTGCCAACCCTTCGTCATAACTTTTGACACGCACGATGGCAAGCACTGGGCCAAAAATCTCATCGGTATAAACCCGGCTCGAGGTCTTGACGTTGTCGATCAGCGTCGGGCCAAGCCAGAAGCCATTCGCGTCACCCTGCACGTTTGCCTCACGGCCATCAACCACAACGGTTGCGCCGTCTTGACGAGCAATGTCGATATACGAAGCGACGCGATCGCGGTGTTCGCGGCTTACCAGCGGACCCATGTCGCATCCTTGGCGACCATCGCCGATGGTTAGCTTTGAAATGCGCTCGGTGATTTTGCCAATCAAAGCATCGGCAACCGGCTCAACGGCAACCACAACGGATATAGCCATGCAGCGCTCACCGGCCGAACCGAAGCCTGCGTTGATTGCGCTGTCGGCCACGAGCTCTAGGTCGGCATCTGGCAAGACGAGCATGTGGTTTTTGGCGCCGCCAAGAGCCTGAACGCGCTTGCCATTTGCGGTGCCTCGCTCATAAACATATTTGGCAATCGGGGTCGAACCCACAAAGCTAATGGCCTTGACATCTGGGTGATCGAGCAAGGCGTCGACGGCGAATTTGTTGCCGTGCAAAACGTTGAGAACACCATCTGGCAAGCCGGCTAGTTTGAACTGCTCGGCAAGCCAAACCACAACGCTCGGGTTTTTCTCTGACGGCTTGACGACCACGGTGTTACCAGCGGCGATAGCAATCGGATAAAACCACATCGGCACCATTGCCGGGAAGTTAAATGGGCTTATCGCAGCCACTACGCCGAGCGGTTGACGAAGCGAATAAACGTCGATGTCGGTTGAAACGCTCTCTGAGTAACTGCCCTTTAATTGGTGCGCGATGCCGGTAGCGAACTCGACCACTTCGATGCCACGCATGATTTCGCCGTGAGCATCGGCGATGGTCTTGCCATGCTCTTCGTTGATTAGAGCGGCAAGTTCATCGCGCTTGGCGTTGAGAATCTCGCGATAGGCAAACAAAATGTTCTGGCGCTTAGTTAGCGACACCTTGTGCCACGATTCGAAAGCCTTCTTGGCAGAGGCCACAGCTAGATCGACTTCGCTCTGGTTGGCAAGACCAACTTGACGAATTTGAACGCCAAGGGCTGGGTCATAAACCGGGCTGAAATCGCCAGATTTGCTCTCAACTAGGTGACCATCAATAAAGTGAGCGATTGTTGGCAGCTGTGCCATAAGAATCAATCCTTGGTGTTATTTGTGGGCCGACCCCACCTGCATCAAGCCTAGTTACCCAGATTGATTACCTATTGATTACGGTTGACTACTTTGTGACGTGCAAGACCCATGGTGCTGAAACCTGCTGAGACTTATCGGTGCCGATAACCACTGCCCTGAAACTAATGTCGCCAGAGACCGCTGGGTGAACCCTGAAAACTACGATTGACGTTGCGGTCTTGGCGTTATAGGTGTTGACCTTGTGCCAGGTTACTCCGCTGGTTTCTTGTAATTCGATCGGAAAACTCTTGCCAGAGTTGTCGGCCATGTGCAGGCGAACAGCGACTTGAACACGATCTTGAACCTTGACCGTGTCGGGCTGACTTGCATAACCGTTGACAATGACCTGGCTTGAACCGGTCACAGACGGATTGCTTGAACAGGATGCCAAGGCTGCCAAAAGTGCGATAGCTGTCGCCGCTGCTGAAAGACGTTTAATCATGATGTCAACCTAACTAAATTTGCTGAGAAATACCTGCGAGAATTTGATGGCGAATTGCATCGTTATTGTTGCGACCTGAACACGTGCACGATTGCATTGGCGTGCCCCTGCCCCATGCCGTGGTTATCTTGCAAAAACTTAACCTGCACCATGTGCTTCTCGTCTTTGACTGACTCGAGTTGCGCGAACCAATGCTCGATCGGCTGACCATACTTTTTGATGATCGACGGAAAATAGCTGGCTGGGCCTTTGACTGGTTCGGTCATGCCTAAAGTTTATTTGCGGGCCGCTTCAAAGCTCTCAACAAATGCTGCGACACAGGTTTCGATATCGTTTTTCGAATGTGAAGCCGACAACTGCACACGGATACGGGCTTGGCCCTTGGGTACCACCGGAAAACTAAAAGCCGTGACATAGATGCCGCGCTCAAACATTTGGTCGGCAACTTTGCCGGCCAACACCGCATCGCCGAACATCACCGGCACGATTGGGTGCTCACCCTCGAGCAAATCGAAACCAGCGCTAGTCATCAACTTTCTAAACAGCGCTGCATTTGCGTGCAGGCGGTCGCGCAAATCGTTAGATGCCGTGACAAGTTCGAGCGCCTTGAGGCTGCCTGCCGCAATAACCGGCGCGAGCGAGTTACTGAAAAGATACGGTCTAGCCTTCTGCCGCAAGAGCTCGATGACTTTGGCCCGACCGCTAACGTAACCTCCTGCCGCGCCACCGAGCGCCTTGCCAAAAGTGCCGGTATATATATCGACGCGGTCGGCCACACCTGCGAGTTCGGGTGTGCCGCGACCACCGGCGCCAACAATGCCAACGGCGTGCGAGTCATCGACCATCAAAATCGCACTGTGCTTTTCGGCAAGCGCACAGATTTCTTTGAGCGGGGCAAGGTAGCCGTCCATCGAGAAAACCCCGTCGGTGACAATCACGCGTTGACGTGCATCTTTGGCTTCGATAAGTTTCGCCTCAAGATCTAGCATGTCGCGATTTGCGTAGCGATAGCGAGCTGCCTTCGAGAGCCTGATACCGTCGATAATCGAAGCGTGATTCAGAGCATCGCTGATGATGGCATCGCGTTCGTCAAACAAAGCCTCAAAGACACCACCATTGGCGTCGAAGCAAGATGAAAACAAAATAGTGTCGTCGGTTTGCAAAAACCGGCTGACCGCGTTCTCGAGTTCTTTATGAATGTCTTGAGTACCGCAAATAAACCTGACGCTGGCAACGCCGAAGCCGTAATCGGCGAGAGCTTGCCCGGCGGCCGCCAAAACTTGCGGGTGATCAGCTAATCCTAGGTAATTATTCGCGCAGAAATTCAGCAGTTCACGCTGAGGGGTCTTGATGTGTGCCGACTGTGCCGACGTGATGATGCGTTCGTTTTTGTAGGTACCCGCCTCAATAATTTCGGCGAGAGTTGCCTCAAGTTGAGATTTCAAAGATGCATACATCAGATATTTTGCCAATCTAGAACGACCTTGCCGCTGCCCGCGGCTCTAGCGATTTCGAAACCTTCACGCCACTCGCGCGCAGGTACACGATCGGTGATAACCGAACTAATGCGTTGTCGCAACAATTCTGAAGAGAGCAGCATCGAGCTCATCGCCATCCATGTTTCAAACATCTCGCGACCATAGATGCCCTTTAGCGTCAGCATGTGGGTTACCACTTTTGACCAATCGATTTCGATCGGTTCACTCGGCAGACCCAGCATTGCCACCCGACCACCGTGAGTTAGGTTTTCAATCATTTCGGGTAACGCAGATTTGTGGCCAGACATCTCGAAGCCAACGTCGAAGCCCTCACGCATGCCGAGGGTCTTCTGCGCTTCGATGATGCGATGGTTGGCAACGTTCATCGCGATGTCTGCCCCCATAGCCTTCGCGAGCTCTAGTCGAGGCTCGCTTACGTCTGTGACCACAATGAACCTTGCGCCGATATGCCTGGCAACCGCTGTCGCCATCAAGCCAATTGGCCCTGCCCCAGTGATCAACACGTCTTCGCCAACCAGTGGGAACATCAGTGCCGTGTGCACGGCGTTGCCAAACGGATCGAAGATCGCCCCAAGGTCTGGGTCGATATTGTCGTGGTGAACCCAAACGTTCGATTCAGGAATCACAAGAAACTCGGCAAACGCGCCATCTCGATTTACGCCAAGGCCAATAGTACGAATACACATTTGTCTGCGACCTGCGCGACAGTTGCGGCAGTTGCCACAAACGATGTGACCTTCGCCAGAGACACGTTGACCGACAGTAACGTCGTGCACCCTTGAGCCGATTTCGACAACTTCGCCATAAAACTCGTGACCGGGAATAATCGGCGCCGCAATCGTCTCGGCTGCCCAGTGATCCCAAGCATCGATGTGCAAATCGGTGCCGCATATTCCGGTTCGCAAGACGCGAATCTTCACATCGGTTTCGCCGACCTCTGGTTCTGGTCGTTCGGCAAGCTGCAGGCCGGGGCCAGCTGATGGTTTAAATAACGCGAGCATGGTTTGCTTTCTGTCGTCTTTGACACCGGCACTTTTGGTGCATAAACAGACTATGACCAAAGCCAGCAATCGCTGTGGATGCGCCTATATGTGGCATTGGTAGGCTCTTAACCACACTATGAAAGCCACTAACTCGCGGCACATTTTTAGGCTTGCGCTCGGGCCTGCTCTTGGGCTTGCCGTTTTGGCAAGCGTCGCGATTAGCGTGCCCGCGCTAGCGAGTTCAGACACCTCTTGGCAGAGTTTCAATTGCGCAGCACGCGCGAGCGCTGTAGCATCGGCAACTGTTGCAACCAGTTCAACCTATGACGTTGTGATTTATGGCGGCACACCCTCTGGCGCAGCTGCCGCACTAGCCGCCGCGAATCTAGGCAAAAAAGTTTTGCTGCTCAGTGAAGGCACGCTCTTTGGTGGCGCTATTTCGAACGGGCTCGGGGCAACAGACTTGGGCTCGCTCGACGCCAATGTCGGCACAGCACGGCTCTATTTGAACCAATTGAGCCAGTTTTATCACAACACCACATATCGCACCGAACCAAAGGTGGCGGAATGCATCTTTGAGGGCTGGCTGACTTCTAGCAACATCACGCTGGGCACAAACACCGTGCTTGACGCAGCAACCGTCACCAACCGAATGATTAGCGACCTGACCCTGCACTCGAGTGCTAACCCAGATACTGCCGTCAAGGTAACTGGCAAAGACTTCGTCGACGCCAGTTATGCGGGCGATCTGATGAACCTAACCGGCGCCGCCAATCGCCTGGGCATGAGCGACTACTACAGATATAACGAGAGTGTCACAAAATATCGCTCTTTCAATGTGCTGTTCAAAATCAAAGACCCAGCTGTTGCCACACAATCAGCGGTTGATTTTGCCAAATTGCCACAGGTTACCAGCGCGCCAAGTCTTGAAAATTATGCGAGTCAGATTCTTGGCGGCCAGCCGTCATTCACATATCGTTTGTGCGTCACAAAGCAAACCGCCAACTTGATTCCCTTCGCCAAGACAGCCGACTATGAAACCTGGGCGCCGGCTTGGCGCACCTTTATGAAGTACTACTACGGTTTCAATATTCAAAAGAGTGCCTATGTGAAATCAAACGGCACCGTGTTGACGCAGCTTTGGCGCATCGCTAAATTGCCGAATAACAAATATGACTTGAATGCGTATTTTTCATCATTCACCAACTTGACGATGAACCCGAGCTTCTTTAGCAACCTGCAGGGCCGCGCAGCTATTCTCGCCAACTATTCGAGTTATCTGCAATCTTTCTTGTGGTTTGTGCAGAATGATCCGAGCGTGCCAGCGCTAGAACACAACGCGCTCAATGGGTTTGGGCTTTGTGCAGACGAATTCACATCGACCGGCGGCTGGCCACAGGCACCATATTTGCGCGAGGGCCGCCGTCTAATCGGCCAAACAACCATGACCACTAAAGACATTTTTGTGAACCGCGTAAAGCCAGACGGAATCGCCGTTGGCTCTTATACCCTCGACAGCAAGCCGACCCTTTTCGTTTTCGCCAATAACACTTTTGCTCGCGATCGGTCATTGATGTTCAGAGCGCCGATGTATGAGATTCCGTTGAGTGCGATGTTGTCAAAAACCGGGCCAAAGAATCTAATCGTTTCGATTGGCTTATCTGCATCGCCGGCCGCATATGCCAGCATTCGAATGGAACCGCAGTTCATTCAACTTGGGCAAGCCGCAGGCATAGCTGCATCGCTTGCTTCAAACGGTGATGGCACGATCACCGATTCGCTGGCGACATCGGTGCGCGGACAACTTGCCATGATTGGCGGTTTCAACGGCATCACCAGCATCTGCCAAAAGTTGAGTGCTAGCCTGCGCACCTATTGGGGTTTCAATCAAACCAGTTGCCAGACGATTCCGTTTGGGCTCTATATCGCGGGCTAAAGCCTTTGTTCGCTAGGGTTACCCAACACTGCAAGTGCGGCGCGAATTGCCATTACCTGATCAGCCAAAGGCATCGTGAACTTGCCCTCGAATTCACTCGCCTGCTCATCAATTAGAGGCACATGGATAAACCCTGCTCGCACCTTCGTTTGCCTTGCTGCCGTCGCCTTCTCAGCCCAAGCGCTAATCGCATAAAAGACGTGATTGCAAACGAAGCTGCCTGCCGAGAGAGACACCGCTGCCGGCTGCCCGGCCCCGAGAACAGCTTTTAGCATCTCGTCAATCGGCAGTGAACTGAAATACGCTTCGCGATCATTTGTCTTGACGCTTCGGTTAGTTCTGATCTCGCCAGAGTTATCAGCAAGTGAGGCATCGTCGAGATTGATAGCAACTTTTTCGAAACTAATTTTGCTGCGGCCTTCTGCCTGACCAAGACAAATCACAACGTCGGGGTCAATCTCTTCAGCTAGCGCGATAATTTGCTCTTCGGCTGCCCGGTATTCCACCGGCAAAACCTCGCAGTGCAATTCAATGTCGACAAACGATGCGGCATGCTCTGAAATCACACGAATGATTTCTTGGCTCGGATTCATGCTCGCACCGGCAAACGGTTCAAAGCCAGTGAGCAAAACTTTTGGCTTTCTAGCCACTAGTGGCCGAATGCTTCGCGCAGAGTGACAGTCTGCAGGTTGCGTTTTTCGACGAGTTGCGCGAGTCGCCAGAATTGGCTCGAAGAAACGAGATTATTCGCATGATCGATAACCAAGCGACCATCTAAAAAGTATTTTTGGGCCTTAGAAAAAATTCCGTAAAAACTGGTCGGCCCTGAGTCGGCAAGGGTGCCATACCAAAGCGTTGGCGTCGTATAGCCAACTTCGGCTGCAGCCTCGATCACCTTTTGATTTATTCGCCCGAAGGGTGGCCTGAAATAGGGTTTTGCGTTGTAGCCCCAAGTGTCTTCGATGCGATTGTGGCACTCGGTGAGCTGCTTTTGAATGCCTGCAACTTTGAGGTCGGTTAAGTCCCTGTGGTTATGTGTATGGTTGCCTAGTTGAATCTGCCCGAGCTCTAACAGATCTTTAATCTGGGATTTGTGCTCGTACCAGGGTGAGTATGCGCTTGGCATGAAGAACGTGAACTTTAGATCAAAGACGTGCGCGAACTTAAGGTAATTGCCGAGTGCGACAGAGCTGAAGCCATCGTCGACTGTCCAGGCGAATCGCTTCGTGTTGGTTTTAGGAATCTGATAAATGGTTGAACCGCCTGCAAAGGCGGGTTCAATGTCGCTATTTGGCAACAGAAGCTCAGGCAGTGCCAACGCAGCAGTGCCGAGACCAATAAACGCTCTACGATCAATTTCTGACATGTTAATAACTCTAGATAACGATTTGGGTTTTTGATTGTCGGGCACACGCGATTAGCCCGTGGCCTCTAGTATTTTTGCCTAATGAGCGAAACAGTAAGCACCACACCACAACTTGAAACCGTCAAGCTTGGCGCATTGGTGGCAGGGTTCAGATTCTTAATCGCATTCATCATGCTTGGCAGTTTGGCCTGGCAGATCACTGATCGAATCGCCCACAGCCTATTTCGCCCGGGTGAGTACTATGCCTATTTCACAATCGACAGCAGCCTGATTGAAGCCGGCGTACTCGCTTTTGCGGGCTTCGCAGCCCTTCGAGGAATCCCCGAGAGCAAACGCCTAGGCGTCTGGCGTCTATGTGCTGTGACTTTCGCCGTTGTCGTCGCGATCATCTATAACGCGATGCTTCGCGGCGGTGCGCCAGATATTCGCGATGCTGGTTACAACTGGCCGGTGTTGCCGAATGAGCTGCTGCACGTCTGGGGCCCGGTTCTCATTTTGGTCGATTGGCTTATCTTCTCGAAGCAGACCAGGCTGGCGTTGCGCAATTTTGGTTGGGTCGCGGCTTTTCCGATTCTCTGGCTAGCGTTTTCACTAACCCGCGGGTTCACCGGCGGTTGGTTCGCCTATTGGTTCTTAGACCCAGCGCAGGTTGGCGCTAGCGGCATGCTGATCTATATTTTGGCCATCACGGTTTTCATGCTCGGCGTGGGCGCTGGCATGCTTGGCCTGCTAAAAGTTGTGAATCGCAAAACCAATTAGGCGTGATCGCTAAGGGCAATCTGTTACCAGTTGTTTAGTGTGGGCTAAGCGCGCGTTTCTGTTTAGCCCTAAGTTTGAATCATGACTATCTATGACAACATCACTCAAGTTGTGGGCAACACTCCGCTGGTTCGACTAAACCGCGTGATCGAAGGCAAGGCCGAGGTTCTTGCCAAGCTTGAGTTTTATAACCCATCATCGACCGTCAAAGACCGCATCGGCATCGCCATGGTTGACGCCGCAGAGCGCTTTGGCGAACTAAAGCCTGGCGGCACCATCGTCGAGGCCACCAGCGGCAACACCGGTATCGCCCTAGCTATGGTTGGTGCAGCCCGCGGCTATCGCGTGATCTTGACCATGCCCGACTCGATGAGCCGTGAACGTCGCGCGCTGCTGCGCGCATATGGCGCTGAACTAGTCTTGACCCCCGCAGCCGAAGGCATGCGCGGCGCAGTAGCGAAAGCTGAAGAGGTTGGCGCGGCCGACGGCGCGGTATTGGTGCGCCAGTTTGCCAACGAGGCGAACCCGGCTATTCACCGTGCAACTACAGCGCAAGAAATCTGGCGCGACACCGATGGCAAAGTTGCGGCACTCGTGGCAGGCATTGGCACCGGCGGAACGATCACCGGCATCGGCCAAGTGCTCAAAGAGAAGAACCCCGAAGTTAAGGTGTTTGGTGTTGAACCCGCAGCTTCGCCGATCTTGAACGGCGGCACACCAGCTGGGCACCCGATTCAGGGCATCGGTGCAAACTTTATCCCAGAAATTTTAGACACTGGCGTTTATGACGAGGTGCTTGACGCAACCGCAGATGACGCCGTGAAGTGGGCCAGGGCGATGGCTTCGCAAGAAGGAATCTTGGGTGGCATTTCGAGCGGTGCCGCTGTGTGGGCTGCCAACGAAATCAGCAAGCGCGACGAGTTCGCCGGCAAGCAAATTGTTGTGATAATTCCGTCGTTTGGTGAGCGTTACCTGTCAACAATATTGTTCAAGGATCTAGTCGACTTAGACTAAACACACTTTGATACGTTTTAGAGAAGACATAACCAACGGCCTTGCGCATGATCCGTCGACGCGCACCGGGTTTGAGCTCTTTCTAACCAGCCCAGGATTGCACGCCGTTTGGGGCCATCGCGTTGCCAATTGGCTATGGCGTCACGGTCGGCGCATTTTGGCCCGCATGCTCTCAAATTGGCTGCGTTTTTTAACCGGTATCGAGATTCACCCGGGTGCCCAAATTGGCCGCAGGTTTTTTGTCGATCACGGCATGGGCGTAGTTATTGGTGAGACCGCTATTGTGGGCGACGACGTGCTGATTTATCACGGCGTGACTCTTGGCGGCAAACTCAATTCGCCTGTGAAGCGACACCCTACGGTTGGCAACCGAGTGCTGATTGGCGCAGAGTCGATTTTGATTGGCGACATCACTATTGGCGATGACGTGATTATTGGTGCAGGCTCGGTTGTCACCAAAGACGTAGCACCTGGTCAAACCGTGGTTGGCACTCAACTTCGCAAACTAGATTAGTTTCATGCTGGTTTCACGTCGAGATGCTCTCACTCTGCTGAGCTCGACTTTGGCTCTGGGCGCGCTGGCGGCGAGCACCGGTGCAACTATATCG
>Ga0304729_1002830_pt1 | contig 10088 bp, 3 predicted proteins | sample C_131016_MF_Meta_FD_190475 | JGI IMG/M metagenome (GOLD analysis project Ga0304729, IMG submission 190475) | Freshwater microbial communities from Lake Croche, Canada to study carbon cycling - C_131016_MF_MetaG (v2) (version 2) | ecosystem: Environmental > Aquatic > Freshwater > Lake | place...
TCATTTGATATTTGTCTTAAAACACCCAAATAATTATTTGGTGTAAATGCAATATTTTTAAGAGTTTTAGTTAATGCAGGACTTGTTCCTGTTAAGGATTGTCTAATGTTGGTGACTTCTAAATCAGATAAGGTATTGTATACAGATAATGATGTGGCACCAGATGTAGAAATTCTATCCCAATAAGTCGCTAATAAAACCCTTTCATAAATTTCATATAAAAACTTAACAGTATCATAATCAGTATAAGGTATATTTGTAGTTGGGAATTCAACTGCGTTGATTGTAATTTTATTTATTGAACGTCCCTCGTTGTTATCACCCGATGGACCATTGTTTGGACTTGAACGTTGAGCCAATCCTTTCATGTATTCCTCAACAAATTGAACTTCAGGCCATACATCAAAATTATTTGCCTTTGTTCTTGAAATTTCTCTTGGGTCTCCAGGGTATCTTAATTCATATTGTTCTCCTTTATCAGAATTTGTCTGAACATAATATTGTGGCCAAGGATAAACTGGAATATTACTTAAATTTGGTGTGTTTGTTGTTTGTGTTAAATTTTTAGAATCAGTTGTTGTACTTGACTTGTCATCACCGTAAACCGCGGCCTTTCTATATGGATGTAATCTTTTTGACCAAGCATCTGAGTGAACATCATCCATTAATCTATAAAAAGCCTCAATTGATGCAAATATCATAGCCATAATATTTCTCATAGTTGGTTTAAATCCTAAACCATTTGGACCTTCAATTTTCTTAGCCAAAAAAGCTGTAAGTGCTGCAACAATTTTTTCTTTTTGTTTTGATATTTCATTAAAAGTTTTTGATATTACATCAGAAAAATTACCACTACCATCAAATACAAAGTTAAATGTTGGTTGAATTATTTGTTGGTTTTCATTTTCAGTCTGTACTGGAATAAAAAATAATATTGATTCCAACTTTAAAACATTTTCCTCACCATTTCTTGGTTCTCTATTATTTCTTACAATAAACGTTTCGTACCAGTCAATTTCGTCTATTGAAATTGCCTTTCTAAAAGTATCTTCACTAACATATAATGTTGTTGAAGGGGAAACTTTAATATTTTTTACAACATTAATTTGTGAACCTTGTTTAACACCATCAATTGTAAAACTACCATTATCACCTAAAGTTTTATTTTTTGCTAATTGAATTTCATATTCGGTAACAAGTTGTCTTAACTCATTATAAGCATCAATTCTTTTTTGAGGATTGTCTCTTGTGGCTTTATTATAAATCCATGTTCTAACACCCGATTGGTTATTGGCCCTTTTTGATAATAAAACAAATGGTAAATCAACATCAATATATTTTTTAAACCAACTATCATCAACAGGTGATGAAATATCATTATCAAATTTAGTAATTAATTTAAAATAAGTGTCAACATCAGATAATGGTGTAAAATCGGCTTGTCCAAAACTTTGAATTAAAAATTTTTCAAGTCCTTCTAATCTTGCTTTTAACTCGGGAAAAGAAAGTTCTGGTAATGTTGGTGAAATTAATTGTTCAGCTTTATATCTAGCATAAACTTCTTTAATTTTTTGATAACCTTTTGTTGTTCTTACATTTGTCGTGGTTGTTGTTGCGTTTTGTTGACCACCTGTATTACCAATAACCACAGAATTTTGAGCAGCATTTAACGCACCTGTTTGTGGTGCAGTAGCGTTTATTTTAAAATCTGATGTATACATAAATGGAACCGCAAATAAAGCCCCAACTTGTGTTTCTGCTAATACGGTATATTTGTAAGAATAAAAACTAAGATTAATTCTATAATTTCCTGTATTTCCATCAAATGCCGCGGAAAATGTTTGAAGAGTTAATTGGTATCTAATTGCTTTACCATAATAACCTTTTAGTGTTAAATAAAATTTTGGGTATGGTTGGTGAAAAAATGCTGCGTATTCTGAATTTTCACCTTTTTCAAATAATGCCCTGCCTTGGGTATCTATTAATACCATATCAACTCTTGGTGTTGCGCTTCTACCGTTTTTAACTCTGATAGTTTCAATTCCTAATAATCCAGTATCTTGTGAATTTAATGTATTTTGTTTTAAATAAAATTCATCCGTTTTATTTTGTTGACTAACATTTGTAATATTTGGTTGGTTGGTTCCTTTTCCATTGCTAGTATTTAAACCCGTAATTTCATCAAGATACGCATTTGTAAGTAGTGTTTTACCACCAGGTCTTAAAAAATTCATAGAAGCAATAGGTACATTTTCTATAGCGTCTGTTATTGGTGCACCAACAGCAAGTTTTGTTCTTGGGAAAAGATTTGTCGCTTCCAAGTTTGCATACATAACTAAATTTTCGTGATGAATTTGTCTTTCTCGGGCAACTCCATCTAAACCGACTGTTTTGTTTGGGTCAACTAAAAAAATATTTTGATAATCAAAGTCTACCCAAATATTATCACCACCATTTATATTATTATCTGCCATAATAGAAGAAATGGTTTTCTATACCATTTTTATAATCTTGTAATGAAGATATAAGTGGATATGGTATAGTCAATAAAGAATTATTAGGTATGTTCCATTCTAATCCACCATACTCAGGATTGGCTTGTAAAATTAACCATCCAAAAAATGGTGTTCCATAAAATTGTTGGGATACCTTGTCTAATCTACTGAATCCTGTTCTATAGATATATCTTTGGTCTGAAGTCTTACTTGGTAATGGCACAAATGGAACTACGGTTTGTTCACCATTAATAAAAAATTGTTGGTATCGGTTATAATATGCGTCCATTAATTAAATTTTCGTTTAAAATTGTATGGGTTAGACTTACTACTATTATTCTTATTAGAATAGATAGTTTGAAGTGTCTTTTTATTACTTTCAGGTGCTGTTAAATCTTCAGCAAATACAGTAATTCTTTTTTGTGTTGACCCAAATGGTGGTGTATATTTAATGTAGTTTTTGGCAACATCACCTGTTTTATAAATTGCCAATAAATCTGAACCAGACTTATTAGCATATGTCCATTGGAATCTTAATGAAATACCACTTGTGTCATAATAAAATAATACAGCATTTGTGGTTGCTTGGTCTAATCCTTCAACTAAAGCTTTTAAGAATCCATCTTTTAAATCTTTTTGTAACAAAGCTCTACTCATCAAAGTATATTCTCTAATTTTATATTGGTTAGGGGTTTGATAGTCAAAATAATCAAATCCTTCCGTTGGTAATGTCCATGTTCCCGGTACTTTTGGTTTGTAACCATCTGTATTATATAATTGGGCTTGTGTTAGACCAGATAAGAAAGTATTATTACTATTACCTATTGTAATATAATCATTTCTTAAAGATGTTAAACTATCAATTGTAGTTCCACTAACATCTTCAGGTGTTCCACTTATAGAATATAAAATTGCAATATTTTTTTCATTTAATTTACCATCATATCCTGTTGTAGTTCCTGACGCAACAAAGTTTAATCTATCTATATTAAACACATAATTTTGTTGTAGTCCAACTAATGTTGATATGGGTTCAGTTAAAGAATTTAAGAAAGTTGTTTGATATGTTTTAACATAATTTGTATAATTCTTTTTAAACAATCTTTTCTGAGCGTTTGTTATAATTGGGTTTGAAAATTCATAACTTGAGAAAATTGTTAAGTCTCCACCATCAATATCTTTTAACAATTCTTTAAACGCATCATCAACATATGTTTGTGTTTTTGCTGGTTTACCATATAAATTTACTGTCAAATCTGTAGATGAATTAAAACTACCCGTATTATATGTTTGGTTATTAGTACCATAGTTTAACATAGATAATACACCATAGTTATAATTTGTTAAAATACTACTAAACATATTAAGAACACCATTATAATATGATTGTGTTTGTTCAACCACTTTATTCATAAATGGAGCGTATGTTAAAGTACCTGTTTGTCCACTTGCTGTTGTTCCAGTTGCAACAAATACACCAATTGTATTACCACCATCAGTTGATATTTGAGTATCAACATTGGCAATACCAACAACGGCTTGTTGTGCTTTAATAGCATTGATAACTTCTTTATCAAGTTTACTTGTATCTTCAGTTGCTTCAGCTCTTTCATCATACATTTCAGTGTTAGCGTAGTAATTAAATGACAATGCGTTCTGTAATGTATCAACAGGGTTTGCAAGTCCTGAACCTCCAACAAAATTAAATCCCATACTAACTTCAACAATCATTGGTTGAAAACCAATACCTTCAGGGTTAAAATCAAATGTTTGATACGTAAATCCTAAACTTGTTGGGATTATTTTTGTATTATAAAAGTCACCGACACGTAAAACCAATACTGGTGGTGCTCCAAATGATGTGTTTAACGCATCATTATATAATTTATCACCATTAGGTCCAATTGTTGGAATTGTTTCACCAGGTCTCATACATTGTTGTAAGAAAGTTAAACGTGAGTTTAATCCTTCAGGTGTTGTTGAGTGGAACGCTGGTTGGAAATATTTTATTTTTTCTTTTATTGAATCATAAATAAATGGATTTTCAGCCTTTAACACCTCAAAATAATCACACTCATTTAAAAGATACCTTAATAATTTTTTAGATGCTCCTTTAAATATTACTTCATCGGGTTGTGGTGAAACATTTCTTGTTTGAGCCGGTTTTTTTGGTTCTTGATTATTTCCTGTAACCGCGGCCGCCTCTTGTGATGCGTTGTTGTTTGGTGCTGGTTGTGGCTGTGGTTGTTGAACAGTAATATTTGATAATATAACAGCTCTACAAGCCATGGCGTTTACTGAGTAAATTTTATTGTTTCCAGATAAATCTTGGTGACAATCAACAGAACCAAATGAACTTGACGTTCCTTTTGGATTTGCAACTACAATATTTTCACCAACAGGTGCACCATTTAAGACCAATGATTTACCAATAAATTCATTAACTGATTTTCCACCAGCAAATGTGTATGTTTTAAAGAAATTTTCAACAGAACTTATTCTTCTTTGAGATAACTTATTATTATATGTTTCAGTATTTGGTGATGAAGCACTTCCTCTTAAAGTAATAATAATTTTTTCAGCTTGTTTTTGACTTAATAAATCATAAATCTTTTCAACCAAAGTTTTCATTTGAGTATAATTTTCTTCAACTATATTTGTAAAGAAAGTTGATACCGTTGTGGCACTTTGTGCGTTTTGATTATATTTTGTTTTATTAGTAGATGATGTATAAATATCATATGTTGCTTGATATGGTGTTTCAGTTGTTGTGTTAGGATTTCCTTTTGGAATATCATTATCAAAATAAAAACCATACTCCATATAACTTGACAATGTCTCAGTTACCGTAGATTGTTGAGCAACCCCCACTTCTGTTGAGGTGTTTTGAAAAACACTTGCAATGTTTTCATTTGTTGCTTGTGGGTTGTTAGCGACTTCTTGCCAAGCCTGTAAATCTGTTAATGGAATAGTGTTATATATTTTTGCAAGTTCATACAAATCATATTTTTTACATCCTGCAAAGAATGAATCAACAATAGAATCTACTTTTTGTCTATCACCCTCATTAGCCAACACCTTATTAACAATAACATTTAAAATTGACGGATGGTCAACAACCATCTTCCATTTCAATGTACCACTACGAGAAGTGTTTTTATAGGTATATACAGGTTCAGGTCTACCCAAGAATGTAGTTTCATTAAATGTTGGTCTTGTATCCTCAGTAAATGATAAATCATATGGGGGGAACCACATAACTCTACCACCATTTGGTCCTTGTTCACAAGCTGGCAAATCACTAACTCTATAACCAGGTCTGTGTCCAGTTCTCCAAGCTAAGTTCTCAACTGAGAACATGTATTTCTTTACCTTACCATTAACAATACTATCACCTCCCTTTTCAGGAGCAATGTTTAAGTTAAATGTTGAATCAACAATAGAATATGAAAACTTACGAATATTTCCGTCTTTTTTCTGTAAACTATTAAAAGTATAATATGGAGTATCTTTTGTAAAAACACGACAATATTCAATACCCACATTGGCTTGTCCATCAGAATATCTAATAACTTGTGAACCTTTGGTAATTTCTTTATATCCATCAAAAAATACTTTTGATGTTTGGTCAATCGCATTACCTACGTGTCCAAATCTTGCTCCTGAATTTGGTTGTGAATCAATTAATCTTTGAGTATCATCTAAAATTGAGCCTGGTTTAAAAGCGTAATTAATTGATTCTGTTGCGGTTAATTGATTTGATATTGAAGGGAACGCAGGGTCTTGGTCACCATAATCTCCACCAGGTTTTTGATGTCTACCAGCATTTGGTGCCCATTTACCACTAACCCATGTAAATCCACCGACAATACTACCATCATCATCAAATGGTTTTCCCGCCAAACCAAATTTAAAGTCTTTATCAACACCTTCATATTCTTTCCCTAAAATATCAGGACCATAAACAGGTGCGTTAACCTGACCACCGAAACTATCAATTGGTACCTGACCAGGAGGTGATGTAATATATTCAGGTTCTCTTTGTGGACTTCCAACATAATAAGTTCCTTGACTTGCGTTGTTGGCAATCGCTCCTGTAATGGCTTGACCCAAAGCAGATATAATACCTGTTCCACCTGTGTTATATTGTGGACGGTATTTGTTTGTCGCTAAATTTTGTGTTAATTGACCTCTTTGTCCTGAACCTGTATAATCCAAAAACAATTGAGATGGTGATGTTGGTCTTGAACCAAACAATCCAAATAACCCACCACGTTTTCCATTACCAGCGGCCGCTGCGGCTGAAGCAGCAGTACCAAAATCTCTTGCTTGGTAATAACTACCCGGAATTGGTGAAAATGGAAGTTGTGCACCAGTTATTCTTTGCACAATATCCATCCCTTGTGATAATAAATTACCACCTGATGTAATAGTCCAATCGGCAACAATTACGGGTCTTTTTCCAGCTATAATTTGTGATAAGTTAAATGGGTCTGAAAGACCTGATAAAATATTAACTCTACCAATTGTTGCCGCTCTAACATTTTGGTCTACTCTATATTGAAAAGCTCTTTTTGCCCCTTCAATACCCATTTGAGCAAGTTGTGAATCATCACTAGCCGGTCCATTATCACCCGATGGGTCTTTTTGTAATAAAACCGCATATGGTGAATATGATGATGGTCTAAAACTTGGTGGACTCCAATATGTTTTATTTTTTTGTACTTTAACAACATCACCCATATCATAATAGTTGTATTGACTTCCTGGTGAATATGCGTTTTTAATGTACTGTCTCTTTTGGAATGATTCAGAATATACTTGTAAAGCATTAGTATATGGTGGTGTCGCACCATATGGACCTTGGTTTGAAGTTACTTGTTGGGTATTAACTAAACCATTAATATTTTTGTTATATCCACCTAAAGGTCCAAATACATTATTAACATATAGTTTGTCGGCAAATGGGTCAGCATCAATTAATACATCGGGAGAGTCAATAACCGCATAATCACTTTGAACAAATTCACCCGAAGCGGGTGCTGATGTTGAAGTGTAGACACCGGGTTTGTTGTACGGAGTTAAGTTTCTTGCTAGTAACTTATCTCTTAATAATTTTGTCGCACTAAAACTTAATTGACTTGGCATTTTTATTGTTTCTTCTATAAATAGAAGCTCATTTATTTTTTATTAAATCTTATTTGGTACTAATCCGTAATTTCCATTCATTTTAGATTCAGAAATAATTCTAGCGAGTTCTTTTCTAAAATTTTCGTTTTTAAATATCTCACTAATTTGTGAGTCAGTTAAAGATTGTGTTGTTCCATTTGGTGTTGTTACTTTAATATCTATACTACCTTTATGTTCTAATGGATTAAATTCAATTTTTTGATTGTTTTGTGTTACATTTCCAGTTTCAATCGCAGGTTTTTTAGTAATATCAGTTCCCATTAAAAATGATTTGGCTTTATCCGCTAAAGTAGTCAACCCTGTTACTGCAGCACCCGCAGCTTCAGCAATTTTGTTTCCTGATGAAATGTATGGTTTAGAAGCTTCGGTATCAAAATTGTTAAACGCTTTAGTAATATTTTTTAGACCGTCTCCCATATCCATACCAGCGGTTTTAAATACATTAGCGACTTCTTCTAAACCACCTTTTCCTGAAATTAAATCTGTCAAACTTTTACCCGTTTTTTCATAAAGTTGGTCAATACTTGAAATACCACCACGTGTATTTCCAACGGCTTTTTCTGATGTTGCTTGTCCTGAAGCTGTTATACCCCTAATTATTTCTCTTAAATCTTGAGGTGCTCTTGACCCAGCAACTGGAGCTGCAAGTCTATCTCTAATTTGTTCTAATAATTTATTAGCATATTCTTCTTCGGTAAGTTGACTCTTAGCCAAATCTTCCAATGTTACAGGTTTTTGTGATTCTTTTAATTCATCAATGTCTTTTTGACCAAGTTCTGTAACAAGTTTTTCATCCCTACCAATCTTAACTGTAAATCCACCTTTTTCTTTGTTGTATTGAGCAATATTGGCAACAAATTGTTTTGTTTCTTGGTCAATACCAGCAATTTTAAAATCTTTAGCAATTAAATTTAATTTTTGAGAACCTTGAGACATTTTTACCAAGTCATCGTAGTTCATATTCATCGCTTTACTTAATTCAATTAAATCACGTTTAGCGTTTGGTAACATTTTGAACTCTTTTGTTTTGTTGTCAAAAAATGAAAACTTTTCAGTCATTTTAACAACTTGGTTCTGAAGCTCTTCAGTATCTTGAGATGCTAAATACATTAATCTAAATGGGTCTGCCAAGTCACCAGCGGCAACACCCAATCTTTGAAATGTTGAAACCATTTCAATCGCACCTTCGGGGTCAAATACTTTTTCAGCTAAGTTAAATACTCCATCCATACTGATACGTAATCCCGCCGCTTGTGTCGCCATTTTAGCTAATCCAGCAACACCATTTTCAAAACCATATCTATTTATTTTATTTAGATTATCACTAACTAATCCAAACACCGCACTGGTGTTGACACCAACTTGTCGTGCCAAATTAACGGTTGTTTGAATATTGTCTTTAATGTTTCCAGTTTGAATTCCAACATCTTGGAATGATTTAACCATTTGTCCAACACCAGACGAAGATATACCTACAGCTGTTGCCGCAGCATATAAGTCAGTAACAGTTTCACCTAATGTAATAACATTTGTTTGAAGTGACTGAGCAATACTTTGTTGTATTGCTGCAACATCCCCAAAAGCTCCTCCCAAACCAACTACACCAGGTGTAGCAACAGCAAGTTCTTCTCTTAATCCTTTAATTGCCGATTGAGTTTGTCCAAATGTACCAGCTATTTTAGCTGTAAATGACGCATATTGTTTATCTAATTCAACGGTTCTTTGTGACCACTGTGAATAAGCATCATCAACAATAGTACTCAGTTTTTTTACAATATCACCAACAGAATTAATACTATTAGATATTCCTGACGTATTTGGTGCGTTTGGATTTGTTGGAGTGTTTTGTTGCATATGTTAATAAATAGAATAATTAGGTATTTTTTATTCCCTCAATTATTTTATCTATCAAATACCTACGAGCATATGTAGGCATTCTCATAAAATCAGTCCAAGATGTGTGTAAATTTTTTGCCAAAACGAAATATTCGTCTAACTGATAGGAGGCGTAATCAGAAGAAAATGCGAAAAAACTCAACCCCAAAGGCGATTTCTACATCTACCTTGTTTCCTGACGGGGCTATAATTGTTCTTCTTAAATCCAATCGTGGTTCGTTCTCATCAATAAAATTTCTGATAAATTTTGAATCCATTATGGGTAATCCTTCTACAAATCTATTAATAGTACCTTGCTCACTATCACCTTCTACACTGATAATTTGTTTTTGCAGTTTCCAAGTTACTTTTGGTGCCACTCTACCAGCCGGATATTGGTCAGCCAATTTGTTAATTTCACCAATTTCTTTAAAAGTCAAAGGTTTTACTTTAACAGTTGCGTTTGATTTTGGTAATTTGATTGTAAAACTACCATCTTCATTTGGTTCTTGTGACGGTTTTCTAAAA
>Ga0304729_1002833_pt1 | contig 10085 bp, 9 predicted proteins | sample C_131016_MF_Meta_FD_190475 | JGI IMG/M metagenome (GOLD analysis project Ga0304729, IMG submission 190475) | Freshwater microbial communities from Lake Croche, Canada to study carbon cycling - C_131016_MF_MetaG (v2) (version 2) | ecosystem: Environmental > Aquatic > Freshwater > Lake | place...
ACACCCAAGACAGCCACAGTGGTGACCCAAAATGTATCAAGTGTGGTGGCAGTTAAACCAACCATCAATCAAAGCGGTGGCGGCGAAACTGATGATGGAGAAGAGAACGACTAGTGATTAAACCTTACGCGCTTCATAAAATCTAGAAAAAGCAATCGATAGCAGAGTCATTAAAGTTCCAGTAATTAAGAATCCGCTCAGTGCTCCAACTCGAGCCGGTGCTAACCAATCCAACATAACCGCACCGATTAACTGCCCGGTAACGCTAAACAAAATGAAGTTTAGAACACCAAGGTTCTTAATTATAAGAGCTGAAATCGAGACATAAATTACGCCGATTGAGCCGCCGGTATAAAGCCAAATATTGTGTGGCAGCGGACCAATATTTCCACCACGCAAAAGCGTGAAGCAGAGTGCAAGAAAAATAACGGTGCCACCCGTAGCAAAATTCATCCAAGTTGTTGCAAGAGGACTCTTTGCCACCGCATTTAATCGGCCATTTATTGCTTGCTGAAACGCAATAGTTATTCCTACTAAAAGCGAGAGAAATAGCGGAATGAATTTAAAAGTCGAATGTCGCAAGTCTGGGAATACTGCAACCGCGACTGAGAACAGTGTTGCAGTTGCAACAAAAACTCGAGAGAGCGTCACGCGCTTCTTGCCGCTTGGAGAGAGCCCAATTTTGTCTACAAGCAAAGATGCCGAAGTTTGCCCGGCAACAGTGCTGATCGTAAAGAGGGCAACTCCGATTTGTGGAACCGTGATGCTTTGGACCGATACAAAGAATCCACCCATCACTCCAGCCATAGCTTCCCAATATCGAAGCCTTCTATGCTTAAGCGCCCGGAAGATTGTAAACAGCCCGTCACGTTCTTTCTTTAAACCAAAGACTAAAACAAAGAGAATGACCCAGCCAGTAGTAAATGAAATTAGCGCAGCGGCAAGACCGTTATGAATATCGCGTGAGAGTTGACCGTTGATGCGAGATTGAACAGCAGAGAGCGCACCTATAAAAATTGCTAGGAAACCAAACATCTAGGCAAGCCCTAATTCACACAAGGAATTTTGCTACCGTCAACAGATTTTCCGTTGGCTAAATTTGCATAGTTAACTTTTGTTGGTTTTGGTGTTGGAGTAGCGCTGCTTGAACCCTTAGGAGTTGGCATCGGGTAGAAAAGATCCTGAACAAATTGTTTTACTTTCACTTCATCAATCAAGTTAACGCTCTGGCTATTTCGCATTACATAACCTTCGATTGGAAGTGTGTGGAAGGTAATGTTGCCACCGGTCAGCGCTTTTGCATTTGGCAAGAAACCAAGAACATCCCAACCTTCATCAATTACAACATCTTTCTTAGCCACTGATAATAAAGATGAAAGTTTTCCAAGATCACCAAATATGCCTTGAGTTCTAAATTTGGTAATAACCCCAGTGATAAACGCTTGCTGCCTATGTGTTCGATCTAAATCGCCGTTAGGTAAGCCATGACGTTGGCGCACAAATTGGAGAGCCTGTACTCCCGTGATTGTTTGTAGGCCGGCTGGGAAAACCGCACCGGAGTACTGCTTATCGTTTACTGCGTTCTTCAAACAAACTTGCACACCACCAAGCGCGGTTGCTAAATCATAAAAACCAACCAAGTTAACTTCGGCAAAATGGTCGATTGGGACATCAAGTAGTGCAGTAATTGTTGCAACCGTGGCAGTTCGGCCAGCCTCCCTCGCGAGATGCTCGCGTTGTGGGTTGGTTACCCCCGCTTTATATAACTTGGAGTCTTCGGCATATTTTGCATAGCCATATGCCTCCTTTATTTTCTTCATGCCCAAACCAGGAACATTTACATAATCATCTCGGGGAATAGAAATAGCGACTGCCTTCTTTCCGCCAGCAGGTATATGAATCAAAATCATTGTGTTGGTGTTATAGCCACCGATTGAACTGGATGACCCAACATGCATTAAGTCCAAAAGCGCGCGAGGCAAGTTGGCGCCATTGTTATCTTTACGACTGTCTAAGCCGAGTAACAAAATATTTGTATCACCATTTTTAGATTGCTTGGCACCGTTTAACACATGCGAACGAGGTATCGCAGTTGTTGCAGTCTTATTAAAGAAGTAGAAACCGCCGGAGGCTAGGACTATGGATAGTGAAAGGCCGATAGCTATTCGCCCTGCCCAGATACGCATATGCCTAATCCTACCTATACAGTAAAGATATGAACTCACTTGGCGCATTGGCACTTGTGGGCGCTGGCGAATATCTGCCAGTTATGCAGGATTTAGAAAATGCACTAATCCAATCAGGAATCAAGAATGGCAAAGCCAATACATTCATTCAACTGCCAACAGCAGCAGGGGCTGAGAGTGCAGATCGGCTTAGACATTGGCGCGAATTAGGAGAAGCGCAAGCGCGACGAATTGGTTCAGTTCAAGTATTCCTACCAATCTACAACCGGGAAGACGCTAACAATCCGGAATATGCAAAGCGAGTACACGATGCGGGGTTGATCTATTTATCTGGCGGTGATCCAAGTTACTTAGCAGAGACACTTCTTGGCACTTTAGTTTGGGAGGCGATAGTGACGAACTGGAAAAGTGGTTCTTCTCTCGCAGGATGCAGCGCTGGTGCCATGGCCTTTGGCAGTGAAGTTCCTAATTTTTTTCGAATGAAGGAGGTCGGAACTCCAGGATTAAACATCGTTTCACATGTTCGCACTATTCCGCACTACAACAAATTCTTTGGCTGGATTCCTGATAGTGCAGCAAAAATTATGTTGAAGGCACCAGAGGGAACGATCATTATTGGAATTGATGAAGATACGGCCTTGGTAACGGGCCTTGATTCCAAAACTTCCCTTGAATCAAAAACTTGGCAGGTCCACGGGGTAGCTGGGGTTCATATTTTGCGCGGTGCGCCCACAAAAAAATATCAAGCGCCAGATCGCTTAACTTTGTAGCGCTGTATAACACCTACTGACCTCGCCCGCGAAGTATCATTACGTTATGAGCAAAGTGGCGAAATTTAATTTTAAGATCGCAGAGAAAATAACTGCAGGAGTCTCGACAATGTGGTGTGCCTATATCTTTGCCGCGCTCGCGTTAATCTCGCTTCCTGCTGCTATTAAAACCGGTGATGTGGTTGTGATAGTTGCGTGGATTGCTCAAACTTTTCTCCAACTCGTTCTCTTATCAATTATTATGGTTGGACAGAAAGTCTCATCTGCATCGGTTGAGCAGAAAATTACTGAAACCCACACAGCATCGCTGGGTGAATTTGAGCTGGCAAAAGAGGCGCGCCTCGTGGCCAAGCAAGAGTTAGCTGAATTAAAAGTTATTGCAGCTGATATCCATCGAGTTTTGCGCGAAATCGAGGGCAAGAAAGGCTGATGAGCTCTCTCGATCTTTTCAAGTACAGCCATGTAAAAAAGTTCTTTTTGGCCAGGTTTATTTCAAATTTTGGAAACGGACTTTCACCAATTGCCTTAGCATTTGGAATTCTTCACTTACCCGGTGGATCGGCTAATCAGCTTGGTTTAGTACTTGGATCAACAACGTTAGCCATGCTTATTATGAGCCCATTCGGTGGAGTTCTGGCCGACAAATTTGGCCGCGTAAGGGTTGTGGCAATTGCTGATATTTGGGGATCACTTGGTCTATTTGTACAAGCGGCCTATTTCTTTACTGGCCATGTTCCACTCGCCGTTATGCTGATTGCAAACATCAATTTCGGTCTAATGTGGGGGATTTTTTGGCCAGCGATGTCAGGTGTTATGCCAGCACTACTTCCAGAGGAAAAGCTGCAACAAGGAAATGCAATTCAGAATCTAATTCAAAATGGTGCAATGATTCTTGGAGCTGCTGTCGGCGGCGTGATTGTAAGTTCATTAGGAAGTGCTTGGGCACTAACAATCGATGCAGCTACGTTCTTAGTAGCTGGATTAATAGTTTTTAGTTTTAGACAGGTTGCACCAGATCGCAGCGAAAGTGAAGCGAGCATGTTCGATGATTTACGTCATGGTTGGAAAATGTTTTTCTCCTATCCATGGATCGTAACTGGTGTCTTTTGTTTCTCATCGATAGTGATGATTTGGTCTATGGGTGAAAATGTTTTGGGGCCATTGATTGCCCTGAAACATTTCGATGGACCAAAATCTTGGTCACTGGTACTTTCTGGTGAGGCCATTGGCTACGTTGTTGGTTCACTAATTGCTCTAAAAGTAAAAGTTAAATACCCAATGCGCTTTTTAACAATAATCACTTTTACAATCTCGATCTACATGTGGACGCTCGCGAGACCACAATCAATCTGGTTTATCGCAATCGCTGCCTTCGCGTGGGGCGTAACTTTGGATTTATGGGCGACGCTATGGACGACGGCCATGCAACGACAAGTCCCACCTGACGCCCTTTCACGCGTCTCAGCGTTTGATGCAATGGGCACCATGTTGCTTCGCCCAGTTGGCCTCGCCTTGGGTGCGCCATTGGCGGCTGCGATTGGCATTACTCGGGCATTGGAAGCTGGGGTTGCCCTTACTGTTCTATGCATACTTGCTATGGCTTTGGTCCCAGATTTTAGAAATATGAAGATGCCTGCCCTAAATATTTCACAGGAAACTTTTACCAGGCCCTCTTAGACTATTCAGGTTAGTCGGGTTTAATCGCGCACATTAAGCAATTATCGAGTTAAAAAGGGGATAGAAATTAATGAATAACTTCATTAAGACCACAACAGCAAAGGTAACTTTGGGATTTGTTTTAGGTGCAGGAATTGTTGGCGGAGTCGCAACAGCAGCTGGAACTTTTAGTAACCCCGTAGTGAACGCATGTGTAGATAATAAGACTGGTGCAATTTTCGCATCCTCGACCGGAACTTGTTCTAGTATTCGAACTCCAGTAACCCTTGGCTCGCTAGCAATAAATAGCTCAAGCATTAAAACAATTGTGCAAAAAGTTTCTCCTGCGGTTGTTACAGTGAAAGTAACGGTTGGAACAGGTGGCGACACCGGCTCTGGTTCAATTTTTAAGACTGATGCAAGTTCAAGTTACATCGTTACCAATAATCACGTTATTGATGCAGCAGCATCCGGAACCGGAACTATTGCAGTCGAACTTGATAATGGCGATGAAGTATCAGCAACAATTGTTGGGCGTGATTCGAGTTATGACCTCGCGGTATTGAAGATCGCGCGTGGAAATCAGCCAACGATAACAATTGGTAGTTCACAAACTTTAAGTATCGGCGATCAAGTAATTGCGTTCGGCTCTCCGCTCGGATTAGATCACACAGTTACTGCAGGAATTGTCTCTTCCCTAAACCGCCCGGTTACCACAGGTTCAACTTCCTCCGCCACAGATTCATATGTTGATGCTATCCAAACCGATGCTGCAATTAATCCAGGCAACTCTGGTGGACCACTAACTGATTCCCAAGGACGCATGGTCGGCATTAACTCAGCAATTGCAACACTCGGAGCGAGTGCTGGCGGCCAGAGCGGTTCAATCGGTGTTGGTTTTTCAATTCCAATTAGCGAAGCAATTCGCGTCATAAACGAGATAGTTGCAACAGGAAAATCTACCCGCCCGCTTCTCGGCGTATTTTTCGATACAACTTACACAGGCAAAGGTGCCAAGATCTCTAAATTATCAACTGGCGAGGCGGCCGAAACATCTGGTATTCCAGCAGGTGCCATCATCACTTCGATAGATGGTGTGCGAATTCCGGATCAAGTTGCAGCGATTGTTCGCATTCGCTCGCACGCGCCTAGGGACAAAGTCTCTATTGTTGTAACGATGCCATCAGGAGAAAGCAAAACTTTCTCAGTAACACTTGGTTCAACGCCATCTAGCTAAGCTAGTTAGAAACGATCTCTTATCGCCCACAAATCAGGAAATATCGGATGGAAGAGAGTCGAGCTTAAATAGCCAACTCCGGAAGATCCACCAGTTCCAGATTTGTGGCCGATAGTTCGCTCCACCATTTTCACATGGCGATAGCGCCACTCTTGCAAGCCTTCATCAATATCAACTAGCCGCTCACAGATCATCGCTGTTTCTGGGTCTCGTTGGTGAACCATTAGCAAAACTTCTTGGACTTCTTCGTTTGGTTCATACGCAACAGCAAAATCTCGCTGCAGATACTTGGCGGGCACCACATGGCTACGTTTGCCTAGATACACCAACAAAGAGTCCCAGAGTGATCTTTGGGCCGTGATATCTGAAATTATTTTCTGTGCTTCTACGGGGAGATGGCTAGCCATCTTGGAATCTCTGCGGCCGAGTAAAGCTTCAACCTCGCGAAACTGGGCGGATTGAAAACCAGATGAAGATGAGAGCCGACCACGGAAAGAGTTAAATTGCAGCGGCGTCATCGTTTCCAAGATATCTACCTGGGCGACGCAAATTTTTAGAATGGTTCGAATCCGACCAAGAATCGCAAGTGAACCATAGGTATCGCCAGCCTCTAGCGTTTTCTTAACACCAAAGATCTCATGCTTCAGTTGTTTGAACCAGAGTTCGTAAGTTTGGTGGATAACGATAAAGAGCATTTCATCGTGTTCTGGCCCATCTGAAAGTGGACGTTGCAGATTTAGCAGTTCATCGATTGCGAGGTATGAAGTGTAGGTAAGCGCCGGATCAAATTCACTCATGTAACGCGCGATTGATCAGCTTTAATTTTTTCGAATTGACGCGTTGAAACTAAATCACGAATTCGCTGAAAACCATCCCAAACTTCTACATAACTTGTTGGCAGCGGAGCAATCGCCAGACGAATGGAATCAGGGACCCGATAGTCGGGAATTACATTCGCAAACTGACGTAGTGCGACCGAGATCCGCTTGGCTTCGGGATGGACCAACGAAACATGGCCACCGCGCTCATTAGAATTTCTTGAAGTGTTTAGCGTGAAACCTAGGTCGGCAAGCCAAGCGTCATAAAGACCAATCATCATTTCAGTTCCCTTTGCACACTTTGCTGCGATGGCATCAATTCCAGCTTCCTCGATCATGCTAAAGGCGCTTTGAATTGATTTCAGCCCAATAAGTGAAGGGCTTGCGATTTGGAAGCCACGGATGTCCTCCGACTTTTCAAATGTTGCACCCATTTCAAATTGTTTGCCTTGGGCGAACCAACCCTGGATCGGTGTCTGCAATTCTTTTTGAATGCGCTTGGCAACGTATAACCAAGCCGGTGCACCTGGACCAGAATTTCCATATTTATAGGTGCAACCAACAGCTAGATCAACACCGTTCGAATCGAAGTTCATTTCAATGGCACCAACTGCATGGCTAGCATCCCAGATAGTTAGCGCACCATATTTGCGCACTAGGTCGGTTATGGCTTTTATATCAGTGCGCGCACCAGATCGATATTGGATTACTTCAAGGGTTACAAAGGCAACATCATCCGATAAATATTTTTCTAATATCTCCGGCGTTATACGTTCATGCTCGGCCGAGCCCGGCGATTCATTATCAATTGTAATTAATTTAAGACCATGTGTCTTTGCCAGACCTTGAAGAATATATCGATCAGTTGGGAAGTTAGCCGCATCAACAATAATTGTCTTACGACCTGGTCTTGCTGCGAGGGCAGCTCCAACAAGTTGATAGAAATTTACTGAGGTTGTATCGCAAGCAAGTACTTGACCAGCCGCTGCACCAAGTGTTGCTCGGCCAATTAGGTCTCCTACTACCTGTGCTTGGTCAATCCAATCGTTCCAACCTTCAACAACCTTCGCGCCCCAATCATCAACTAAAAAATCATTTATAACTTTAATAGTTTGTTTAGGTAAGCGCCCAAGTGAATTACCATCTAGATAGCACATTGTTGGATCTGAGATTACAAATTGATCGCGATACTTTGCCAGGGGATCACTTGCATCTAAATCAAGGGCAAATTGCCGATCTGTGATAGCCATTTAGTCACTCTACCAATCCTCAATTAGAGTTGGGACATGGCCACCAAGAATCTTTTAAATCTTGAATCAGTATCGAAGGCCTTTGATATCCGCCCCCTTTTAAAGGAAGTCTCACTTGGAATAAGTGAAGGCGAGCGAATTGGCGTTGTCGGACGCAATGGTGGTGGTAAAAGTACGCTGATTAAAGTCATGGCAGATATTGAGCCAGTTGATTCTGGGCGAATCGCAAAAGCTGGCGATGTGACCATCGGAATATTGAGTCAAGTCGATCATGCTGCTCCGGGTGCTCTGGTTCGCGATGTTGTTCTTGGTGACAGAGAAGTGCACGAGTGGGCACGTGATTCTTTAATCCGCGAAGTACTAACTGGCTTATTTGGTGGATTCTCTGATGCTCTCCTCGATCGCAAGTTTGCGGATCTATCCGGTGGCGAACGTCGCCGAGTTAATCTCGCAAAATTGTTAGTCGGAAATTATGACCTGTTACTTCTGGATGAACCGACCAACCATTTAGATGTTGAAGGCGTTGCTTGGTTGGCATCGCATATTAAAAACCGGACAAAACTGGCGATAGTTGTGATCACACACGATCGCTGGTTCCTGGATGAAGTTTCAGATCAAATTTGGGAAGTTGTTGATGGAAATGTGCTGGCCTACGACGGTGGTTATTCGGCATACGTCCTGTCAAAGGCAGAACGCGCTCGCCAACAAAGCGTTGAAGACGGAAAGCGAAATATGTTGATTCGTAAAGAGTTGGCCTGGCTGCGTCGAGGTGCACCGGCTCGTACCGCAAAACCTAAATTTCGGATTGATGCCGCAAACACTTTAATTGCAAATGAACCACCACCAAGAAACGAAGCAGAATTATTAAACTTCGCTGCAAACCGCTTGGGCAAAACTGTCTTTGAATTACATCACGCCGCTATCAAAGCTGGCGAGAAAACTGTCTTGTCTGGAATTGATTGGAACGTTGGACCAGGTGATCGAATTGGAATTATTGGTGTAAACGGATCTGGTAAGACCACTCTCATGCGATCTCTAACTGGTGACAATAAACCTAGCGCTGGCAAATTAGTTACTGGCGTCACGGTGAAATTAGCTTTCTTATCGCAACACCTTGAAGAGTTAGATCCAAAATGGCGGGTGCTGGAAGCGGTAGAAAAGATTGCAAACCAGGTGCAATTGGGTAATGGCAAAGAACTCACCGCATCTCAGCTCTGTGAACGCCTGGGTTTCACTGCAGATACGCAATGGACACCAGTTGGTGATCTTTCAGGCGGAGAACGCCGCCGCCTCCAACTAACAAGACTTCTTATGGATAGCCCTAACGTCTTGTTACTTGATGAACCCACTAACGATTTCGATGTTGAAACTCTTACCGCTCTTGAAGATTTGCTGGATTCCTTCGGTGGCACACTCGTTGTAATTTCCCACGATCGCTACTTCTTAGAGCGTGTCTGTGATCGTTTTGTCGGCCTACTTGATGATCTGGCAATAAGGGATTTGCCAGGTGGTGTTGATGAGTATTTAGAACTACGTAGCAACAAGATCTCACAACATAAAGTGTCAGGCGAAAAATCTAAAGTTTCAACCATCGCACAAGTCCAACTGCTTAAGAAAGAGATTGCTAAGCTTGAGAAACAGTTGATGAAGATTGATGCCGAAAATTTACGCCTACAAAAGGAACAAGTAGAACTCGCATTCGATCATGAGAAACTAAGCGCGGTTATGAAAGAATTGGCCGATATTGAAGATCGGAAATCTGAAATCGAAGAACAATGGCTTAGTGCAACATCCAACCTAGAAGGGCTAACTCATTAGCGCAAAAACTTCAGTTGCTAAATTAGAGGTTTTAGCAGCAATTTCAGGTGTTCTGATTGCGATTCAGTCCCGTGCAAATGGCGAACTCTCAACACTTTTAGGAAACAGCGTTGAAGCCGCAATAGTTTCCTTTGGTTCTGGGTTAATTGTTGTCACACTCGCTGCACTAGTAAGTCCATCAATAAAAAGTGGACTGCGGAATTTAAAAGTTGCGGTAGCCGCTAAAAAAATACCTAAATGGCGATTATTTGCTGGGGTTCTGGGTGGCAGTTTTGTAGCCCTTCAAACACATGTTGTTCCACTAATTGGTGTTGCAGTTTATTCAGTTGCATCGATTGCCGGACAAACTG
>Ga0304729_1002834_pt1 | contig 10078 bp, 7 predicted proteins | sample C_131016_MF_Meta_FD_190475 | JGI IMG/M metagenome (GOLD analysis project Ga0304729, IMG submission 190475) | Freshwater microbial communities from Lake Croche, Canada to study carbon cycling - C_131016_MF_MetaG (v2) (version 2) | ecosystem: Environmental > Aquatic > Freshwater > Lake | place...
CCCCGGCGCGCAAGGTTGCAGCCGCCCCCGCGCGCCGCCGCAGCACTTAATAAGCGGCGCGCGCACCTGCATGAAGGTTTTTTCTTACGCCCACGCCACCCACCCGCAGTGGCAAATGGCGGCTGGTCTGGTACTGGCGCAGTTGCGCGCCCAACTGGCGAACCCGGCCCATGCCCCGGCGCCCACCTTGGCGCTGCTCTACATCACCGACCATTACGCGCTTGAGGCCAAAGACCTGCTCGATTACCTGAGCGGCGAGCTGCCCATGGTCACCGACTGGTCAGGCACCGTGGGCATTGGCATTGCCACCAACAACGCCGAATACTTCAATGAGCCGGCGCTGGCCGTGATGCTGCTCGACTTGCCCAGCGACCAATACCGTGTGTTCTCGGGCGTGGCGCCGCTGGGCCTGGGCTTTGAGGCGCACACCGCGCTGGTGCACGCCGACCCCAGCACCGCCGATCTGGGCGAACTGCTCAGCGAGATGTCAGCGCGCACCGACTCGGGCTATTTGTTTGGTGGCCTGGCCAGCAGCCGCAGCACCAGCGTGCAGTTTGCGCTGGCCGCCGACGGCAATGTGCGCGGCCAGGGCCACGCGGGGGGCGTGTTCAGCGGGGGCTTAAGCGGCGTGGCCTTTGGCCCGGAGGTGGATCTGGTGTCGCGTGTGACGCAGGGCTGCAAGCCCGTTTCCAAAACTCGGGTCGTGACCGACTGCCAGGACAACGTGGTGCTGACCCTGGACGGCGAGCCTGCGCTTGAAGTGCTTTTGCGTGACCTGGCGGTGTCGCTGGACGAGCCCCAAACCGCGCTGCAAGCGGTGCGCGCCACCTTGGTGGGCCTGGCCCAACCGCCCACCGGCAGCGACAGCGCGGCGGTGCGCAAGACCGGCAACTTTGGCAGCGACGTGCTGGTGCGCCACATCGTCGGCCTGGACCCCGGACGCCACGCCATTGCGGTAAGCGATCACGTGCGCCTGGGCGCGCAGCTGGCGTTTTGCCAGCGCAATGTGCAGGCCGCGCGCGCCGACCTGACGCGCATTTGCGCCGAGATCCGCGAAGAACTCGAACCCGAAGAAATACTGGAGCCGCTCGCGGCTGGCGCCGCAGCGCTCCAAGATAGCGCACCTGCGCGCCACATTGCTGGTGCGGTGTACATCAGCTGCACCGGGCGCGGCGGGCCGCACTTTGGCGGCACGAGTGCCGAAATGCAGATCGTGCGCCGGGCCTTGGGCGACGTGCCCCTGGTTGGCTTTTTTGCTGCGGGCGAAGTGGCGCACCACCATTTGTACGCTTATACCGGCGTGTTAACGGTTTTTACCGCCGAAAGCTAAAAGTTTCTCAGGCGCTGGCGCGCTGCAGGCGGTCTGCCACCCCGGCCCAGTCGGGCGTGGCGGGGACGCGTTCCACCCAAATTTCTTGCACTCCCGCGTCGTCCAAGGCACGCAAAACGGCAAACAGCTCCTGCGCCGCCTGCGCCGCCGTGGCGGGCATGGGCTGGAACAAGAGGCCAGGCGCGACCTGAGGCACAAGGCTGCGGGCGTAGATGCCGAGTTGCGCTGGCGCAGTTGCGCTTGGGCTGATGTTCGGAGCTGAAGTTGCGCTTGCGGGCACCGGTGCACCCGCAAGCGCGCCCGTGTCTTGTGGGGCACCAATATCTGCGCGCCAGGTTTGCAAGGCCGCCGACAAGGCCACTGCGTCAAACAGCCGCACCCGGGCGCGAGGCGCGTAGTGCGATTCCAGGGTGCCCGAGGCACGCGGCGCGGCGGGCAAGGCGGCGTTTGGGACGGCGCCATGGGCAAGCCCGGCATCACCCGGGTCCACCACAGCAAATTCAGACGAACTGCGCACTGGCTGGCCGCAGGCCTGGGCCAGCGCCTCGGTGCTGATCGAACCTGGGCGCAGCAGCACCGGCACGCCGCGCGTGCAGTCCACGATGGTGGATTCGATGCCCAGGCTGCAGGGGCCGCCGTCCAAAATCAGCAACTCCTCGCCCAACTCGCTTTGCACATGGGCGGCCGTGGTGGGGCTGACGCGGCCAAAGCGGTTGGCGCTGGGCGCGGCCACACCCCAGATGGCGCCATCCGCACGCTGGCGCAAGGCGCGCAGCAGCGCCTGCGCGCCGGGGTGCGAGGGGCAGCGCAGGCCCACCGAATCTTGCCCGCCCGCCGCCGCCGTAGCCACGCCGGGGCGCCGGGGCAGGATGAGCGTGAGCGCGCCGGGCCAAAACGCGGCGATCAGCGCCTGGGCAAAGTCCGGCACCTGTTGCGCAAAATGCTGCACGCCCGAGAGGCCGCCGTCCAAATCGGCCACATGCACGATCAGCGGGTGGTCGGCCGGGCGGCCTTTGGCGGCAAAGATGCGGGCCACAGCTGCATCGTTGCTCGCATCCGCCCCCAGCCCGTAGACGGTCTCGGTGGGCAGGCCGACCAGGCCGCCGTCGGCCAGGGTTTGCACCGCACGGGGCAGCGCGTTAGGGTCAGACAGGGAAACAATCACGGGCTTATGGGCTTATTTAGGCACTGAAAATCAGCAAATGACGCAAACGTCGCTTAAAACGCGTCAATGCCCAAAATCTCTGCCGCCCGCAAAGCGGTAGCACGCACCTGCTCGGGCGTGGCACCGGTCACGTTCAGGTGGCCCATCTTGCGGCCAGGGCGCGCCTGCTGTTTGCCGTACAAATGCAAATGCGTACCCGGTAGCGCCAGCACCGCAGCCCAATCGGGCAGCGAATCGGGGCCTGTGCGGCCCCACAAATCGCCCAGCAGGTTGAGCATGATCGCAGGGCTGTGCTGGCGCGGCTGCGTGAGTGGCAGATCGGCCAAAGTGCGCACTTGCAGGTCAAATTGCGACAGATCGCAGGCGTTTTGCGTGTAATGGCCGCTGTTGTGGGGTCTTGGCGCAATCTCGTTGACCACCAGACCGCCGTCGGACAGCACAAAAAACTCAACGCACAGCACGCCCACGTAGTCCAGCCCTTGGGCTACAGCGCGCGCACCGGCAATGGCCTGCGCCGCCAGCGCGGCCGGCAAATTGCCCTCAAACACCTCTGTCACTGCCAAGATGCCGTCGCGGTGCAGATTGCGCTGCACCGGAAAATTCACCATGGCCCCGTCCGTGCCGCGCGCCACGATCACCGAGCATTCCAGCGCCAGCGGCAGCATTTTTTCCAGCACGCAGGGCACCTCGCCCAGCTCGGCCCAGGCGGCAGCCAGTGTGGCGCGGTCGATCACGCGCACCTGGCCTTTGCCGTCGTAGCCCATGCGGGCGGTTTTCAGAATGCCGGGCAGCAAATCAGCGGCCACTTGGGCCACATCGGCGGCGGTGTGAATTTCGGCGTAGGGCGCGCAGGCCACGCCGCAGCGGCCAAAGTGGGCTTTTTCTGCGGCACGGTCTTGGGCAATGGCCACGGCGGCAGCGCCTGGCGCCACCCGGCGCAGGGCGGCCAGGGTGCGCAGCGCGTCGGCGGGCACGTTTTCAAACTCGGTGGTGATGGCGGCGCTGCAGGCGGCGAGTTGCGCCAGACCAGCAGCGTCGGTGTAACTGGTTTGAATGTGGTGGTGGCTGACCAAGCCGGCCGGGCTGGAAGCATCCGGGTCCAGCACGGCGGTGGCGTAGCCCATGGCCTGCGCCGCGTGCACAAACATGCGCCCCAACTGGCCGCCGCCCATCACGCCCAGCGTCATGGGCTGGCCGTCGGGGGCGGTGCCGGGTAGTAAGGGGCTTGCGGGCTGGCTCATAGGCCCGCCACACCGGCGCCCAGGCGGGGAATGGGCAGCTCCATGGCGCGTGCAGCAGCAGTTTGCTCGGCGCGAAAAGCTTCGAGTTGTGCGCGCAGGGCCGCATCGCCACTGGCCAAGAGCGCCACGGCAAACAAGGCGGCGTTGGCCGCACCGGCCGCGCCAATGGCAAAGGTGGCCACCGGCACGCCCTTGGGCATTTGCACGATGCTGTAGAGCGAATCCACGCCCTGCAAATGCTTGCTCGCCACCGGCACGCCGAGCACCGGCACCACGGTTTTGGCCGCCAGCATGCCGGGCAAATGGGCTGCGCCGCCCGCGCCCGCGATGATGGCGCGCAGGCCACGACCGGCGGCGGCTTCGGCATAGGCGTACATATCGTCGGGCATGCGGTGGGCGGAAAGGACCTGCGCCTCAAAACCGATGCCAAACTGTTGGAGAATCTGTACCGCGTGTTGCATGGTGTCCCAGTCAGAGCTGGAGCCCATGACGACGCCGATTTGGATGGTGGTCATAGTGTTGGATGCGTCGGCCTGCGCCGTCGCCTTGGATAGAGCGGCCCCCAGGGCCGCGAAGCTAGACCCGCAATTTTACTTTTTACACCCCGAGGTCCTGCCGATGATTGACGTCACCATTGAAAACTTTGAAACCGAGGTGATTGCCGCCTCGCACCAGGTGCCGGTGCTGCTGGACTTTTGGGCGCCCTGGTGCGGCCCTTGCAAGGTGATTGGCCCCCTGCTGGAAAAGGTCGAAGCCGATTACGAAGGCCGCTTCAAGCTGGTCAAAATTGACTCCGACCAAGAACAACAACTGTCCAAGGCCTTTGGCATTCGCAGCATTCCCACCTGCGTGCTGATGATTGCGGGTAAGCCGGTGGACGGCTTTATGGGCGCGGTGCCTGAAGGACAGCTCAAGACCTTTTTGGACAAGCACCTGCCCGGCGCCGACGCACTGGCAGCCCAAGACGATGCCGACGACGCCCAGGCCTTGCTGGCCGCAGGCGACCCACAAGCCGCGCTCAACAAGCTGCTGGAAACCCTGAGCATGGACCCCGGCAACGACGACGCGCGCTATGACTACGTCAAGCTGCTGATCGAAACCAATGCCCTGGACGACGCCGCCGCCGCGCTGGCCCCGGCCCTGGCCGCCATTCCGCGCCAGCTGCGCTTTGAGGCCCTGGGCCAGTTTCTGGACGCCATCAACTTTGTCATGACGGATGAGCGCGGCACCTGGGGCCCAGACCAGTTTGACGCCCTGATTGCCGCCAACAAACGCGACTTTGACACCCGCCTGGCCAAAGCCCGGGTGCTGATGGTGGGCGGCATGTGGACCGAGGCCATGGACGAGCTGCTGGAAATCATCATGCGCGACAAAGCCTGGAACGACGCCGTAGCGCGCAAGACCTTTGTCGCTATTTTGGAATTGCTCACCCCGCCCAAGCCCAAAGCCGCCAACGACGCGGGCAAGACCGGCGGCGGCATTGAGCTGCTGGGCAAAGCCATGGTCAACGAAGACCCGCAAGCCCAGCTCATCTCCGCCTACCGGCGCAAGCTGAGCATGGCGCTGAACTGAGGGTCACCGGCCGCAAATGGCGGCCCCCTTTTGAACGAGCGGCTTGTACTAGATAATGCAAAAAAAACATTTGCTTTATCTTAATCATGCCAACTATGAAAAAGAATAGCCCTTTTTTTCTGCTTAGCGGCAACCCGGTTCCCGCCGTGCTGCGGCCCTGGGTAAGGAATTGCCATGGGGAAAGCTTTTCCAAAGCAGCCGCGTCGGCCTTTTTGCCGGAGTGGCTTGAGCAGCAGCCAGTAGGCCGATGCTGGCTGATTGATGGCAGCCAGCAGGGTCAATGGCAGCCTTGTGTGGCGGCCCTGCGCCAAGCGGGCTGGCTCGATGTGCTTCCATGGGCCATGTGGCTGCCTTCAGACTGCGATTTGGAGCCGGTGCAAGCCTTGGCCTGGGAACAGGGCGCCATCGATGTGCTCCAGGCCGAAACGGCTGATGCCTTTGCGCAGCGCGTGGAGGCATTGTTGGCCCGCCTGCGCTCCCCGCACGGGCAGACGGCGCGGCTCCAGCAGATGCGCATGGAGCACCAAGCCATGCGTACCAGTCTGGACAATATTCCTTCGCCTATTTTTATCAAGAACGCGGCTGGGGTTTACATTGAATGCAACCAGGCTTTTGTCGATTACCTCGGTTTGTCGCGCGAACAGATTATTGGCAAAACCGTGTATGACGTGGCGCCGCTGGAGCTGGCGCAGGTCTACGATGCCGCCGATGCAAAGCTGCTCAGCGCGGGCGCCCGACAAATCTACGACGCACGGGTGCAATGGTCTGACGGCAGTCGGCGCGACGTCACGTTTTACAAAGCAGTTTTTCACGATGCCAAGGGCAAGCCACTCGGACAGGCGGGCGCCATTTTTGACATCACAGAAAAAAAGTGCCTTGAGAGCGACTTGCGCGCTCTGGCAGAGACCGATGCGTTGACGGGGCTGCTCAACCGGCGCAGCTTCATTGACCAGGCGCAGCGGCGACTGCCAGAGCTTCGTTCGCAGCAAGCACCCGTGACGGTAATGCTGTTTGATTTGGACCAGTTCAAACAAATCAATGACCAATGGGGCCATGCTGCGGGAGACGCGGTGCTGCGCGCAGTCAGCCAACGCATTGGCCAGCACCTGCGCCCTGATGATTTGTTGGCGCGCATCGGCGGTGACGAATTTGCCATCCTGTTGCACGGCGCCCAAGAAGGCTGCGTGGTGGCCCAACGCCTGCCTGGGCTCGTAGCTGCGAACCCGGTGGTCACCGAGCATGGCGAGATAGGCTGCACGATCAGCTTGGGTGCGGTGGTGATTTTTCCCACGCAGCACACGGTCGATGAGCTGCTGCATCTGGCCGATCGGGCCCTGTACCAGGCCAAAAACCAGGGCCGCAACCAAGGAATGGTCAACCAGTTCCTTTAAGGCTCCTTTAAGGCCCGCCTCAGAAGGCGTTGGCGCCCCGCGCGGGGCCGCCGACCGCTTATGCCGTCAAGCGCTGCAAAGCCTCTTGGTATTTGGCCGCCGTTTTCTGGATCACCGCGTCCGGCACGCGCGGGGCGGGCGGGGTTTTGTCCCAGGGCTTGCCGTCCACCAAGGCGGTCTCTAACCAGTCGCGCACAAACTGCTTGTCGTAGCTTGGCGGGTTGGTACCTTCTTGGTAACTCTCTTGTGGCCAAAAGCGCGACGAATCGGGTGTGAGCACCTCGTCCATCAGCGTCAAGGTGCCATCGGCGTCCAGCCCAAACTCAAACTTGGTGTCGGCAATGATGATGCCCTTGGTCAGCGCAAACTCAGCTGCCGCTTGGTAAAGCGCAATGCTCAGGTCGCGAATGCGGGTGGCCAGGTCCAGGCCAATCATCTCCACCGTTTGCTCAAAAGTGATGTTTTCGTCGTGGTCGCCCACGGCGGCCTTGGCTGCAGGGGTGTAAATCGGCGTGGGCAACTTGGACGCGTTTTGCAGACCCGGGGGGAGCTTGACGCCGCAGACCGCGCCGTTGTGCTGGTATTCCTTCCAGCCGCTGCCGGCCAGGTAGCCGCGCACCACCGCTTCCACCGGCAAGGGCTTGAGGCGCTTGACCAGCATGGAGCGGCCGGTCACTTGCGCCACTTCGTCGGGCGGGACCACGCTTTCGGGCGCGTCGCCGGTCAGGTGAATGGGGCAGATGTTCAGGCCATGGGGGCCGAGTTTTTCAAACCAGAACAGCGCCATTTGCGTCAGCAGTGCGCCCTTGCCCGGAATGGGTTCGCCCATGATCACGTCAAACGCGCTCAGGCGGTCGCTGGCCACCATCAGGATGCGGTCGGTGCCCACGGCGTAGTTGTCGCGAACCTTGCCGCGTGCCAGCAAAGTGAGGGATTTAAGGGCAGATGTGTGCAGGGCAGAAGTCATGGGATCCGATAAATGAAAAGCCCGCCGCGAAACACGATTTCGCTGCGGGCCCCAATTATCGCAAGTTCACATCGCCCGGGCGCCAAAGCGCTGGGCGCCGCTTTACTGGACGACTTGCGCCAGTTCACCCCGGCTGTACTTGGCGGCCACCACACTCAGGCTGTCGCCCTTGATTTTGGCGCCCTGGCCTTCGCAGCCAAATTCCATGTAGCGCTGCTTGCAGATTTGCTTGGCGGCTTCGCGCGCAGGCTTGAGCCACTCGCGGGCGTCAAATTTGTCGGGGTTTTCCCACAAAAACTTGCGGCAAGCGGCGGTCATGGCCAGGCGGATGTCGGTGTCGATGTTGATCTTGCGCACGCCAAATTTGATGGCCTTTTGGATCTCTTCCACCGGCACGCCGTAGGTCTCTTTCATCTTGCCGCCGTACTGGTTGATGATGGCCAGCAGGTCTTGCGGCACGCTGGATGAGCCGTGCATCACCAGGTGGGTGTTGGGCAGGCGGCGGTTGATTTCCTTGATGCGCTCAATGGCCAGAATGTCGCCTGTGGGCTTGCGCGTGAACTTGTAGGCGCCGTGGCTGGTGCCAATGGCAATGGCCAGCGCGTCGAGCTGGGTGCGTTGCACAAAGTCGGCGGCTTGTTCGGGGTCGGTCAGCAACTGGTCCATGGTCATCACCGCGTCGGTGCCGTGGCCGTCTTCCTTGTCACCCTGCATGGTCTCGAGCGACCCCAGGCAGCCGAGTTCGCCTTCTACCGTCACGCCGCGGGCGTGGGCCATGGCCACCACTTTTTGCGTCACCTCGACGTTGTATTCGTAGCTGGCAATCGACTTGCCGTCAGCCTCCAGGCTGCCGTCCATCATCACCGAACTAAAGCCCAGGTCAATCGCGCCCTGGCACACCGCCGGGCTTTGGCCGTGGTCTTGGTGCATGACCAAGGGAATATGGGGATAGGTTTCGACGGCGGCCGCAATCAGGTGCTTGATAAAGGCTTCGCCTGCGTACTTGCGTGCGCCCGCGCTGGCTTGCAAGATGACGGGGGCGCCCACTTCGTTGGCAGCCTCCATGACAGCCTGGATTTGTTCCAGGTTGTTGACGTTGAAAGCGGGGATGCCGTAGCCTTCAAGGGCGGCGTGGTCCAACAATTCGCGCAAGGAAACGAGTGCCATGGGGGTTCTCCGGAGTTTGGTAACTGCTTGGTAACTTTTCTACCTTGGGCGGATTTTAGCGCCAGCCCCTTTGCCAAATATTGGAGTATTCCCGAAGTTATTGGCCCCTGCCGCAGCCCTGGCGGGCGCAACACGGGCCGCGCCGCTTCAGGAAACCCGGCAGATTTTGAGCATATTGGTGCCGCCGGGCGCGCCCATGGGCTCGCCGCAGGTAATCGCATAGACGTCGCCGGTGGCCACGATGCCCAGGTTTTTAAGCTGCTTTTCGGCGTCGCGCAGGGCGTCGTCGCGGTCGGCCACGGCGCCCATCAAAAGCGGGCGCACATTGCGGTACAGCGTCATCTTGCGCTGGCTCACCACCTTCGGCGTCAGGGCGTAAATCGGCACCTGAATCAGGTGGCGGCTCATCCACAACGCGGTCGAACCGCTGTCGCTCATGGCCACAATCGCCTTGGCGCCCATGTGGTGGGCGGTAAACAGCGCGCCCATGGCAATGGCCTGGTCGATGCGGGCAAAGGTCTTGCCAATGAAGTCTGCGTCCAAGCGCGTGCCCTCGCCGCTTTCGGCGGCCAGGCAGATTTGCGCCATTTCCTTCACCGTTTCCAGCGGGTATTTGCCCGCAGCGGTTTCGGCCGACAACATCACGGCGTCGGTGCCGTCCAGCACCGCGTTGGCCACGTCGCTCACTTCGGCGCGGGTGGGCACCGGGTTGGTGATCATGGACTCCATCATCTGCGTGGCGGTAATGACCACCTTGTCGTGCTCGCGGGCGAGCTTGATCATGCGTTTTTGCAGCGCAGGTACAGCGGCGTTACCCACTTCGACCGCCAAGTCGCCGCGCGCGACCATGATGCCGTCGCTGGCCAGCAAGATTTCCAGCAGCTTGGGAATCGCCTCGGCGCGCTCGATTTTGGCGATCAGACCCGGCTTGTGGTTGTACTGGGCGGCAGCCACGTTGCAGAGCTGGCGCGCCATTTCCATGTCGGTGGCGTTTTTCGGAAAACTCACGGCCACGTAATCGGCCTGGAAGCTCATCGCGGTGCGAATATCGTCCATATCCTTGGCGGTGAGCGCAGGGGCTGTGAGGCCGCCGCCTTGCTTGTTGATGCCTTTGTTGTTGGACAACTCGCCACCGAGCTTGACCGTGGTGTGCACCTGCTGGCCGACCACTGCGTCCACGGTAATCACGATCAGGCCGTCGTTGAGCAAGAGCACGTCACCGGCCTTGACCTCTTCGGGCAAAGC
>Ga0304729_1002837_pt1 | contig 10076 bp, 8 predicted proteins | sample C_131016_MF_Meta_FD_190475 | JGI IMG/M metagenome (GOLD analysis project Ga0304729, IMG submission 190475) | Freshwater microbial communities from Lake Croche, Canada to study carbon cycling - C_131016_MF_MetaG (v2) (version 2) | ecosystem: Environmental > Aquatic > Freshwater > Lake | place...
CCATCCGTGTATGATGCCAGTGCTCTAGGAAACATATTTACCCATGCTCTGATGATACGATGCACTCCTGCTTCGCTCGCCCAAGTAAGCCATTCATCTACTGTTGGCTTCGCCATCTTAAGGATACACACTCTGTTACCAGCATGAGCTAGCATGCTATCACCTACTCCATCTGATGCGTTGTTAGACGTACCAAATACAATACTATTAGCTGGTAGTTTTATATCACCTACCATTCTCTCTAACATTAGGCGTGTAAAGATTACTTGCAATAGCTTTGGTGCTTTCATAAATTCGTCTAACAGAATAACTTTAGGCTTAGGGCTATCTAGTTTGAATAAAGATGCTACGTAGTATTCTAACGATTGTGTTTTGTGGTTCGGGATTACCATGCCGATGTCTGACATGTCTTTTACTGGGCAGTCTACATATATATAGTCATAGCCATCTCCCAAGTCCCGCTCCATCATCTGCAACAAGCTAGTCTTACCACAGCCTGGTTCTGATTGAATGATTGGGGTAATCTCTATCCCTATAGCAGGGATAATGGTTCTAAGTTCGTTTATAGAAGTTGTGTTTTGAAAGTTTAATTGTGACATTGTAGTTTCCTTTAGTGTTTACGATTAGTTATCCTGAGTACACTCAGGATGCTTAGTTAGTAGGGTTGTTGTTCTAAATATGATTTCCTACTATGATTCTATTATACCATTATGTATGTCTTATGTCAAGTGTCTGTTTACATATGTTATCTACACGCATTGAAACGTACTAAACTTTGTGAGTATGTCGTCTACATCGTTCTTTACATTCTTACGTAGTGTGTCACTTGCTCTAATAGTATCAGCCGTGACGTTGGCTAGTGTTGACTCTAATTGCTTAACTACTTCTGCAATCAAGGGATTATTGGCTACGTTAAATGTGCGATATAGAGATGCCAGTTCCTTAGTCTTATCTATTGTTGAGTCGTATACTTTCCCCCGTGTTTCTTTGCCATTGCTATCCGTGTTGATTGTAAACGTGTGTGATATAGACTTTAATAACGTAACGAGTCGTTCTGCCTGTTCGTTCTGAATACTCTCCATAATAGACTCGGTCTGCTTAGTGTAGGTATCATGCAAGTCTTGTGCTAAGTCGTTGGCTATTGTGCATCTAAAGTCGTTGGTCGGCACTTCGGATATAAATAGCTTAGCTCCAAACTTACGGCGTATCTCGTCTTTGGGTAGGTAGTCGTCCTTGTTGAACATATCCCCTTGACTGAATGCCATGTTAGATACTATTGAGTCGTAGTCACTTATGAAATCATTAAGTAAGATATGAAATTGCGTCTCATGCTGAGCCCACTCCTGCTTAAACTGTGCTAAGTCCTGAGCTGGTAAAAGGTCTTGCGAGTTGTTCCACCGATATGTCCTTAGCTTGAGCCAGTTGTACACAGTCTGTCGGTAGTTTGTTACTGCCTTGTGCTTAGCGTTGTTATTTAAAAGATTCTTAACGAATCGGCCTGCTCCTGCTTCAGCCTTCTTAGCCCGTGTTACTTCATCAGATATGGTTTTATCTGACTTGGTTGCGTTCCATATGTTTATATCAATAGACACTAATACTGCACTTGTACTTAAAGATATGATGTGGTTTGGTTGGTTCAATGTATTAGCCATGTTATTTTCCTATCCTGAGTGTACTCAGGCTGATTGATTAAAGAAGTTGTGTTAGTTCGTTGACGATGTTGAGCGTCACTACTATTACTAGTCTTGGGTCAGCACCATAATGCCTCGCGGCTTTCTCTTTCGCTTGAGCTGAGCTTGTCGCCCATATCTCACTCTTATGCCCGTTGTAGTGGGCGGTAAACGCTGTGTACTTAGCCATCTCTATTTCCTAATGGTTAATAATCTATCCTGAGTCCGCTCAGGACGGTCAAATAGTAGGTCGCTTGTTCTATCTAAGAGTTCCTACTATGATTCTATTATACCATTATATATGTCTTATGTCAAGCGTCTGTTTACATTAGTTATTTAACTGTAACGGATACTGTGGACTCATGTCTGGTTCTATAAAGTCATCGGCTTTGTCTCTGTTCAACCATGCTGTGAGTTTGTTTAGGGAGTCCTGTACATCGTCTGCCACTTCGAGATACGTCTGCTTATTAGATGGTGATGTTGGTTTTAGTCTGACGGCGTAAAGCGATTCTTTAGTTTGTCTTAGAGTCAGTAGTGAGCTTAGTCTTGCACGAGGATTTCTTAATGCTAGTTCCTGCTCTAATCTTACAGTTAACGGGTGTGGTTCTGATAGTTCTCGTTGTGCATCTGCAAGTTGTTGTCTCTTTAGTCTTTCTGCACGTTTCTGTTCACTGTTGGGTGCTAGCACGTCTTCAATTAATAAGCGTCCTTCTTTGTATCTAGCATGTCGGGTTAGTATTGTGGTGTAAGGTATTTCTAGCTGGTTAGACCATGTCTTTAAGTTCTGTGAAATTCCGTCTTTCTCTAATAGTATTTCGTGTGATGGCATTTGTTTACTCATGATGTTCTCCTAGTGATATTGCAGCTGATAGCCATGTGTTAGGTGGCTAACTTAAATTTACATTGTATGTTTAAAACGTCTTAATTATGCACTAACTTTATAATGCTGTCAATTTATTAGTTAAGTTAAACTTTTGTGTCAGTAGGGGTCGGACACGGTCTTATGTCTATACGAGGTGGCTACTTACTTGGTCTGAAGGGCTGTCGGACGAGGTTAAAAGTTTACATTATATGTAGTAAAATAGGTAAAGTGTGTCACAGAGTGATATGGTAAAGTTGACACAAAAAAGGGCTGTTTTAGAGTTTTTATGTAAAGTTAGTAAAACGTAGTGACGAGGTAAGTTGTTGTTATATATATAATATATTATAAGTAGTAGTAGTAAAGTGTAAATCAGTGTGCCGTGTGTCAGTGCAAATCCAGAATAGGGGACGCCCCCCAAAATCGTTAACTACCTATGCGTCATCTGCGAAATTCAGAACTCACGCCGTAAATTTGTTTTTAAATCTCCCCCCTATCCCTTTTTGGCTTGTCACACGGACACAGATTCACTTTACATTGCTTCTAGACCACGTCTGACGTGGCTTACAGAGCATCACGGTGTCTTTTGGCGTTAGACACACGGACATATAATGTATAACATAACTTTAAACTGGACATAACTAAGTCATTGATAATTAACGCTATGTTAAAAAGTCGCTTTATAAAGGCGTGTCAGTCCCTATTCTCAAAGTTGACACAGCTTTACCTATAAAAAAATCGAGGAGACTGCTCGTCTGGGCTGTAGCGGTTCTTGTATGGTTAAACTAGACTAATTTATAAGTACACTTTACTTTGTCATACGGCCATCCTGAGTGTACTCAGGACGAATAATTAAAAAATAAGTTTGACAGACGAAAAAAAACGTGGTAGACTTGTGCTCAAGCACTACGTGGTAACAAGCAAAGTCTAAAACGAAATTAAATTGGTCAAGTTAACACACTTGACGCGCGCGACAATCTATAACTGGTATCATTCAGACATCGCTGATTAAAGTCTTACATCACGCACACACTACTCGCTCTCGCACATATAACTGGTATCGTAGATACCGCTTTTTAAAAGGCAAAAAAAAGCCCACTCTTTCGAGTGGGCTTAGTCTACTTGGTCTTACTTGATGCTAGCTAGCATTGCTGTTCTATATGCTATCCCAGCCCGATTGACGGCGTCTAGGTCTACATTATTCCCTTTGGCTACAAATTGCTTGGCTCTTGTAAAATCGTCCGCTATACGCTTTTCTACATATTCCGCATAGGTAAGGTTGACTCTTGGCGTTGACTCTTTACCATCACCTAGTAACTTTTTAGCTCTTGCTACAAGGCATCTGTAGCGGTCACAAGTGTAGTTACTTGTAGCGTCCCGAACCTGTTTGATTCCATTATATAACGCTGGTTCAGTAGTCTTTAAAACCCCGAATGCCTGTGAAGTATAAGAGAATGCTAGGTCAACGCTTATCTCTTTCTCTGCACCGTTATCTGTTACAATCATAAGCGGTTTTGATATCTCATTACGGCGTAGTCTATAACCTTGGTCAAGTATAGCTCTAGACTCTTTATCGCAATTTTCAGGGAATCCCTTAATGTGACCTAGTGCATAAGCCGCTACTTGGTCTAACACGTCTACCGCAGTGGCTTGCTGATAAGCGGCATCTTTAAGAGAAGTGAAAGTAGTTACGTTTAAATTTTTCATTGTGTGTCCTTTGTTGTTTATGTTAAACGGGATTGCTTAACATGGTTCTATTAAACCATAGATGACGACTTAAGTCAAGTTATACTGTGTAAATAGGTATCCTGAGTGAACTCAGGACGGATTTTTTGCCGCGCGCCAAGTGGACGTCCTCGAAGATTTATAACTGGTATCAATTACCCCGAAGGGTAAAGCCACATCCTTGTGGCTGATTGATTATCTACCAAGTTCTTTAGCTGTCTCTTCTACACACTTAGATACAAAATTAAATATACACAGTGTATATGCCTTAACACTATCTAACTCATCAGCTAAGTTATTATCTTCTATATAGTCACATAGTTCTTGTATCCTTGAGCATGGCGCTTTAGGAAAATGATCACAATAGAATGATATCAATATCACGCGTTTACTATCTGTTAGTTTAGTCATTGTATTGCCTCGTTGTTATAGTTGCCCCGCATCTGCGGGCTGTAAGTCTTATCGTTGTATCCAGTTAAGTATTAGCTCTACCTCAAACACTGCCAACATAAATAGTGCAAGCATAAGCGCAGGGCAAGCCTCATACATCTCTACTATTAATTTCTTCATTGTAATCCTTTGTTATGGTTAACCGATGTGGTTAACATGGTTCTATTAAATCATAGATGACGTCTTATGTCAAGTTATCTGGGTAAATAGGTCAAAACTGAATCATTTGGGCTAGGTTTGTCGACCCCCTACCAACCCATTTTCAATTAGGAGTCCCCCTTATTCTCTACTCTTGGGTTCGCACAAATCACTTTACAAATTCCACCGGGTCAGACCCACCCCCTAACTTTACAAAAGCCCACTAAAAAAATATTTCGCAAAAAATTTACTTATATGTTAGACTTCACAAAACATTTTACTTTCACGTAAATATGACAAATTTAAATATACCTGATATAGAAGAAAATATACCACTACCTGCAAGTGCAAAAGAGGCGTTCCCTACTTTGTCTGCAACAGAAGAGCTCATGATGCGAGCTAACGTCATAAAATTATTGTCTGACATCTCAGACACCGTCATAAAACCCTCTGATGAGGAGTTCGACCAAGCTGTAGAAGTAGCTAAAGAAATGGCTGCCGACCCTACCTACCGCCCTGAGTTTGCTAAATACCCTAATGAAACTATTGCCTTTCTTGCAGGCATGGTTAACCAAATGAACACTTCAATAGTAAGTGATCTATCAGAACTCAAACAGTACGTTATTAATAAGTTAGTCTCTGAGATTGAAACTACGTCTGATAGTAAGACTAGGATAATGGCTCTTAAACATTTAGGTGACGTAGACGGCGTTGACGCATTTAAAAAACGAACTGAAATTACAGTTAAAATACAGACAATAGAAGAAGTAGAGAAAGAACTACTAGAGACTTTAAGTATAATAGAAGGAAGAGTTATAGACGCGGAAGCTAGACAAATAGTTTCGTATTCATGAGCATACAACTTACTCCAGAGAACCTATTTAAACTTCGTCAGGCTTTACCTTCCATGCCTGATGCACAGAAACGGCGTACGGCGTTACTACTAAAAGAATATGAGATGCAAATAGCCCAGACTTTGGGTAAGCTATCGTTCTTAGACTTTATAAACCACGTGTATCCCGGCTATAAGGTAGGACCACATCATTTAAAGTTGATCCAAGTATTTGAAGATATTGCTGCAGGTAAGAAGAAACGTGTTGTAGTTAACATCGCACCGCGACATGGTAAATCAGAACTTATATCATACCTCGCACCTGCATGGTTTTTAGGGAAATTTCCACAGAAAAAGATTATAATGGCTTCTCACACTGCCGACTTAGCTATTAACTTTGGTAGACGGGTACGTAACTTAGTAGGTTCTAATGAATATAAAGGCATTTTTCCACAAGTTGAGCTACAGTCTGACTCAAAATCTGCCTCTAGATGGGGTACAAATTTTAATGGTGAGTATTTCGCTATTGGAGTGGGGGGTGCTCTTGCGGGCCGTGGTGCAGACCTCTTTATAATTGACGATCCACACTCAGAGCAGGATGCTAAACAGAATAAAGCTAGTGTTTTCCTACCAGCATGGGAGTGGTTTCAATCAGGACCTATTCAGCGTTTAATGCCGGGTGGTGCTATAATAGTAGTAATGACTAGATGGTCTAAACTAGACTTGACAGGACAGATAATCTCACAAATGGAGCGTGAGGAGGGTGTAGACCCATGGGAAGTTATAGAGTTTCCTGCTATTAAGGATGATGGAACTGCACTATGGCCTGAGTTCTGGGATGTAGAAGAATTATTAGCTAAAAAAGCCTCGTTAGATGTTAGGTATTGGAACGCGCAGTACTTACAGAAGCCTACATCAGAGGAAGGCGCATTAATAAAGCGTGAGTGGTGGAGAATATGGGAGGGTAATACACCTCCTGACTGTGAGTTTACGATAATGGCACTTGATGCTGCCCAAGAAACAAATAACAGAGCCGATTATAATGCTTTGACTTTGTGGGGAGTGTTTTTTAATGAAGAAACTAATAACTTTAACATTATATTACTAAATGCTATTAAACAGCGTCTAGAGTTTCCTGATTTAAAGAAGATGGTACTAGAGCAGTATAAAGAATGGGAACCAGACTCATTTATAGTAGAAAAGAAGTCTAACGGAGCCGCTTTATACCAAGAATTAAGACGTATGGGACTACCTATAGGAGAGTTTACTCCGGGTAAAGGTCAAGATAAAATTAGTAGAGTCAATGCAATATCAGATTTGTTTTCTGCAGGTATAGTATGGGCTCCTGAACATAGATGGGCTAGAGAAGTTATAGAAGAGTGTAATGATTTTCCAAGTGGTACACATGACGATTTAGTGGATTCCACTACATTAGCTTTAATGCGGTTTAGACAAGGTGGATTTTTACGACTACCTAGTGACGAGCCTGAAGTTGATGATTTCCATTATAAAGCTAGAAAAAGAGCTGCATATTATTAATTAAGGAAACAAGATGATAGAGAAAAGTTTAAACCCAGCCCCACAAGGCTTAGCAGCACTTAGTGAAAATGAAGAGCCTTTGGAAATAGAAATTGAAGACCCAGAGTCTGTAACCATTAAACATGGTGAAGATACAATACTTAAAATTCAGGCAGAAGTAGATGAGGAGAAGTTCAATGCTAACCTTGCAGAAGAGATTTCAGATGATGTATTGGAGTCTTTGGCTTCTGATCTTATTAATGATTTCGAGTCTGACATCAGTGCCAGAAAAGACTGGGTTCAAACCTACGTTGACGGACTAGAATTACTTGGTCTTAATATGGAAGAGCGTTCTGAACCTTGGAACGGCGCTTGTGGTGTATATCACCCACTACTAACTGAAGCTGTTATTAAGTTCCAAGCAGAGACTATTACTGCAACATTCCCTGCGTCTGGCCCTGTTAAAACACAGATTATTGGCAAAGAAACACAAGAGAAAAAAGAAGCTTCTCAACGTGTTCAAGACGATATGAACTACCAGCTTACTGATGTAATGACTGAGTACAGACCTGAGCATGAGCGTATGTTATGGGGCCTTGGCTTAGCTGGTAATGCTTTTAAGAAAGTATATTATGACCCTTATTTAGGTCGTCAGGTATCTATGTATGTGCCTGCTGAAGATATGGTTGTTCCTTATGGCGCGGCGGACTTACAGAGTGCAGAACGTGTAACACATGTAATGCGTAAGACTGAAAATGAAATACGTAGATTACAGTATGAAGGCTTCTATAGAGATATTGATTTAGGTGAACCTTCTAACACTATGGATGACATAGAGAAGAAAATCGCTGATAAATTAGGCTTTAGAGCATCTACTGATGACCGTTACAAACTACTTGAAATGCATGTTGAGATAAATCTTGAAGGGTTTGAACATGAAGATCATGATGGTGAGCAAACAGATATTGCCCTACCTTATATAGTAACTATTGAGAAAGGCACTAATAGTATTTTATCTATTCGTAGAAACTGGAATCCAGATGATGAGTCATGTAAAAAACGTAATCATTTCGTTCACTATGGGTATGTGCCGGGTTTTGGCTTTTATTGCCTTGGTCTTATTCATCTTATCGGTGGCTTTGCCAAGTCATCTACTTCAATACTTCGTCAATTGGTTGACGCAGGTACACTTAGCAATCTGCCGGGTGGTTTTAAAACTAGAGGACTAAGAGTTAAAGGTGACGATACTCCGGTTTCTCCAGGCGAATGGCGTGATGTAGATGTACCATCCGGCGTGATTAGAGATAACTTTATGCCATTACCGTATAAAGAGCCAAGTCAAACGTTGCTTGTCTTACTGGGTAATATTGTTGATGAAGGTCGTAAGTTTGCAGGTTCAGATGATTTATCTGCTTCAGATATGTCTGCTAATGCACCTGTAGGCACAACTCTAGCTATCTTAGAAAGAACTCTTAAAGTAATGAGCGCAGTTCAAGCACGTGTTCATTACTCTATGAAACAAGAATTCATCCTACTTAGGGATATTATTAGGGACTACACACCAGATGAGTATGACTATGAACCAACCGAAGGTGGTCGTCACGCTAAGAAAGCTGACTATGATCTGGTATACGTACTTCCTGTATCTGATCCCAATGCCTCAACAATGGCACAACGAGTCGTGCAATACCAAGCGGCACTTGCACTAGCTCAACAAGCTCCACAGCTGTACAACATGCCTGTGTTGCACAGACAAATGCTTGAGGTACTAGGTATACCTAATTACCAAAAGCTAGTACCAATGAATGATGATATGAAGCCTCGTGACCCTATTACGGAGAATCAAAATATTCTTAAGAGTAAACCTGTAAAAGCATTTCTGTATCAAGACCATCAAGCACATATCACAGTACATATGTCTGCTATGCAATCTCCTGAAGTACAACAAGTATTGCAACAATCTATGGGTCAAAACCCACAAGCACTACAAGCCTTACAAGCGGCCATGTCTGCGCATATTAATGAGCATCTTGGATATGAGTACCGCAAACAGATTGAGAAACAAATGGGCCAAGATATTCCTAGTTATGGTGATGATGACGAAGATAATCAAATAACTATTCCAGAAGAGATGGAGTTACAAATATCTAAACTAGCAGCTCAAGCTTCACAACAGTTATTGCAACAAGGTCAGCAACAAGCAGCTCAACAAGCAGCTCAACAACAAGCCCAAGACCCTCTGATCCAAATGCAACAGCAAGAGATTCAAATTAAACAACAGGACTTACAACGTAGAGCGGCTAAAGATCAAGCAGATAACCAAATTGCTATGGCTAAAATCCAAGTTGAACGTGAACGTATTAGTGCGACTCAAGAATCTGCAGGGGCTAATGTAGCAGCTAAAATGCAGGATACTGACAAACAAATTAATTCAAAGAGACAAGAGTTAGAAGCAAAGTTAGGAGCAGATATAGTTCTTAAAGGGGAGGCACATGCTCATCAAAAGCATCAGACTAATCAACAGAATGACCATAAACGCAGCTTAGCTGAAATGCAAGCTGCCCAAGCAGAGCGAATATCTAAAATGCCAGAACGTGCTGCGCAGTCTAGAACTAAACAAGATGGTAAAGAGTAATGGATAAAGAAGCAGAGATTCTGTTTAAACAAATTGATGACCGAGTATCGTTATTAACACAAGCAATAACTGCTGGACGACCTGAAGACTACGCCCAATACAAATATACATGTGGGCAAATCAACGGATTAACCCAAGCACGAACTGCTATAGAAACACTAACCAAAAAACTGGAGTTTGAAGACTAATGAGTAAAATCTTAATAGGCACTAATGCGAAGAACCCTACGGTTGTTGGCTCAATAGACCT
>Ga0304729_1002840_pt1 | contig 10069 bp, 8 predicted proteins | sample C_131016_MF_Meta_FD_190475 | JGI IMG/M metagenome (GOLD analysis project Ga0304729, IMG submission 190475) | Freshwater microbial communities from Lake Croche, Canada to study carbon cycling - C_131016_MF_MetaG (v2) (version 2) | ecosystem: Environmental > Aquatic > Freshwater > Lake | place...
AACGAAGGATTTATGGCAAAGGCGCCGATGGAAGTTGTCCAAGAGATTCGTGCTCGTCTGGCCGAAACAACTGCAGACATTGAAAGTATCACCGCGCAATTAGCGGCGCTGCCTGTTAAATAATGACCACCCCTGATGATCTAGAAGTTATCGCAGTTGTCGAAGCTGCGCTTCTTAAGCGTTGGCCAGAATCAAGAATTGAACCTTCACTAGTTCGCATAGCGGCACTTGCTGATGCACTTGGCTCGCCAGAACTTTCTTATCCGACAATTCACATTGGTGGGACTAATGGCAAGACGAGCACAGCAAGAATGATTGATAGCCTCTTTCGAGAATTGGATTATCGAACCGGCAGATTTACAAGCCCGCACTTGGAAAGTATTTTGGAACGTATTTCGATCAATGGTGAATCAATTCCCGCCGAAGGATTTATCGCGGCTTATAACGACATTGCACTCTATTTGGATTTGATTGACAGCCGACAACCTCATCCAATTTCGTTCTTTGAAGCTATTACAGCGTTGGCCTTTGTTGCATTTGCAGAATTTCCAGTCGATATCGGAATTATTGAAGTTGGCATGGGAGGCGAGTGGGATGCCACAAATGTAGTTGCTAGCGCTGTCTCGGTAATCCTGCCGATTGGACTTGATCACACGGAATATCTTGGCGAAACTATTGAAGAGATAGCACTAACGAAATCTGGAATCATCAAGCCAGAATCTCACGTAGTTCTCGCCGCGCAAGAACCAGAAGTTGCAAAGATTTTGATGGCGAAGGTCGTAGAGGTTGCGGCTATTCCATATCGAATGGGCGTGGAATTTTCAGTTGCACACCGAGCCATCGCAGTAGGTGGCCAGTTAATTTCAATACATGGTGTTCATGGTGAGTATTCAGATATTTTCTTACCACTGCATGGCGCGCACCAGGCCGAGAATGCTGCCGTTGCACTTGCAACTGTCGAAGCGTTCGCTGGTGTAAAGCTGGATGATGATTTAGTTAGAAACGCCTTCCTAAAAGTTAAATCACCGGGCCGGCTAGAAATATTGCATCGTGACCCAACTGTAATCATTGATGCTGCCCACAATCCTCATGGCGCGAAGGCGTTAGCAAACACCTTGCGAACTGAGTTTGATTTCGAATCTAACTTTGGAATTTTGGCGAGCATGAGCGATAAGGATGTTCTCGGAATTTTGCGGGAACTTGAGCCAGTTATCGACAGATTAGTTGTAACTCAATCAACTTCACCAAGAGCACTAAGCGTGGATAAGTTATTTGATCTAGCGGTCAAAATATTTGGCGCTGATCGAGTATTTAAAGAACCCGACCTGCGGGGCGCAATTACTTATTCGATGGAGCAAGCAACCTTGCTAAACCAGGTGAGTGATGGAATCAGTGCGGTTGTAATTTCAGGATCGGTTGTTACGGCCGGTGAAGCCCGAACAATACTTAGAAAAATTTCTATGAATGAAGGTGGAGAAAAGTGAGAGTCCTAGGTACTTCAGTCCTTGCTATGGAATCCCTCGTTATGGGTTTCGCGCTATTGCTCGCGATGGATCAGCATGGGGCGGCAGTACTCCTTGGCGGTAGCGCCATCGCTATCCTTTTAATTCTTTGTGCGGGAATGATGAAACGAACTACTGGTTGGATTATTGGTTCAGTCCTGCAGATCGCAGTATTTTGCTATGGGTTCGTGGTTACATCGATGTTTTTCCTCGGAGCATTATTTGCTGCGCTTTGGATCGCGGCCTACATAATTGGCCGCAAGGGTGAGGCGATTCGGGCCGAGCTTTTACGCAAGAAACCCCTCAATTAAGCGGTACGGCAAGTACTGATTAGACTGTGGCGGTGATGGCATCTACTGAACGCACCTTGGTCCTGGTCAAACCCGACGGAGTTCGTCGTGGCTTGGTTGGTGAAGTAATTCGACGTATCGAAACTAAGGGTTACGAAATTTCTGAATTGAAGTTGATCGTTCCAACTCGTGAATTATTTGCAACACATTATGCCGAGCATGAAGGTAAGCCGTTCTTCGAGCCACTACTTGAATTTATGTTATCTGGTCCAAGCGTTGCAATCATCGCGCGAGGAAATCGCGTCATCGAAGGCTTTCGCAAATTAGCCGGAACCACTGATCCAACTGTTGCCGAGCCCGGAACAATCCGCGGTGATCTAGCGCGTGATCAAGGCACCAAAGTTGTACAGAATATTGTTCACGGATCTGATTCAGTCGAATCAGCAAATCGTGAGATTGCAATTTTCTTCCCTGAGTTGAATTCGAAAGGTCACTAATGAGTAAAACAAAGCAAAATCGGATGTCATTTATCGGAAGAGATATGGCTGTCGATTTAGGAACTGCAAATACTTTGGTTTATGTACGTGGCCGTGGCATTGTTCTTAACGAACCGAGCGTCGTTGCCGTGAATCAAGATACTGGCGCAATCCTCGCGGTTGGTCTTGAAGCTAAGCGAATGATCGGTCGTACTCCAGGAAATATTGTTGCCATTCGTCCGCTTAAGGATGGCGTTATTGCAGACTTCGATACAACCGAGCGCATGCTTCGTTACTTTATTCAAAAGGTGCACCGTCGTCGTTATCTTGCAAAGCCAAGAATTGTTGTGTGCGTTCCATCTGGAATTACTGGCGTGGAACAACGCGCAGTAAAGGATGCTGGGTATGCAGCCGGCGCACGTAAGGTTTACATAATTGAAGAGCCAATGGCTGCCGCAATTGGCGCCGGACTCCCAATCCACGAACCAACTGGAAACATGGTTGTAGATATCGGTGGCGGAACTACTGAAGTCGCTGTTATTTCACTTGGTGGAATTGTTACTGCACTTTCAATCCGTATTGGTGGCGATGAACTCGATCAAGCCATTATTGATTGGGTAAAGCGCGAATACTCACTATTACTTGGTGAACGAACAGCGGAAGAGATAAAGATGGCAATTGGATCGGCCTACCAGCTTCCCGGAGAGCCTGATGCCGAAATTCGTGGTCGCGACCTTGCTACGGGCTTGCCAAAAACAATTTTGGTTTCTGCGGCAGATATTCGTAAAGCAATGGAAGATCCAGTAACTCAAATTGTTAACGCAGTAAAGAGCACGCTAGATAAGACACCACCAGAGCTCGCAAGTGATCTCATGGACCGTGGAATTGTATTAACAGGCGGCGGCGCCCTTCTTCGTGGCCTAGATGAAAGATTGCGTCACGAAACTGGCATGCCAGTTCACATTTGTGAACGTCCACTACAGGCAGTCGCTGAAGGTTCAGGTAAGTGCGTTGAAGAATTCGAAGCCTTAGAAAAGGTTTTGATTTCTGAACCACGTAGATAATCTCATTATTTAGCTTTTGGAGTAAAAGGAGATAACCGTGGCAGCAAGTGGGAACAATCGTTCCAGGCTTCTACTTGTTATCTTATTGGTTACGGCGCTTTTCTTAATCACCCTTGATCTACGCGGTATTAATATCGCAAAGAATTCAAGATCTGCAACCCAAACATTTCTCGCCCCAGTACAACGAGGCTTCTCTGATTTCTTCTCGCCAGTCGGTAATTTCTTCAGCGATGTAAAGAATTTTGGACGGGCGAAGGCGCAGATCACAGACCTAGAAAAAGAGAATGCCAAACTTAAAAATCAATTAGTAGTTAACGCTGATGTAAAAGGGCAACTGACAAAACTTAAAGGCGTACTGAATTTAGCGGGGCGAGGTGGCTATAAAGTCGTGTCTGCTCGTGTAATTGGGCAAGGTAGCGCTTCCACCTTTAGTCAAACAATAACAATTGATGCCGGATCAAATGATGGTGTCCAAAAGGACATGACAGTTATAAATGAGTCAGGAATTGTTGGTGTTGTTAAATCTGTAACTGGGTCCTCCGCAATCGTTATTTTAATGAGCGATCCAACTTTTAGAATTGGTGTCCGTATCGCCGGAACCCAAACCGTTGGCATTTTGCTCGGTCAAGGATCCAACCGTTACACCCTTCAATTACTGGATCCGGCTGGAACAATTAAATTTGGTGATGCCCTGCTCTCGTTGGGAAGTGATAACAACCATCCTTTTGTTCCAGGTCTTCCAGTGGGATCAGTTTCCTTTGTTGATCATTCAAATTCTGCGCTAACTCAAACTGCGAGCGTTACTGGTTATGCCAACTTGAACAGCCTTGGTGTTGTTTCGGTAATAACTACGGCAGCCAAGCAAGATCCGAAAGATTCTCTTGTCCCAGTGCCAGATCCAATTAAAACTATTTATGTGACAGCGACGCCAGTTCCATCCGCCTCCGCCAGCCCTAATAGTTCTCCGGGTTCGGCAACTCCTAAACCTTCACCAACCAGCAAGGGTAAGAAGTGAGTTGGGCCAGAGCCGGATTTTTTGCCGCATTCCTGTTCGTAGTATTTATTCTCCAAGAAGCTGCAATCTCTAAGATCAACTTTCCCATTTCAGGGTTTTCACTTTATTTAGCGGTATTACTTGGCTTAATGTCATTGGAAGATAAGTTCGGGGCAATTGTTCTCGGCTTTATAGGTGGTTTAATTTTAGATTTCTCACCTTCTTCAGATGCACCATTCGGCAAATGGGCATTAATTCTCACCCTTGTTGGTTATGTTTTCGCAACTAACCGCGAAAGTATTGGTGACTTCACCGAACGACCTGGTTCATTTGTAATCTTCATTTCAATCGGATCGGCACTGACCCTGGTAGTTTTCCTATGTTTTGGTGTGCTACTTGGCGAGAATAACGGGGCCTTTGGCACAAACATGTTGACCATATTTGGCAACAGCCTTTGGACTTTATTATTCGCACCGATTTTGCTACCAGGTCTGGTTAAATGGCGATCAATCACAGTGAATGCCCGAGAGCGCGCATGAGTCAACGTTCCAGATTAAATATAATTATTGTGCAAGCCCTAATTTTATCTTTGACTGTTGCACTAGGTGGTCGACTTTTTTACCTTCAAGTAGCCGCAGGGCTTAAATATCAAAACGCAGCGTTAAGCATTCAAAGTCGCGATGTTATGACGCCACAGGTGCGCGGTGCGATCACCGACAGCTCTGGCATCCCACTTGCAATGGATCGCCCCGGAATGGTTATCTCGGTTGATCGAAGCACTATTGATAAGTTGCCAGATAAAGGGGCGGCAGTTCTTGCCAAAGTTGCAAAACTAATGGGAGTAAAGCCGAATGATCTTTTTATCGCAACCAGACTTTGTGGCGAGCTCCCGATTGGTGAGCGCACAGGTTGCTGGAAAGGAACTAGATTCCAACCGATTCCAGTAACTAGAAGTGCTACCCAAGCCCAAGCGCTTAAAGTTCTCGAGAACTCAGATTCATTTCCCGGCATAAATGCCCAACCGATTCCAGTGAGAAGTTATCCATCGATGGCCGACGAGAACGCATCACACGTGCTTGGGTATGTTGGATCAGTTACAGAATCAGATTTAGCAAATCCTGACGGCGGATATTTCCGGGATGAAGTGATTGGGAAATCTGGTCTCGAATATCAGTACAACCAATATCTTCGAGGAAAACCAGGAATCAAGACCGTCACCGTTGATCGTAAGGAATCGATCACTAGTCAAACTCAAAGTTCTAAGCCGATTGCTGGCGATAATTTAGTTACTAATTTAGATGCCAGACTTCAAGCAGCGACCGAAAAGGCGCTAAAGAGTTCGGTGCTTCGTTCTAAATCTATGGGTTACCACGCAGATGGTGGTGCGGCCGTTGTCCTTGATGTCCACACTGGAAAAGTTCTAGCACTGGCTTCATATCCAACTTATGATCCAAATATTTGGCAGAAAGGTTTAACCCAAGCCCAAGCCAAAAGTTTATTTAGTGAAAGCTCTGGCGTGCCCGCGTTGGATCGACCTTGGCAAGGCATGTATGCCCCAGCATCAACTTTTAAATCTATCTCTGTTGTAGCAGCAACTAAAGCTGGCTATGACATGAATGCTGCTTACAACTGCCCAGCAACTGTTCAAGTTGGTAATCGCGAGTTTAAAAACTTTGAAACAAAAGCCCAAGGTCATCTAAATATGCAGACCGCCATTGCAGTTTCTTGTGACACGATCTGGTATCAAATCGCATACGACGAATGGGTTCGAGATGGCGGACTTCGGCCAAAATCTGGTCTACATGATTACTTCTTTAATGCGGCAAAATCTTTCGGAATCGGAAAATTAACTGGAATCGATCTTCCAGCAGAAGCGTCGGGCCGCTTGCCCAATAGAGATTGGAAAGAAAAGTATTACCAGGCCAACAAAAATTACTATTGTGATTATCAGAACCGAGCACGAAAGAGTGATTTAACGCCATACTTAATTGCTATCGCTAAAGAGAATTGTACGGATGGATTTATTGTCCGAGCTGGTGATGCGGTTAACTTCGCTATTGGCCAGGGCGATACTTTGCTGACGCCAATTCAGATGGCACAAACTTATGCTGCGATTGCAAATGGTGGCACCATTTATCAACCAGAAGTTGCCCGCGCGATTCTCAAGCCAGATGGAACAGTGGTTAAAGAATTCACGCCAGTTGTTACTGGAAAAGTTGATGCTTCGCCAGCAACCTTTGATTTTCTTCACAAGGCTCTTCGCGCCGTTGCAACAAATGGAACCGCCGCTGGTGTTTTCGCTGGCTTCCCAATCCATGTTGCCGGCAAAACTGGAACTGGCCAAGACTTAGGTCGCAATGCAAATGGCAGTGCGAAAGATGACACCTCGTGGTTCGCTTCATTCGCACCAGTTGAAGCTCCGCAATATGCGGTAATCATGATGGTTAGCCAAGGTGGTTTCGGTGCAGCAGTGAGTGCGGTTGGCGTGCACGACATATACGCAGCGCTTTATGGTGTAACCGGATCAACTGTTGACCCCAAGAAAGCGATATTCCCAAATGGAATACCAACTTCAATCCCAAGAATTGATGCCAAGTCCGCTAAGTTGGTTAAACCATGACAATTTTTCGCACTCGGAGCCGAAGTTCAAGAATTCGGGAGAACTTCAATAATTTCGATCGAGTCCTTACCTTCTCTGTTGCCGCATTGTTATTGATTGGAACGCTACTTGTTTGGGCCGCAACAAAGAGTTGGTTTGCTTCGCAGAATTTAGATCCCCAATATTATTTAAAGCGCCACATCGTAAATATTCTTATTGGTGGGCTGCTTGCTTATTTAACAACGTTGATCGATTACCGATTGCTCCGTGCTTACACACCGATCGTTTGGGGGCTTGCGGTACTCGGCTTAGTAGCAGTAATAATTCCGGGTATTGGTACGACCGTTAACGGAGCTCGTGCTTGGATCTCATTTCCTGGCGGATTTCAGATTCAGCCAGCAGAGTTAGCAAAAATCGGAATCATTGTAGGTATCTCAATGATTCTGGCTGAAAAACGAGATAGCGATAAGAACCCGACCGATCTTGATGTTCTCAAAGCCCTTGGGATAGCAGCGCTACCGATCATTCTAATTTTGCTGCAGCCGGACTTAGGCACAGTGGTAATCATCAGCGCAGCCATTGTTGCAATCATTGGGACATCTGGTGCGCCAACTAGATGGGTAGTTGGGCTATTACTGGTGGCACTGGTTGGCGGCTTCGTGGCGGTCAAAGCTGGCGTTGTAAGTGAATATCAAGTTAAGCGCCTGCAATCCTTTGTTGACCCAACTGCAGATCCGCAGATGACTGGCTATCAATTACGTCAATCTAGGATCACGATTGGATCTGGCGGAGTACTTGGCAAAGGTTTATTCAACGGACCGCAAACTAATGGTCGATTTGTTCCAGAACAACAGACTGACTTTATTTTTACAGTTGCCGGCGAGGAACTTGGCTTCTTAGGCTCTGGGTTTATTCTCTTATGTTTTGGATTATTCTTTTATCGATCTTTTAGGATTGCCAAGCGAACAAATGATTTATTTGGGCGACTGGTAGTCGTGGGCGTGATTGCCTGGTTTGCTTTTCAAACCTTTGAAAATATCGGGATGACAATGGGAATGGTGCCGATGACCGGCGTTCCACTTCCATTTATGTCCTACGGCGGCTCGAGTATGTTCGCCAATTTGATCGGGCTGGGACTGATTCAGAACGTACATTTACGCACTCGTTAAGGACTCGTTAAGGGCCAGCTAGCTTCCTTCAAACGGAAATTTCGAAAGATTCCCCGCATATGTTGCTAAATGGTTGGTCTTTAGGCCAAAAGTGCGTCATACTTTAGCCAGCGTTCAGCGCACGCCGAGTGGTCCATTGGACCTTAATACCTCGCCGTCAGTCGCAGATGCAGAGCTTTCAAACGGAAGTTTTACCAAGATTGCTCCAAACGGAGCCAAGAGAAGTGCCGAAAGTCGAATTCTGTAAAAAGTTTTCGTTTAGTAAGTACCCAGATGAGGATTTGATGTTATGGCTATAGTGCCAAAAGGTGCGCGTAAGCGCGCATCAAAAAAGTCTGCGAAAGCAGCAAAAGCAGAGACAACCACCGAAGTAGAAACAACTACTGAAGAAGTCGTTGTTAAAGCCACCAAGAAGACTGCTTCGATTCCGGTACCAATGTTTCAGGCCGCACCAGAAGATGTTGCGCCCAAGAAAACTAAGGCAGCTCCGGCAAAGAGTGAAACCGCTAATAGTTCTAGTACCTCTGATGTTGAAAACGAGAGCGATGAAGCGAGCGCAGAGCGCCGCCGTCGTCGTCGTGGGGGAAGAGGCCGCCGACGTGGCCGCGACACCGAGAACGAGACAACCGATTCAGCAGACTCATCCGAAGAACTCGATGCTGGTGCCATAAGTGATGATGAAAGTGAATCCAGTACAACTTCTTCACCTCGCCGCCGTCGTCGCAGACGGGCAACTGGCGATGGTGTAACTCCAGGTGAAACTATTGAAGAAGACGGCGTAATAACCGTTGTAAAAGTCCGCGAACCTAGAGCCCCTGGAAGTTCAACACGTCCAGAGCGTTCTAGCCGTAGCGACGGCCGCCGAGGCGATCGACGTGATCGTGGCGATCGCGGAAACCGTCGCAATGATCGTGAACCACGTGACTTTGTTCGCCGCCGCGGCACCATTATTACTGAATCAGAATTCCTAGCACGTCGCGAAAATGTAAATCGCGAGATGTTGGTTCGCCAGACAGGTGACCGAACTCAGATTGCCGTTCTTGAAGACAACATCATGGTTGAGCACTATGTAAACCGAAATAGCAATATTTCATATGTTGGCAACGTTTATTTGGGAAAGGTCCAAAACGTTCTGCCTTCTATGGAAGCAGCATTCGTTGATATTGGTAAGGGCCGTAACGCAGTTCTTTATGCCGGTGAAGTTAACTGGGATACCGCAGGACTTGCAGATGGCGCACCACGCAAAATTGAACATGTATTAAAGACCGGGCAATCAGTACTAGTACAAGTTACAAAAGATCCAATTGGCCAGAAGGGCGCTCGCCTGACAAGTCAGATTTCACTTCCAGGTCGTTATTTGGTTTATGTACCAAGTGGTGAAATGAGCGGAATCAGTCGCAGACTTCCAGAGCAGGAACGTTCTCGTCTTAAGACAATTCTTAAAGGTTTGATTCCGGAAGATGCTGGCGTAATTGTTCGTACCGCATCTGAAGGTGCATCATCAGAAGAGCTTGAGCGCGATGTAATTCGCCTCAAAGCACAATGGGAAGATATTGAAGCCAAGGCAAGCGCTTCGGGAACAAATGCCCCAGCCCTTCTCTATTCCGAGCCTGATCTGACTGTTCGCGTTATTCGCGATATTTTCAATGAAGATTTCAACAAGATGATCGTTTCGGGCGATGTCGCTTGGGATGATATTAATAATTACCTTGGCCATATTGCGCCAGAACTAACTGCAAAAATTGAAAAGTGGACCGGCTCACGCGAGTTGTTCTCAGAGCACCGCATTGAAGAGCAGTTATCTAAAGCATTTGACCGAAAGGTTTATCTGCCTTCAGGTGGTTCGCTGGTTATTGACCGCACTGAAGCGATGATTGTTATCGATGTGAACACCGGTAAATTCATTGGTAAGGGCGGAAACCTTGAAGAGACAGTTACCAAGAACAACTTGGAAGCTGCTGAAGAAATTGCCCGC
>Ga0304729_1002841_pt1 | contig 10066 bp, 7 predicted proteins | sample C_131016_MF_Meta_FD_190475 | JGI IMG/M metagenome (GOLD analysis project Ga0304729, IMG submission 190475) | Freshwater microbial communities from Lake Croche, Canada to study carbon cycling - C_131016_MF_MetaG (v2) (version 2) | ecosystem: Environmental > Aquatic > Freshwater > Lake | place...
GACGGCAAATTCCGAGGGAATGCGCCGGGCGTGGCGTATGGCGAGGGGCGTTACGGGCAGGCCGCGAGCTTTGATGGCGACAAGGCCCGCATCGAGATGGAAAAGACGGACATCCAGCCCGGCAACCGGTTCACCATCGCGTTCTGGTTCAAGTCGGGAAAAACCACCGGTGCGAACCAGGTGATTTTGGCCAAAGGCCCGAAGGACAACGGGCACTTCGAGGTATTCCTGAACCCGAACGGGGAGCTATGTTTTTACGCTCCCGAGATCAGTCATCACAAGACCGGATATTCGGTCGCAGACGGGGTCTGGACGAGCGGCTATTTGGTCCGGGATGACAAGTGGCACCATGTGGCCGTCGTTCGTGACAACTCGGATGTGCGCTTTTACGTGGATGGCGTGAAAACCTCCCTCGAGGCGGCGGGAGGCGGTTTTGCGGTGGAAACCGAGAACTTCGCCATCGGCTCCCTAGTGGACGGCACGCTGCCCTTCAAAGGTTCGCTCGACGAACTTTACATCCTTGGTTGGAATCTCAACCCGGATGAGGTCAAGGAACTCATGGATAACAAATACCCACTCTGAATCTGAAGCGTGGGATTGGATTCCGGCCGGCGCTTTGCCCCTTGGCCTGCGCCAAAGACTACCTTTACTTCTACGTGCGGACGGAAAAGCCGATTACGCCGCAGACCGACCTGAACTGGATGGCGCCGCTCATCGCTCACTCGATCACCGCGTCTGTCGCTGCCATTTGAACTTCCTTCAAGCAACAGACCGCAGTCATGGCGGGGAGTTGGTGATTTTAAGGCGAAGAAACTTCCTCAAATCCGCACTGATCGGGATCGTGAAATCGAGACGCTTGCATCCGTAGGGTACAGCGACCTGGCTGGCCGACGGCGTGCCCGAGGGGTTGTTGTCCAGGTCGGTCCAGGAAATGAGATCCGTCGAGGACTGGCCAACTACCGTCAGTAAAGGGTCGTTGATCCGGGCGATGGCAGTGAGGGTGAAGTTGGAACCCGAAAAGCCCTGAACGGGTTGCTCGCTGGAACCCGCCGGGTTCAACGCTCCTCCAACGGCATATTTCTCAAGCAATTGCGGGGTGATCGGCACCCCTCCACCGGTCCATTCATTGAAGGAGGAGACATTGTCGGTGATCGTGACATTCACGCTGGCGACTGCCAGGGCATTGTAGCCGGGATCAGCACTGCTGGCCGCATTCGTGATGGTCTGAATACGGGTTCCCTGCGCGACTGCATCGTCAATCGCGGTGACGGTAACCGTCTGCGGGACGTTCCAGTTCGACGTGGTGAAGGTCAGGCTCGCCGGGGAGGCCGTCAACTGGCTGCTGGGCGCAGGAGTGATAGTCACGTTGCCGGTCGGTTCGCTGGTGAGCACGACGGTGTAGGTGTCCGTCGCTCCACCCTCGGTCACCGCCGTGGAGCCACCGCCCTCGGTGACCGTGACACCGGGTGCGCTGGAAGTCATCGCGGACACCTCGACATAATCTCCGGTTGTGCCGTTGTACACTGGATCAAAGCGCAGTCGGGAAATCTGCCCCGTCCACGTGGCATTGGTCGAGAGGTTGAGTGTATAAAGGTGGTATTGACCGTCATTGATGAGCGGGAGCGAAATGCTCTGGGCTTCGCTCATTGCTGAAGCACCATTTTCCTTTTCCCAGAACAACTGGGCTGTGGTCGGCGTGCCGGCGGAGCAATGGACGGCCGCTCGGATGTAGAGTTTCGGAACCTCCACGGCTTGGAATGAACATTCCGGCCCCCACATTTGCGGGTCGCCGGTGTTCACGTTCACGCTCAGGTGGTCGGCGGGAATGGGGTAGCCGGAGTCTGACGCAACCTGATACGTCCACCCAGCCCGGGTTCCCATAAAGTAAAAGTTCGGCTTCAGGTCTGGCATATGGTCCACAGCCCACTTGCGGATGTCCGCGAGGTTTCCAAGCATCAGTTGGTAGGTGAAGTCGTAAACGATGTTGTAATCAATCACCTCGAAGCGGATCGGCGCAATGTAGCCGGTGTTCGCACTCGTCTGAGTTCCGGAGTTGAGGGTGCCGGCGAATCCTCCCACGAAAGAACAGTTGCCGGGCAGGAAAACGCCTACTCCCTGCTTGCTTCCGCTGCTCGCGGTGTAAGCAGCCCAGCCCTCGGTGGCTCGGAAATAGGCCCAGTTGGGCTGGGTGTTAACGATCTTCGTGAGCGCGCCGCCCGTAAAGGGTTGTGTGCCTGAGTAGGTCCAGAGCTCCGTCAGTTTGGACCACGTGTAGAGCGCAGGCAGTTCCTGCGACATGGCCTGATACTGGTTTGTATCGGTGCGCGCGTTGATGAGGCGGTTTTGGATCGTGGCCACGCTGCCGTTCAGCGTGATCCACTGCTCCAAAACACAGTCCGCATTATAATTTTTGAGTGCCCACTGCTTTGGCCGTGATTTTACGTAAAGCGTCGTCCCATTATTGGACGAACTGATCAGCGTGGCTTTGTAGTTGTAACAATCCCCCGCCTGAACGGGGTTCCATGGCCAAGGGTTCCAATTGGCGTTCTGCGTCGCGCCGGCCGGCTTAAACTGCGACGGCCCGGAGTAATAGGACTGCTGGCAGTCGCGACCAAGATCGTAGGAGTTGATCACGTTGTTTGTCGACTGCCCCGAGGGGTTGAAACCGACGATGCCGCCTCCCTTGGCGAGATCCACGGTGATCTGGACTGTGCCATTGTCGAGCGAACTGGTGGTCGCTGCCCGAGCCTGCGTGATCGAGCTGGCGAAAACAAAGCCGAGAAACGGAATGAAAAGCGATGACTTAGTCAGAACGATCATCCCGGATGCCATGTTCTCCGCGAATCGTGGCAAGAAAGAGCAAAAGGGGGCCATTAGCAGCCTGTTGAAATAGGCGTTTTTCAAAGCTAAAAGCACTATAGTGTGCGCTGGGCATATTAAAGGTAATATTTTAGCTGGAATTCCTATTTGGTTCTTGGTGACGGTTATGGTGGCCTATTTTTTTGAATCTGAGTTTTGCTTTGAAACTTCTGTGCTGTTTAAGAATTTTCTTTTTTTGGGTTCAGTAGTGCTTCCTCCTGCCCCACTGTAGGCATTCCTAGGCTCTCGATTTTCTCCAGATATGGGATCATATTGACGCAGTGCGTCGCCGCCGCTCATCGCTCACTCGGTCACCGCGTTGCTGGCGATGACCTCGCGATACCACCGTGCGCTGAGCTTGGGGGTGCGGCGCTGGGTCGGGTAGTCCACGCGGACGATCCCGAAGAGGGGCCGGTAGCCCGCGCCCCATTCAAAATTGTCAAACAGTCTCCAGATGAAATAGCCGCGCACGTCGATCCCGCTGCTGATCGAACGGTGCACTTCGATGAGGTGTCGGCGCAGGTAGTGGATGCGGTCGCGGTCCTCCACGAAGCCATCCGCGTCGGGTTCATCAGCCATGGCACACCCGTTCTCGGTGATGTAGACGGGCAGATTTCCGGTGGCGGTGGAGACGCGCTGCAGGACCTCACCCAGTCCCTGGGGATAGATTCCCCAGTCGAGGCTGGTGTGTCCGAGATCTGGCAGTGTGCGCATTTTCATGGACGATTTGAGTAAACCTCCCTCCTCGCTGTGGCTCACCTCTTCCGCGAGGCCGGAGTTTACCCCGAGCCCGGCGTTGAGCTGGCGCGGACCCTGCTCGAGGTGGCTCACTTCTTGCGTGAAGTAATAGTTCACCCCAAGGAAGTCGAGGGGTTGGTGGATTTGAGCGAGGTCGCCCTCGGCGATCTCCGGGCGCAGCGGCCCGAGCCATTCCATGAGGTACTCGGGGTAGCGGCCGAGGAAGATCGGGTCGAAAAAGATCCCCTGCGCGTTCTCGCGCGTCCGTTGGCAGGCGAGCACGTCGGCTTCCGAGGGTGAAGCGGGCACCATACCGTGCAGGTCAAGCACGATACCGATTTTCCCGGAATAAGAACCCTCTCGGAAAACCTGCACCGCTTTGCCGTGGGCAAGATTCAGCGTGTGTGCCGCTTGGTAGGAGGCTTTGTCGTCGTTCATCCCGGGGGGCACAAAGCCCGCACCCCAGCCGAGGATGGAAGGGACGATCGGCTCATTGTGCGTTGCCCACATCGCCACGCGGTCTCCCAGACGGTCGAAGACCACGCGGGCATACTCGGTAAACCAGTCGGCGCATTCTCGGACCGGCCAGCCGCCTCGATCCTGCAAGGCCTGCGGCAAGTCCCAGTGGTGCAGTGTCACGTTGGCGGCGATCCCGGCTCCGCCCAGTTCATCCACCAGCCGGTCGTAAAAATCGAGACCACGCTCGTTCACTTTGCCTTGTCCCTCGGGAATGACACGTGACCAGGAAACGGAGAAACGATAGGCGTTCAGCCCGAGTTCCTTCATCAAGGCGACGTCGGAAGGCATGCGGTGGTAGTGGTCACAAGCCTCGTCACCCGTTTCGCCTCTTTCGATCTTGCCCGGTTGCCGCACAAAACGATCCCAGACGCGAACGGCATTCGCAGGGCATAATTTGGGGGCGCTCAGGGCTGGGTTGGCACTTTGACGCTATCACTTGGCACGTTCTTTAAGGCCACCCGTCCTAGGGAGAGCTAAATTTTTGCCATGAAAAACTTCTTTACCACTTGCTTAATTGTTGTCTCGGCTTTTTCCGCCTCGAATTGCCTCGGGCAGTTGGAGAATGCCAAGCAGGACTTTTCCGCACCAGTACAGTGGGGTCCCGGTTCCCTCATGATGCAATGGGGCGCGACTCCGGTTCAGTTGCAGAGGAAGGGAGGCGAGGGGATGTCGGACAAGTGCGGGGAGTATTTCGCGGTGATCAAGGCTGGCGAATGGCGACCTGTAGAAAGCGAAACCAATCCCTACATTCGCAGCATCGTCGGGCGCATGGCCTGGCCTTTGGGATCCATCACCGATAAGGATGTTGGAAAGACCGTCAAGTTCAGCGGCCTTTTTGGGTGGTATGGCGGCCAACCGGGACGCATCAACGACCTCTACCTTTCCCAGGAATGGTGCGGCTTTTTCGTCGGGGATACACTCGTGCAAGGAATGGAGAGCGGGCAGGATTTCGAGTTCGGGACGGTCCGCGAAAAAGAGTGGGAAAAGATCCCCATTAGCTACAAAATCCGCCGCGAGGACATCGGCAAGGATTTGCGGTTCCTGGTCCAGGTCCAGTCCAGAAACGAGGAACCCGGTTTGCCCACCCTTGCGACCGCGGACTGGAAGGTGACGGTCACCCCGTGACCCGAGGCGCTGTTCCGCTCCTGACCCTCCTTGCCCGGACTGCCTGATTCAGTGACATGCCGGACCAAATCCCATCAAAAAACCCCGAAAGCGATTCCGATGACATCGAGGTGCTCCCTCCGTACGATCGCGCTGCTGTGCCTCTCTGCTCTGCCTGTGGCGGCTGAAGCGCAAGCTCAAACTAAGTTCGACATCTCGCTTCTTGAATATTGCGCACGTTTCGATGGAGTGACCAACGATGCCGAGGCATGGAAAAGCGCGATCAAAGATGAGCTCTACGGCCCGTGGGAAGCAGTCATCAAATTTCCCGCCTGGCGCAGCGTGGTGAGCGAAACTCTCGTGGTTGAGACCACGGGCAACCTGTTCAACTTTGTCCCTGGCAATCGCGCGAAGAAAAGCTGGGGGATGGTTGCGGACTGCGATCAAGCGCTGGCACGGCAAAGGTCTGCCGCAGGATCTCCTGTCGCCACGTCTTCGGCATTGCTGCCTCCTTCGGCCTCGACCCTCTCAACAATGACCATATGAAGATCCGCAAAGCCTTTGTCATGTCGGTGAACGCCGGCTCCGAACAGGAATACGAACAACGCCACAACCCGATCTGGCCCGAACTGGAGAAAGTGCTCAAGGACCATGGCGTGTCGAACTACTCGATCTTTCTCGATCCCGGAACGCGAATGCTCTTCGGCTACGCGGAGATTGAGAACGAGGACCAATGGAGGGCCATCGCCTCGACAGAGGTCTGTCAAAGGTGGTGGAAGTACTTAGCCGATGTCATGCCCTCGCATCCCGACCACAGTCCGGTCAGCGCTCCGTTGAGTGAGGTGTTTCACCTCGCATAGTGAAGCGGAAGGAACTAGGGAAGCGCTGATGAAATCCCATGAAGGCCGCTGAAGAGCATTTGGTGATTTTTGAAGGCGCGAGCGCTGGGCGATACCCGCAGCGGTCTCGCCCGAGCGAGCAACGCAGCAAAAATCGACAAATGGGTTCAGCCCTGCGGGCTGGGGAGATCCAAGCCAAAGGCCACAAAGCCTTTGGCTTCGTGGCGTGGCACGGGGGCCAACTCCGTTGGCTTGGCGCTTTGCTCGCGCCAAGCCGCCTTGCCCGCGGCCAGTTCTTCCCGCAATGGCCTCTATGCGATTAAATCAGCGCTTCCCTGATCTGCTCCTGTCAATTTCATGAAACAATTGCATATCCTGTTGCTCGGCAGTCTCTGCGCAATGCGCACACTGCCTGCCGTTGAAAGCGAGGTTCAGTTCAAAAAGCTACCGACGGAAAAATGGTCGGCTGTCATTCCCGCTGACAAGAACCTTTCCCCCGAATGGGTGGGATCGTTGTTCGAACGCGGCACTCCGAGAAGTTACAAAGGCGATGCCCTGATGAATATCGGCATGCCCGTTGGTGGCATCACCACCGGTGCCTTGGTCTATCTTGGCGGGGACGGAAAGCTCTGGAATTGGGACATCTTCAACCGACCCCTGAACGGCGTAATGCCACGAATGATCCAGTACAAGGACCGCTCATGGCACCAGCGTCCAAAGGGAATCGAGGTCTGGCAGGGGGGCAACTACATCGATCCGGTGCGGAACCAACCGTCCCCGTTCGCCCAGGGCTTTGCGTTAAAAGTCATCGTGGACGGAAAGGAGCAGGTCCGCACCCTTGATCGCAAGGGCTGGAAAGACGTGGTCTTCACCGGGGCTTATCCCTTCGCCACGGTGAACTATTCCGATCCGGATTGCCCGGTCAAGGTGACCTTGGAGGCCTATTCACCATTCATTCCGCTCAATTACGATGATTCGAGCTATCCCGCCACCGTCATGCGATACCGGTTGGAAAACTCATCGAAGAGCCCGCTGAAGGTTGAAATAGGGGGTTGGCTGGAAAATCCGGTCCTGATCGACACTCTCGGAGCCTATCCTGGGGTACTCCGAACCAACTCGGTCGTTTCCGAGAATGGCCTGGTCATGTTGGTCAGCCAAGCCACAGATCCCACGGGCGGGAAACCGGCCCGTCCCGACATCGTCTTCGAGGACTTCGAAAAGACGACTTACGACGGCTGGGAGGTCGAAGGCACGGCCTTTGGCAAGGGGCCGGTGGCCAAAGCGGAGATCCCCCCCCATATCGGCGAAACCGGGATGAGGGGAAACCGATCGGTCAACAGTCACGCCTCGGCCCCGGGCGATACGTCTGTGCCACCGGACCCGGCGAAGGATTCGGTCACGCGGGACGCGGCGACGGGCCGGTTGACGAGCAAGCCTTTCACCATTGAGCGGAATTTTATTTCCTTGCTCATCGGGGGCGGGGGGCATGCGGAGACAGCCGTGCGGTTGCTTGTGGACGGGAAAGTGGTCCAGACGGCCAGCGGGCCGACCAGCAGCGCCATGCGAGAAGCGGTGTTCGACGTCACCGGTCTTCAGGGCAAGACGGCAAGACTCGAGGTGGTGGATCAAGTCACCGGGGTATGGGGACACGTCAGTGTGGATCAGATCGTTTTCCGGGACATCGTGACCCCGGTCGAAAAACAGCGCGATTGGGGCAGCATGGCGTTGGCGGTCATCGGGGGGAACCCTGGTCGTGGCAGTGCGCAACTGGCCGATCCTTGGGAGCAGTCTGTCTTCACCGCGTCCGGCCCAGCCTCGGCATCCTCGCCTGCGGGTAAGCCGTTGACCGGCGGAGTCACTCAAACCGTGAGCCTCGCCCCGGGGGCGAGCGGAACTGCGCCTTTTGTGATCACCTGGCATTTCGCCAACACCATCGAAACCGTCAAGGGGGCGGAAACGGGCCTGCACTATGGCAAGCGATTTAAAAATGCCGCGGAGGTCGCCAAGCAGATCGCGGCCAAGGCGGAGCATCTGGATGAGATGACCCGCCTTTGGAATCAGACTTGGTATGACTCGACTCTGCCTTATTGGTTTCTGGAGAGAACTTTCATCCCCCTGGACTGTCTGGCCTCGCCGACCTGTTACCGCTTCGCCGACGGCCGTTTCTACACCTATGAGGGGATTCGCAGTTGCTGGGGCCATCCCAACCACGTATGGCACTACGCCCAGGCCCACGCCCGGATGTTCCCGGAGTTGGAGCAGGATGTGATCGAACGGGTCTGGTATGGCTTTGGTTTCCACCCGGATGGCTCGATGGCCTATCGGGGGGAGGTCGGCGGGGATAGCGCCATCGACGGTCATTGCGGCGTGATTCTGTCGGTATTGCGGGCCCACCAGATCAACCCGGACGACCGGATGCTCAAGCGACTCTGGCCGCGGGTCAAAAAATCGCTCGAGTATGCCAACACCCTTGACCGGGATGGGGACGGTTTGCTGGACACCCCGATGCTCACCACGCTGGACGAGCCGTGGCACGGGGTGATTCCCTGGATCAGCAGTCTTTACATCGCCGCGCTGAAGGCCGGGGAGCAGATGGCGCTGGAAATGGGGGACAAGGAGTTTGCCGCTGATTGCGCACGGCGGGCGGAAAAGGGACGCGCCGCCATGGATGCCAAGTTGTTCAACGGGGAGTGGTTCATCCAGATCCCGGATCCGGAAAATTCCAAGAAACTGGGCGCCTACGAGACTGTGCATATCGACCAGGTGATGGGGCAGGGCTGGGCCTGGCAGGTGGGGCTGGGGCGGGTTTTAAACGAAGACACCACCCGCTCCGCCCTGCGCTCGATTTGGAAATACAACTTTGCACGCAACCTTGATGCCTTTGATGCCCAAGCCGACCCCAAAGGTCGCCCGTACTACGCGGATGGCGAGGGGGGGCTGGTGATGACGGCCAACGCCCTGGGGCGTGAAACCCCCTTCGGGATCTATTCCGGCTTTGCCTGCTACCTCAACGAGACGATGAACGGCTTCGAATACCAGGCCGCCGCCCACATGATTGCGGAGGGGATGGTCAAGGAGGGCATGGCCATCCTTAAAACATTGGATGACCGCTACGACGGCAACAAACGCAATCCCTTCAATGAAGTGGAGTGCGGCGACCACTACGCCCGCTCGATGGCCGGTTACGGCGCCCTCATCGCCATCACCGGCTTTACATGTAACGGCCCCCAAAAACAGATCGGGTTCGCCCCGAAGCTCAACCCGGAAAACTTCAAGACCCCGTTCGTCGCCGCCGAAGGGTGGGGCAGTTACGGCCAAACAATTGCCGAAGGCAAGATGCACGCGGAACTCGCGGTGAAATACGGCAAGGTTCCGCTTCGCACGATGTCGCTGGCGCCTTCCGCCGGAAAAACGCCGCTGCAAGTGTCTGCAACGCTCGACGGGAAAACTCTCGCCGCTTCGCTGGTGCAAAAGGACGGCTCGGCGGAGGTCGTGTTCCAATCCGGGATTACCGTGGGCGCCGGGCAGAAATTGGAGGTCACCCTTTCCGCGGGCGGTTGAGGTATCTTATGCGTCGTTTCCGTGCAGCGGCTTGGATCATTTCGATGATCTTGATTTCTTCAACTTTGGACGCCCATTCCAGGGAGATCCGGACTTTGAGCGATGACTGGCGCTTTCAAAAAGGGGATGTGACAGGGGCCTCGGAAGCCGGATTCTTGGACAGCGGATGGGAGCAGATCTCATTGCCGCACTGCTGGGGTTGGAACGAGGCGCAGGTCACAAAGAACTACTATCGCGGCCCGGGTTGGTATCGGCGCGAACTGAACTTGCAACCTCAGAACGGCAAGCGCTATTTCCTGCGCTTCGAGGCGGCTGGCTCGGTGGCGGATGTGTTTGACGGGACTCGGCTTTTCGAGCCAGTAGAGAGTTAGTCTTTGGGGGTTGTTTTGGTTACTAGTGGGTTGTTGTTGGGTTGTCCATCTCCGACGCAGGAAGGCCGTAGGCTG
>Ga0304729_1002842_pt1 | contig 10059 bp, 10 predicted proteins | sample C_131016_MF_Meta_FD_190475 | JGI IMG/M metagenome (GOLD analysis project Ga0304729, IMG submission 190475) | Freshwater microbial communities from Lake Croche, Canada to study carbon cycling - C_131016_MF_MetaG (v2) (version 2) | ecosystem: Environmental > Aquatic > Freshwater > Lake | place...
GTCTCATGATACTCCACCACGTGGTTCACGACCTGTGAGAACACCGCGTCCACGTGGGTGCCACCCTTCGAGGTCCAGATACCGTTGACGAAGGACATGCTGAACTGCTTGTCCACCGGACTATCGGATACAACAATGTTCCAGCGATCATTCGGCGACTCGGATACCACCGTCTCGCACCCGAACGCCTTGGCATACTCGGTCAAGCTGCGGCACTTGACCAGCTCGCCATTGAACGTAACCTTGATGTCCTTGCCCAGCGTCATCGCCAGATCCCAGACACGACGCTCAATCAGACGACGCATACCCTCCGTAATCTCCGTCATACCGAACCGCGCAAAGTCCGGCTTCCACCCGATACCCACACTCAGCACATCCGGCTTCTTCTTCTGCGTCGTGACCTCAGGCTTGCCGATCTTGGTCATGTTGTCGGCGAACGTTTGCTGATAGAGAAGCTTCCGTGCCTTGTCATGGACAATGACCTTCATCTCCTTCGCGAAGATATTGACCAGCTTCACGCCGTAGCCATTCTTACCGCCGACGAGCTTCTTCTCGTCCTTGTTGTAGTTGGTCGACGTCAGCAGCTCACCGAAGATCATCTGGGGAATCCAGACCTTGTGCTCGGGATGCTCGGCGACATCGATGGGCTCACCGTCATTCTCGATGGTGAAGCCGTGGGGATCACATAGCACGTTGATCTTCTTGACCGGATCATCAGAGTTCTTGCTGCGGAGTCGGATGGCATGATCGTGAGCGTTGACCAGGAGCTCGTCGATCAGCTTGTAGAAACCGGGGTTGACTGCGATCGTCTCTGGCTTGAAGGCACCGGACACATCGTGAAGGAAGACCTCCTCATTCGCAGTCTCAATGCTACCCACGTAGGTGTCAGGAAGGGAGAGGATGTGCTCGCGGTGCGTCTTGCGCTGGTAGGCAGTAGAAAGGTCAGTCATCTTGGTGAGGCTGTGGTGGTCTCGGTGGGCTTCTTTTCGTTTTGAGAAAGTAATGAGTGTGGCTGCAACCGCCAACCAGCCAACCGCATCGTCTGGGACGATTACGTTCTCATGGACAACCACGAATGCAACCTCTACAACCGCCTCCTTGCAATACGCAACCATTGTAAGCGGTCCATTCACAACGTTGACATCAACAACATTGACGGACGTTTTGAATGGAACTCGAACCGGAGTCTATACTACACCAACCACTAGTTATTACTACCAGACAACGGTAACTGCGCAAGGAACGGGTGGACCAGTAACATCCACATCAAGTGCTTTATATTACTATAACCCCTACCAGGGTCCACAGGGAGTGCAGGGAAGCCAGGGACCCCAGGGAATCCAGGGAAACCAGGGAGTCAAGGGTGAACAGGGGTTGACGGGGTTGCAGGGGGTTGTTGCGATCAATGGACTCAGCGCGATAAATCAACTATTAACCACTACATCAACCGTCGCAACTGTGAATGCGAACAGCGGATTGACATGGAACGGGTCTACGTTGAATGTGTCGGGGAACGTGGCTGCGACGTCTATAAATAACGGTAGTTCGACATTCACTGTCACCAGCACAACCGGCACAAACAGTAATACATTGACAGTTGGTCCTGGGAATGGAACAGGATATGCGATTTCTACTTCGGGGACAATTCTGGCTTCTGATGTGACAGCCAGTTCTGATCGCCGAATGAAGTCTGACATTGCAACAATATCAAACGCCCTAGACACTGTCAAGGCAATGCGCGGTGTCTACTTCACTCGTCTTGGACAGTCGAATCGCAGTGTAGGCGTTATCGCACAGGAAGTTGAAGAAGTGCTCCCCGAGGTGGTTCATACTGGATCCGACGATATGAAGAGCGTCTCCTATGGAAACATTGTTGGTCTTCTCATAGAAGCGGTTAAGGAGTTAGCTGAAAAAATGAAGGTGTGAAGTAAATGGCGAACATATTTACGCCATCGGGGAACGTGATCCCATCGCTACCCATTAATTTTAACAGTAACGCGTCTTCTAATGCTGTTCGCCAAGTCTTTGGCGAGGCGACATCGAATATGCAGGGGCTCGTGGGTTCGAACTACAACACAAGCACTCGTCCACCGGGATATACGCCAACACTTACCGTGCCAGGTGGTAATTTAAGCCTAAGTTTCTTTGCTGGGAAGTCAATCTTTTTAGCATCGCCAGTGACGTTAACCATTACAACACCAATGACTGTGCCAAGCTCATTGACTACAAACGTTTCAGGTGGCGGAGGAACATCATTTTATGTGATGGTTGGCACAACCAGCACTGGAACAAATATATTAAGCAACGTTATTGCGGGTGCAGCGTCTGTGACTATTGCATCAAATACAAACTATTACATTTCAGCGTATGGCTCAAACGCCGCAGGCGCGTCAAGTCTTCTCATATCGAATGCAAGTCCTTTTGTGTCATCTGTCCCGCCTACACCCACCGGAGTTAGCTTCACAACTACAACAACAGCCATGACACCAACGTTCACAGCATCAACGGGAAACGCAACGACAACTTACCGAGGAAAAATCGGAACAACGAGTGGTGGCACTGAACTCGGAAATGCTGTTGCGGTCACGTCAGGCAGTCCAACCACAATAAGCGTCGCTAGTAATACGTTTGTATACGTATCAATCGCAGGATCCAATGTCGTCGGAGTAGGGACGTATTCGTCTGTGATTGGACCAATAGCATCTTCTGTTCCAACCGTTCCCACTGGACTTTCTCTGACACTAACATCATTATCAAACTACACTGGAGCTTGGACAAATCCAGCAGGTAATGCACTGACAGGAGTTACGTGGTCTATAACGGGAACAGGAGTAAACCTTGGTCCGACGGCAGCGTCAACTACCGGAAGTGCTGCACTAAATACGGGGGCACAGACTACCACTCTCACAAATGGGGCAACTTATACTTTGACAGTGACCCCTACAAACGCAAAGGGGTCAACTCCGGCAACTGTGACAGCGACAGCTGCGTTTGCCAGGATTGTCAGCGCAGGCTCCGTGTCTGGACCCGATTTTAACGGCAATGTTGGATCTGGTGCCATTATCGCAGGTGGTGTTAACCAAACATCTGTTCAATTTGGACAGACAAACAACTGTTACTGCTACACTGTTAATGGAACAGGATATGCAGTTGCTGGAAGCAGTATGCACTTTACGTTCAACGACGCCGGAGTCAACGCTGGAGCACGCTGCGATGTATACACTCCATCTACAAGTGGCAGCGCGGGAGCATATCTCACAAGTTTGTCCTATCCTAGTAGTTATGTATATACGTTCTCTGTTGGAACCAGCGGAACATACACATTTAAGTTTATCTTATATGGCAGTTACGTTTATGGCTGTAGTCCATGCTACGGTGTTGCTGGCAAGATCACAGTTTCAATGATTTAATATTGACATATAACGGAATTGAATTAATAGACTTTATCTGTGGAATGTGAAGGTGTCCACATATCCATGCAGTCAACGGGGGATTGAATCTAGATTCGCCATTTCGCGTGAAATAATCAGTCATGTCTCTACCATCTCTTGTCGTCATAAGTCGCAGATCATGAGTTGGAGCACAATGTGTGACAATAACGCATCTCCGACTTGTGTTAAGAGCTGTATTTAGAAATGTATCTTCATCTGCTCTCAATTTTTCATAGTCAGATTCCACCATAAAACGCTTCTCAGTTGCATACATCCCCTGCAGTGTTAAGAAGTCCATATAAGACGCATATGGATATGGATGCTCATCTAGAAAATCAGGTATCTTCTCATGCCAATCTATGGGAATGCGAACTACGCGTCGGGTATGTAACGCAGTTCCTTCAAGTGAAAGAAATAGGTAGGTTTGTGGGATCTCAGTATTCAGGTAGAGCTGTCTATACGTGAACAATTTTGGCCAATATGTGAGACCGATAAATCGCAGATCAGTGTCTGGAAAGTCGTAGATGTCATTCTGGATCAAGATAAGAACCTCTGAACCAACTATCGAGTTGATCTTGGAGAACATAATCTTGAACAGTGTTTCATGTTCTTTCATCGAAAGAGGGAACCACGACATCAATCGTTCATACTCTTGGTTTCCCAACGTAACCAATACCTTCTTCCAATTCCGTGCGCAGTGGAGGTAGAAATCATACGTCAATGGAGAATCTAAGTAGCTGTTGTCCCCCGTAATAATGAGATACGGCGCAGTTGGCTCCGGCAGTTGAAGTTGGTCTATCCGCATATGGCTATCACCAAATGTCTGAAACTCCATAACACTTAAACACCTTTGACTTTCAACAAGTAAATGCCCCCGCGTAAACAGGTTCAGGACGCACCTGTAGTGTTTTCGTTACGACTCCCTGTGGAAGAGAACACACCGGCTCCGCAAGAGCAGGGATCCACGTCCTATTCAGACATTCTCTCCGCTGTCGAGACATCGCGGGTCGGAGAGAGGTTCAATACTGAGACCATGAAGGAGATTCTGACGCGAGTCAAGTCTCCCACGTATAGCTCCGCCGCCTGCTTTTGGTGCTGCTCCGGATTCAGCTGGAAGCCCTGTGTGCTTCCCATCAGCTACGATGCGTATGAGAACATGTATGCATGCGAGGGACACTTCTGTTCGCCCGAGTGTGGACTGGCGTATCTGTATGCAGATCCTCATATGTCCGATACGGTTCGTTGGAGTCGTCACGCACTCCTCGCAGACATGTATCGAACGCTCTACACCAAGAAGGATCTAACACCTGCCCCACCACGGACGACTCTTCGGGTCTTCGGCGGTCCTCTGGACATCGAGCAATTTCGTGAATATCTCGCAAGTTCCGATGACATTGTGTCCGTTGCCCTTCCGCCCCTCCGTCTCCATGTGCCAACCATGAATGTCCAGGGTCCCGTGCGGGATGTCAAGCGATACGTTACGTTGTCACAAGATACCGTTGAGAAGGCTTCAAAAGAACTGCGCCTCCGTCGCAACAAGCCGGTTCATCCAGTTGGATCGACCTTGGACAAGTGTATTACACAGACCTTTGGGTAAACTACCATGCAAGCCGTGAACGATCTTCTGAAAGCGCAAATGACGCTTCAAATGGGTGCGGGTAAGAACCCACTTCTCAGTATTATGACTCTCAATGTGTTCGAACTGCTTGTTAGGACGCAGCCTACATGGTATTCGTGGATGTGTCCGGTTCGCGCACCCCGTCAAATCATTTCGACTCCAAAGAACCCCCGAGCATCAATCACGTGCGAGCGAGGTGTCGCTACAGCGCAGAATCGTGGTGGACAGCCTGTCCAGGGGGTCTATGCGTCTCGAATGGATGCAGTTGTTCAGTATGTCACTACACTTCCCGCGATGCGCAGTCTTCTCGCTGTATCGCAGCATGACTACCTGCCCAACGAGTATGACCAGGTCTGTTTGGAGGCAGATGTATACTTTCAGCTGACGGAACTGAAGGTAACGGATGGTCAGCTTGAGTTTGTGAAGTTTAAGCTCTACTGTTATGACCATGATGTCCAACATCTCCAAGAGTTTGTCGATACGTGCAATGTCGATTACGAGCGCCGTATGGCAAATAAGCTTGGAAATCACCGCTACTACTTTGATCAGATGATTCAGACCAAGACGAAGGGTGTTCAGAATCCGCTGCCAACATCTCATCTCGTCTACACCAAGTCAAAGTTCGTGACGAACAGGACCTTCTCCAATGTCTTTTTCGAAGAGCGTGATAACGTGCGCGACCGTGTGAACTTCTTTCTGAATCGGCGCGACTGGTATGACGAGAAGGGTATTCCGTATACGCTGGGTTTCATGTTTCACGGACCTCCTGGCACGGGAAAAACATCGACAATCAAGGCGATTGCGAATGAGGCTAAGCGACATATTATCAACGTGCAGCTCTCGGAGATCAAGACGAAAGCCCAGCTTCAGCATCTGTTCTTCAACGATGAGGTTCACGTCTACAATGGTGTAAACACGGAGAAGTATACGATTCCAGTGTCGGAGCGTCTGTATGTGATCGAGGACATTGATGCAATGGGAGATACCGTGCTTCGTCGTGAGTGGAAGAAGCCGCAGCCAACAAAGCAGGTCAAGGAGGAGGATCCGTTCCTTAGTCGCAAGGAGGAGGAGAAGGATGTGATTGACCTCTCCTTCATTCTGAATCTGTTGGACGGAACACTGGAAGCCAATGGTCGCATTCTGGCGATCACGACGAACTTCCCCGACCGGATTGATCGCGCTCTGATTCGTCCAGGACGCATTGATATGATTGTGAACTTCAAGAAGTGTAGCCTTGAAGTCCTCGAGGAGATGGTCTGTTCGTTCTACGACACGGAGATCGCTGTGACCGACGAGTCGCTGAAGTATAAGTGGTCACCTGCTGAGGTGAATCAGATTCTGTTCCGGAACTTTGGTGATGTCAATGCAGGTATCGCTGAGCTGATCAAGACGCCAAATGGCGATGCAGAAGATCAAGGCACAGAATGATGTAATCGAACATTGCACTCCTGTTTGCAATTGACATCTCATGCCACAAGCTCTTTATCTTTCGAATCACGTGTGAAATATCCTCCTTCTCCTCATACTCACTGAACTTGTACTTCAAGAAGAAGTCCGCGTTCTTTGCTCGGACAAGGTGCTCGAACGGAAACATGTGATTCTGGACTGCAAGAATGACTCGCTTAGGATTCACGGTCCGTCCGATTCGAAGATATGATTTCAGTCGAGGGAAGTCTTCATCCTCTGGGAAAACTCGAATAAGTTCGTCAAATGCAGCTTCCCACTGGTCAAAAAATAATGAAAGCAGCTTGCCCTTCGATGCCATGCCAGTTGTTTCTATTGTTTATTGGCGTGTAACTCCTTTGAACTCAGAATCACGCGCTTGCTGAAGCCTCTTCAAACGACTGGCAACATCCTCGTTGCGACCGTCCTTTGCGCCTTCGTAGCTCTGCTTTGTCTGCGGTTCTGGGGGACCTGGTGCAACCGGCTCAGCTCCGATGAATGTATAGAACAGCTGATCGCTCGTGCTAGCCTTTCCATCCCAGCTTGAATACGAATCCGAGAACCCGCCAGCAGTTGAGAACGACCACGACTCGAGGTCTCCCTGCGCAGTCGTGGCTGACTGACCCGACGCACCCGGCGCACCCGGCGCATTTGTTGGCACCTCACGGCGGGCAGCGACGGGCTTCGAAATATATGCGAAGATCTCCTTGCCGACAAAAATATCATTCGTATCGGGAAGATAGAGGGTCGGCACGCTCTTCAGGAAACTCGGAAGCTGCGACCTCTGCACAGACTCAATTGCAATCATGCGACAGAGATCCTGCTTGTTCAGCGCCTTGAGCGTGTCAATGATCTGCTTACTGTTCCCATCACGAGTGCTATAAAACAAAACTGGCTGCTTGCTCATTGTGAGTCCGGGTTAAAAAAACGAATACAAAAGAACGAAAGCATAAGACAAGCATGGAGAACGTCCGCTATTCACTCAACGGATACCGTCTTACGTGTGAGTTCGTCAAGGTTCCGATTCCGTTCGTCAATGCGATCCGCCGTATTCTTCTTGCCGAGATTCCCACCGTTGTTATTCGAGATGTTGTCATTCTCGAGAACACTTCACAGATGATCAATGAGATGTTGAAGCATCGAGTTGAGATGCTGCCCGTTGCAGTGACGGCAGCTGAGGGTGACACAATTCGCGATACGAAGATCACAGTTCGTTTCATGCAGAGTCCCGAGGCTCGAGAGGTTACATCCGACGACTTCGTTGCGGCGGGTCCGTCTAAGAATGTGATCCTCAAGGATCGCGATCTTGGAACTCCGCTCTACTTCCTCACGCTAAAGCCCAACGAGGCTCTTCATATTGAGTGCGGTCTTGGTCTGGCTCTTACCGGTGCGTCTCAGGTGTGTGTGAGCACCTTCAACAATCACATTGATCCAGACAGGGCTAAGCTCGATCGGGATTCGTTCATCCTGAGCAACGAGGGACAGGATCCCCGAATCTTTGATAACCACCTCATTCAGCGGTCGTATGCCCGCGACCCAGAGAGTCAGCGCCCCAACCACTTCGACTTCACACTTGAGAGTATTGGTGTTCGCCCAGCGAAGGAACTCCTCCACATCGCAGCTGATGTCTTAAAGAAGAAGGTGATCGAGTTTGTCAAGCTGCCCGTCTCCAAGGACGAGACAGGTGCATATGTAGTTGAAACCACAACTGAGGGGCACACTCTCGGTGCGCTGGCACAGTCAATCCTGTATGATGCGCCTGGACTCGTCGACTTCGTGTCGTATCGGATTGACCATCCGTTGACAGCCAAGCTCATCCTCCAATTCCGCACCAAGGCTAAGCCCGAAGCCGTGCTTGAGCGCTTTCAGACTGAGGCGATAGCCCTATGTGAAACAGTTCTTCGAACTGTATAATGGACCACGCAGACGAATTTCTAACATTCGAAGCCGGAGACGTGGAGATCATCGGAGATGTCATTGAGTTCGACGAAGAGGTTCAGCGTGGTGAACGAGTCCGCTTTTATACATTGGATGAGCAGGTGAACGATGCGTTCGATCACATGGTTCCCAGTGGAAAGACGACTCGCGCACAACTTGAAAAACTGGACAAGGAAGTTGATCGTATACGTGATCTGTATTCAACGTATGTCGCTCCAACGGTTGAGGGATACGATGTAATTGTCCCGAAGTCCCTGCGTTCTTTTCCGTGGATCTCTCCGGTATTTGTGGTATCGTCGAACTGGTCTAGCTATTCCTTCTCAGATCGGTGGAATCCCCTTTTTGCACCCGATGCAATTCGCCAACCAAACGGGTATGTTCGCATGTTGGCGGCGCTACCCCGCCCATATATCGCAAGTCAGGGGACTGTATACCCTGTCGACAAGCCCACTACATTCCGAGATGAAGAGGGATCCTCAGCCATGCGCGTTCTTCCACGGTTTGTGATGAACAAGACCCGCCACCACGAGGATGGGCGCATTGACGTCCTTCCACTTCCCGTCGACGGAACGGAGGATACGGTTGCGTTCAAGGGATACAGGTTAGGGAAGCGGAAATTGGAGATCCCCGACCCCCTGCCCGATCATCCCTTTTTGTCCACCAACGAAGCGAGGTTTATCGAAACGACACAGCCCTTGTCCGACGTTGTTCCTGAGATGGAAGCTGTCTTGATGCACGGTGTCCCGGTTACAACCGATCCATATGGGGAGGGTCGCAAATACTTGAAGGTTTATGATATCTCTCTCAGCTCAGTTCCATGGGAGTTATGGAAACAGAGGTTTCCCAAGGTGCCTGTCGTGGACGTGATGCCTGCTCCGATCGATATGGCATTTCCTGAAGCTAAGGGAGTCGCACCGTCGCCGAACATCGTTGAGCAATATGGTCAGCCCTACTTTCCAGGGGTTGCTGTGCGCAAGTGGCTGACATCACAGGAGGATGGAGGTATTCTGGTCGTGAAGATGATTCAGTCAATGGCAGGTGACGCAGGAACGGTTGCCTCGCTACCGGTATCTGAACTCGGTGATCTCCGGTTTCCAGATGTTGACGAAGACGAGTGTTTGTTGGTCGGAAAGACGTTCAACGAGTTTCTAAATCAGGGCGTGATTCGTCAAGTAGGGCGTGAACGCAGATGCATACCTCTCGATATCGTCAAGCAGGAACGCCATCAGATTGGATACCGTGATCGCATACAGTGGAAAGAGACCACATCAAGGGACATCCTCGCAGAGTATACGCGAGCGCTCGCGTTCTTTCGCAGGGGCAAGGAGGCTGTAAAGGGACCCGAGTATCCTAAACAGGTAGCCCGCGCAGTGTCTCAGCTTCGTCAGCAGGTTATTGCAATTCTGGCGGATGAAGAGCGTTTCCCAGAAGACAAGTTAAAAGCCATTTCCGTGTTAACAAGAGATTCCCCTCGGACATCTCAGCAGATCGTGGATGCAGAAGGTCAGTTTGTGGTGTGTGATCACACAATTGCGATCCTTGGTGGAGACATGGCAAAGGACCGTCTTGCATTCTACGACACGTGGACAGCTCGTGTAGACGGAGTGCGTGTATGCCGAGCATGTGGTG